>Ga0307373_10000255_pt1 | contig 99488 bp, 88 predicted proteins | sample OX2MG_FD_202534 | JGI IMG/M metagenome (GOLD analysis project Ga0307373, IMG submission 202534) | Soil microbial communities from Risofladan, Vaasa, Finland - OX-2 | ecosystem: Environmental > Terrestrial > Soil > Coastal area > Acid sulfate soil | place: Finland: Risofladan, Vaasa | collected... | reverse complement strand
CTGTGCGTTGGCAAAGAATCCAAATAGCGCCCGAGCCTGAACATAACGTTCATCTAAATTCAGGTCGCCTTGATTCTTGGCAAGAAACTCAGATGCGATCGTGCACTCTTCATCAGCTGCTCAAAATCTGATGATAAGGGCATTCCAACCGCCCATATATCCAGAGAACTCCGAATTCTTTGAAGCGTCTATACCCAGACCGGCAATGAAGTGCGAAACGATATTTTCGACTTCCTGGTAGTCGTGCATAGGAAAGTCTTCCGCTACTGAAATCTCCATAGTGCGAGTCTCTTCTTCTTCATGTGCGTGTTCAAGCCATTTGATTCATATTTCGCATTGACCATGAAGATCGCAAACACAAGGCTGCCGGCGGTACCGATCGTTATCGGGCGCCCTAAAAAATTGTCTGCTCCTCAAAGCTTAAAAGTGATCGATGAGGTCGAACCGACTCTGTAGCGACAGGCGTGCAGGATTGTACTACCTCATTTTGTCGGATTACATCTCGAAGATCTGTTGCGGCAAGGAGCGAAATGACATCCAGATGCCTGGAGGGACCCGGATGTCACCACATTGGAACCTCAGAGCTCAGATCTTCCGACCAGATTTTACGGTCAGGACAGTCTTGGTACTGCTCCTCCGATTCGCCCAACTCCAATCCAATCTTACACGTCATTGAGCTTTTCCGGCAATGGGGGTCAAGGAATGATCTCACCTCAAAAATCTATGCAGCAGCATTTGGATTTGATCGTCATGTTCAGCGAACAGTCGCAGAGTGGAGAATTTCAGTAATCGTAAGTGGTGAATCTCCGTGATCGCCGTCAACGTTTGCTACTAGGTGGCGACCCCCCACCATTAATGGGTTTCATGGGAGAAGCGTTGGGGCAGGAGGTATATGGAGCTACCTCGAAAAAATTATTTAATAACACACAAAACCAACGTGCAATTGCTCTTCTGAGGGCCGCATGATCGACTTCAAATCGATTATTGCCAATGATGAATAGCGTGTACGAATACAGGATGGCATTTTTTGATGAGATCAAATCTCCCGAGGCGAAACCAGCGCTCAATAGCGCTTTATGGAAATCCTGCCATGTCAGCAAATCCAGAACTTGTTCTTGGGCTTGGGCGAGCTGCGCGAATTGTCTCTCTTGGATAGCGGGTGACGTTTCATCTGTTTCCATGTCCTTGCCACGGAGCATCGTGTACACATGGCGAAGTTGTCCACGGAAAAAGGCGACGCCAACGCTAACTCGCAGGAGTTGGTCTGGCGAGGGTTGGATGAAATGGTTGAACGGGGAAGGACCTGATACCGAGGGAGATTTTGCCTTCTTACTAAATTCTTCCAGTTGGACTCGGAGCTTCTCATTGAATACCGACATCAACGTAAGGATAAAGTCAGCTTGATTGAGAGTTATACCTTCAGAGTTCACTCGAACAAACACTTCTGCAGCACGTTCTTCGTCGAGTGAGGCGGCGCTCGACCCCAGCCTTGAAGTGTGGCTCTCGCCGGAGCTGTGGGACCAACGTCCGGCAGAGACGCTCGACTACCTCACCGACGACGCACATCACAATTAAGGGAGAAGGTTCGCCATGACAATTAGCGAACCTTCTCTCAAATTACAATGGACTATTGCGTTGGTTGCCTACTCGATTTAGGTTAGCCGATAATGCGATACAGCTGATTATCTGATGTGGACTTCGCGTACGTCATGGACCCCAAGTAGACGCCGTAAATGCGGTAAGTGTGATGGCCCCCTAGCTCCGCGGCGGACAGCGTGCATCGTCCTCCGTTTGACGAGAGCGCGATCACGCACAAGATCTGTTGGCCTGCCATTGCCTCCACATTGCCGGTGATCGTGGCACGAGTCCCAATGACGGTGGACACTTTTACGGTGATGCGTTGCCGGGATTCTTTTCCGTAGAGATCGCTGCCCTTGCGCAGCATGATCGACGTTCGTGTCTCTAATTGTGCGACAGGGACGACGGTGGCCGACGTCGATCCCGCAAACGAGGAGTTCCCCGAATAGACGGTGACATAGGACGTGTTGCCGATCGAGGTATAACTCGTCACGCAGGTTGCTTTCGCTGAGGACAGGTTGACCGCGGTGCATCCAGTGATAGGCGATCCGTTGTTAAAGAAGGTAACCGATCCTGTTACGTTCGACGGCAACACGATCGCGGAAAGGGTGACCGGCCCGACGGGAGGCGTCGGGTTCGGACTAACGGTGACCGTGGTCGTTGAGGCTGTGCTCGAGGCCGCGCCAATGACGATGTTCGATGCGGCGCTGACCGTGCTCGTGTCTTGCGACGTCGCCACGCTGAACGTCGCGTTCGAGTAGGTCCCCGAGTCCGGGTTCGTGATTCTAGGGATCGAGAGCGTGCCGGTCGTCGAGTTGGCGAGCGTGCAGCCAGCGGGCAGCGTAACCGTCACGACATTCCCATTGACGAAATCGTTCGTCGCAGGACAGCTCCCAGCGAAGTTGCTAAAGGTCACTGATTGTCCAGTGGCGAGGGTGAAGTTCGGGTTGAAGACGACACTGATGGTGTTGGATGGCGAAAGCGCTCCCGAAGACGAGGTGGTAAAGCCGACAGTCCAGATGGAAAGCGCATTCGCTGCCGTCGAGCCCGGTGAGAAGGTAGCGCCAGTTGGCGCAGAGGCATAAGCGGCCTCAAGCGTGAAGGCCAGGACCAAGGTGCTGAGTGCGGCGACGCCGACCATCGTGCCGGCGATTCGCCTTGGACGATGGTGCTTGCGGCATGTCGATTTTCTCAATACGGCAGGAAGCAAAGTCATATAGCGCGCCTTTCGATAGTTACTTTCTTCGATTGTTACTTTCAATAGTCTTATCGGGGACGCGTCCTATCGCTATGAGTATTCGATTAGGAGAAATTGAGAGTTCTATTAGAAGTACTTGCGCGATCGCCCTCGAGTGGGCGCCGCCGTTGGCTGTCTCGCGATAGTTTCGTCTCGGCTTTGCGTTCCTGACGGGCTGAAAGCAGCGACTTGCACGCAGTCCCCGGCGAATTCAATGTGGTAGTTCCGACGGTTTAGGTTATTCGCTCAGAGCATGGGAACCGGTAGCGATTCAATTAATCAGAGAATATGTTCAGCTACCTATTAGAAAGCGAAAGAAGTGGCCCTATGACGAAAGACAAATTAAAGCGACGGACCGACCGAAGCGGTCAACAACTTGGTAAGGCGTGTGAAGTGCGTATCCTCCTTCGACTTCAGGTCGTTCCGGAACTTCCGGATCTTCTCACTGATCTACGCCGGTAAGCCCAACTGGGATTTCCTGGCGAAGGTCACTCCCCGCGGATTTCCGAAAAGCTCTGAGGTCGCCGTAAAAAATCATGGAGTACCGAGTTGGTTGAGTGGTGGATTTGATTGTGGATTTTCTTAAAACGAAGGTGGCTGCTGATTTCGAAGAGCCACTATATGTTAAAAATTGCCGATGAGAACTAATCGCAATGGAGGCCTCACCTTCATAAAAAAAGGTTCTGGCACTAGCCCTTATCGTGCCGCCCTTGTCGGCTGGCACGCTCATCGGTAACACTGCAAAAGTGCTACACCCGGTTGTCGCCGGTTTCAAGGTGGTCGGAAATAAGATTCTCGCTCCGAACGGCAAGCAGTTCGTGCCCTACGGCGTTAGTCTTGCGTGTGCCGCCGATGCGGCGACCAGTATTAGCGCCCTATGTGACGGGAAAGACCTTACCGGCAACACCGCTACCGCAGTGATCGCGGCAGCGGCAAAAGACTGGCACTCCAACATCGTGGCGATTGAGGTCGCGCAAGAATATCTCTTCAGTGGACCGGGAGGAAGTGTTAACGCTTCCTACCTCCATCTTGTAGATAGACACGTCAACCAGGCCAACCACTTAGGAATGGTTGTCACCATTACCTTGCAAGAAGAAGAAGAACATGGCCCAGCATTTCCGACGGCTAGTAGTACCAAGTTCTGGAAGTTTATGGCCGCCCACTACAAGAACAAACCCGATGTCTTCTTCGATCTCTATAACGAGCCACGTCTACCAGTCGAAGCCTTTGGGAGTGGTGGCACCATGAGCGACGTATGGAACGTGTGGCAAAACGGGGGAGTGGCACTCTTGTCGCAGGGACCAGGTGAAGTAGGCACCACACAAGAGACCTACGTCGGAATGCAGAGCCTCGTGAATACCGTAAGGGCCCAAGGTGCGAAAAATATTATCGTGGCTGAAGGGGTGCATTACGGCCAAAGTCTCTCAGGCCTTCCCACACATACCCTCACTGGCGCGAATATCGCGTACGGGATCGAGCCCAATCCAATCCCGAACAAGACACCGTCTGAGCGATACACCAATTTCGGACAGTACGCGAAGACCTGGCCGATAATGCCCACAGCGTTCCTCGACACCTATGGTGCTGCCACGTGCGACCCTAATTCTCCGGTCGATGTACCTCCGCTGCTCAAGTACCTGAAGAGCATCAATATGGGCCTCATCTTTTGGACTCCCACTCCGGGAATTGGAATTGTCGGCACCAACCTTAATGATCCGACTTCATATCCACCTGGGGCAACGAGTATCGCGTCATCACGGTGCCCTTACAGAGGTCCGGGCTTCGCTTGGTCGACAACTAACACGATTGGCGCTGGTGCTCTTCTCAAGGCCTACTTTAAAGCAAATAGCGTGCAGTTACCGCGATAGACCAGGGGGTATCGTTGCTAACGATTCGTTCGTAGCTCCCTGGTTTGACGCACATCCGGCCACAAATAGTACGTCGGCATTGTCGTCGGTCAATAAGGATTCGATCTTCTGCTTGCCGCCAAGCTCGACCGGGTTAGTCGCTCGGTGCTCGACTTCGCCAACCTCATGGCCCGCGCTACGACGTTCGATACCGTGTCGATGGCGAGGTGCGAATGAAGACGTTCCGACTTCGCAGGGATGCGAAATCGCACAAACGGAAGGTCGAAGGTGACGAGAACACGGGGCTCCTCATCGATCCTCGTGGTGGCGAGACGATCTTTGGCCCCTACGCCGCAAGTTGGATTGAACACCGGTTAGTTCGCGGACGTCCGCTCACGCCAGCTACAGCGCAGGGCTACCGCAGATTGCTCGCTCGCAATATCAAAGCGACGTTCGCCAAGACTTCGCTGCGCAAGATGACACCAGAGCGCGTTCGCGAATGGCATTCGACGCTTGTGGCGGACGCTGGAGCCGATCAGCCCGCGAAGTCTTACCGACTGTTACGCGCGATCCTCAACACCGCGCTTGCTGATGATTTGATCAGCCGGAACCCCTGCCGTATAGCGGGCGACGGAACTGAGCACGCGCCCGAGCGACCTATCCTCGATACGGCAACTGTCCTCGACCTCGCCGACACCATCGACTCGCGCCTACGTGCGTTCGTGCTCCTCGCGGGCTTCGGGGGACTACGACCGGGCGAACTGTTTGGGCTGGAGCGACAAGACATCGACCCGTTGCGTGGGACAGTCCACGTGCGACGCGAAACGCACGAGATCGCTCATGTTCGTAATCCGGACGGCTCGATAGCCAAGAAGTACGGTCGCACGATCACCGAGCCGAAGTCCCAAGCGGGTAAGCGTAACGTGGCGCTCCCGCGTGTGGTCATGGATGAGTTGCGCGCCCACGTTGACGCCTTTGCCGCGCCAGGGCTGAGCGGCGTGATCTTCACCCGCTCGACTGGTCGTTACCTTCGGCGTCGTGACCTGTCCGAAGCGTGGAAGACCGCATGCGAGACGCTCGGGCTCGAAGGTGTCCATCCGCACGATCTCAGGCACCACGCCGCCACGACTATGGCTCGTATCCCTGGCGTGACGACGCGTGAACTCATGGCGCGGATCGGGCACTCAAGCCCGCGCGCAGCCTTGATTTATCAGCACGCTACCGAGGAGCGCGATCGGGCAGTGGCGGACCACCTTGACACGGTGATCGCCTCGACTGAACGGTCACCGCGCGGGCAAGTCGTGAATCTCCCGCGCGATATACGCGCGATGGAATCGACTCCGACTGACTAGCAACTACTCAAAAAGTACCACTAACCTGCTCTAATACTAGAGGCGGCGCCCAGAATCGAACTGGGGTAGAGGGCTTTGCAGGCGCTAATTTGGGTTCAGGACCGTCCGCCAAAGATCGGAAATACCAGTTGAGAATGTGTAGGGATTCATTGGCGTTCGTTCCGGATCGCGGTGTACCGCGGCATCACCGCGAAATAGTTCGTTGGGAAACGCCGATCTCAATCCTGATGGGCTAACGCCGCTCATGTCGAGCACGAAAGCGACTAGTTAGAAGTTACGCCACGCTGAGATGACTTCGAGGAGTACACCAGCGTAAATCCCACATTCATCATTATCTCTCGAGTCTACGTGAGGTGAAGCGGAATGGTGGCACCGATGAGTTCAAAGGCCCGCCGTTGGATCTCGGTGGGCTGTGTAAGTTGCTCGAAGCTCTGCTTTGTCCTGTGCACCGTGCAGGCGTTGCGGGTGAGGGTTGCAAGGTGATCGAGCAGTCCCTGGGAGCTGTGGAGGGCAAGCCCATCTTCAGTGCGCTTTCTCGCTACCTTCGTTGCTGCTGCGGGTAAGGATCGAAAGAAGCAGTCTGCCTGGTGATCCACCTCGCGTGCGCGTGGATGGTGGATGACAAAGCGAAGATGCTTGGCGAACCAAGCCTTTGTCGCCTTCGAAGTGTGCGAGGAGCCATTGTGCGAGACGACGTGGATCGAAAAGAGTCTCCTCGATGCTCGTGTCGATCTCCTCCAAACTCGCGATGAAGGTGACCAAGTTGTTGCGCTCGATGTCTTTCGCTTGACCTTGCGGGTTGCGACGTCGAGGGCGCGCCGAGCGGCGCAGCGCTGTGGTGGACAGCGCTGTGGTGGACAGTATTTGAACTCGCGCCGCGAAGTGCGTCCTTTGAGCGCCGGTGTTGTTGGGTGTTTGCGATGCTTAGCCTGGACCCCGGTTTTCTTACTGATCGACAAGCCGACGGCGTTCTCCGGCAACGCGAGGTAAAGACCGCAGACGTCGGCGGCGTGGTCCCAGAACTCCGGCGTATCGAGTCGCGGCAGCCAGCCGGAGTCTTCGTGGGGACACTCGTCGTTCGCGGCGAAGATTCGACCGATCTGAGAGGCGGAGATCGCAATTCCCTCCTCCCAGATCAGCCATGCATCTCTGAGTGGCTCCATTGCGAGGAGAACTCTGGCAGTTCGGAGGTGACCTCGGCCATGAGGACCATGCGGTTGCCCGGAGCGTCTTGCATTTTCGAGGCCAGCGAGACCAGAATCAAAGAAACGGATCCGCCACTTCGAGACTGACTGAGAAGAAAGCCCCACGCCTTTGGCGATCCTGCGACCGGTTACATCGTCCGAGGTGAGCAGGACGACCTTGGCGCGTTGGCGGTCGCGGTGCGAGTTATGCGGGAATCTTGTGTTTGATGCCCTGAAGTTTGGAGCCGACTGACTTCGTTGGTGGACTCGTGACCTCGTGCGTCAATGTCAAGGATGATCGTAGTGCTCGGGTGCAACACGAGGACAACGAGTCGTTCGTGGACGTGACGATGCCAGCCTGGTCGTCCAGGTGCTCGCCATCGGATGCGTTGATTAGGCGGCGAGTTGTGCCACCCCGCCGACGGAGTTTGCTGCGACCGACCTTCCTCGCTCGGCGCCGGAATCGCCATTGTCGGACGGAAATTCCCCAGCTTGTGATACGTGAGGTTGGACTCCCGCTCGAGTCGTTCGCCTGATTGACCGTATCGGTTGCGAGGGGTGTCTCGGGTGTACCCGCGCCGGCCATGGTCGCTCACGGTAGCAGCCACTATCCCCGCGACGATGTCAGTCGCGACGAAATGATACGACGGCGAGCCGAGGTTGCGACAGCGAAGCGAACCCAACAAGCGGGCAGCGGTCTGCTGACGATTGAATTGGCAGGCCAAGGTGACAACCAAACATTCAGCAAACCCTCCTCAGCGTCTTTGCCGACCTGTACCCACCTTCTGACCGATGGCGGTTTGGACAGGCTCGGGCTGTAGCGACGGTTGCTGCGTTTGTTGTCAACGTCATCACCATCTGACCAGAATCGATCTCCGACGCGTCAAGCCTTCCAGGCCTCAAGCCGCCAGTCAGAGATCGTGGACGACGGCCTGCCGACATGAACCCCCACGTGGCACCTCCCGTGGACGCCCGACTACAACGGTTCAACCACAGAAGGAGCGACAGAACGTCTCATACGTGTCATCACCGATTCCGAGTCGCAGGGAACGATTTGCTACAGATCGACGGATCCGCGTGTTGTCAGTTATCTGTGAGCGCTATTCGAATCGAGCAGCGCGCGATGTGCACGAATACAATTCTCGACAGGACTATAGAGGGCAGTCGTTGGCTCGGTCTAAGGCCAAAGTCTTTCGAAGAGAGGAAGGCAAGCGATGGGTACACCAAATCTGAAGGTGACCGGCATCAACCATGTTGTGCTGCACGTGAATGACGTGGAGCGTTCCGTGAAGTTCTACATGGAAGTTCTCGGCTTCGAGAGCCGCAGCATCTCCGTGGGGTCGGAGCGGAAGATGAGCTTCCTCCGCTGTGGTATACACGGCCTCGATCTGTTCGAGGTTTCTGGCGATGTCCATGGCGGCGAGGAGATGAACCACCTGGCGTTGAACGTCGAAGCCGGCGATCTCAACGAGGTCATCGAAAAGCTCGAGAAGGCAGGCGTCGACGCTTCCGAGCGGACACCACGAAATTCCGTATTCATCCACGACCCAGACGGACACAAAATCGAGATGCTGCCTCGCTCTGCCCACGAGAGGGCGCGGGAACGAGAATCAGCGCGAGCCACTGCGTAGCGAAGCTACGGTCGGCCACGTTGGTGGAGCCTCGACTGCCTGACACAGATCGTACGATCTGGAAACTGACGGAAGGAGAACGCAAGTCCGAGTCGGACATACCGATCGACGGATAGGTGGGCCATTCGCTATTGGTGCTGAACGTGTTGATCAGTGATAAATCTCAGCACCTGAAGCAACGAACTCGGCTGCCTTCTGCTTCATGCCGAGCTCGACTGCAACGTTTTTGCCGAGTTCGAGCTCGCCTGCTCGTTCCCGCAGATCGTGGCTGATCCGCATCGAGCAGAACTTTGGCCCACACATCGAGCAGAAGTGCGCGGTTTTCGCTGGCCCGGCCGGTAACGTCTCGTCGTGGTAGGCACGGGCGGTCTCTGGGTCTAGCGCGAGGTTGAACTGATCCTCCCAGCGGAACTCGAAGCGCGCCTTTGACAAAGCGTCGTCCCAGGACTGTGCGCCTTTGTGGCCTTTCGCGAGGTCGGCCGCATGTGCGGCGATCTTGTAGGCGATCATCCCTTGCTTAACGTCATCACGATCAGGTAGTCCAAGATGTTCTTTTGGTGTGACGTAGCAGAGCATCGCCGTGCCGAACATCCCGATCATCGCGGCGCCGATCGCCGACGTGATGTGGTCATAGCCCGGTGCGACATCGGTCGTGAGGGGTCCGAGTGTGTAAAAGGGCGCCTCGTCGCACACTTTCATCTGCCGGTCGATGTTCTCTTTGATCTTGTGCATGGGAACATGCCCGGGACCTTCGACCATAACCTGAACATCGTGACGCCAAGCAATCTTCGTCAGCTCTCCGAGCGTGTCGAGCTCGGCGAACTGTGCCTCGTCGTTCGCATCGGCGATCGAACCCGGCCGGAGCCCATCACCGAGCGAGAACGCGACGTCGTAGGCGGCCATCAACTCGCAAATCTCTTCGAAATGCGTATAGAGGAAGTTCTCCTCGTGGTGCGCGAGACACCACGAGGCCATGATCGAGCCACCCCTGCTCACGATCCCGGTCACCCGCTTGATGGTGAGCGGTACGAAGCGAAGCAGTACCCCGGCGTGGATCGTGAAGTAGTCGACGCCCTGTTCGGCCTGTTCGAGGAGCGTGTCGCGGTAGATGTCCCAGGAGAGTTCGGCCGGTTTGCCATCGACTTTTTCGAGCGCCTGGTAAATCGGAACCGTGCCGATCGGGACCGGGGAATTGCGCACGATCCACTCCCGAGTGGTGTGGATGTCAGAGCCGGTGGACAAGTCCATGACCGTGTCGGCTCCCCACCTGGTTGCCCAGACAAGCTTTTCAACCTCGTCGTCGATCGATGAGGTAATTGCCGAGTTGCCAATATTCGCGTTGACTTTGACGAGGAAGTTTCGGCCGATCACCATTGGTTCGGATTCGAGATGGTTCACGTTTGCCGGCAAAATGGCCCGACCCGCGGCGATCTCAGCGCGCACGAACTCGGGTTCGACGCCCTCTCGCAATGCGACGAATTCCATCTCGGGGGTGACCTCGCCAGAGCGCGCATAGTGGAGCTGGGTAACGGTCTGCCCCGCGATCGCGCGCAGCGGACGACGGGGCGAAGGTGCGCCTTCGAGCTCGACAGCCGCGCTCGCCACATTGCGACGAACGGCTGCGCGCCCGTCGTCGCGTATTGCGACCGACCGCCCTTCGTATTCCTCGACGTCACCGCGTCCTTGTACCCAGCGTTGACGAAGTGGTGGCAGTCCGATTGCCGGGTCGCTTCCTGGACCGCTCGTGTCGTAGAGGAAGATCGATTCGTTGACAGTCGGGGCAGAGTTGTGCACCTGGGCATCGAGCTTCACCTCGATGAACGGCACTCGAATATCTGATTGGGGACCTGTGACATAGGTCTTTAGACGAGATGCTTCATCCATTTTGGCTCCCTCCGCCGGTATGACCCGGATCAGGTTCAACGGTCGGCGCTTTGCGCCTTCTCAGCCCAGTTTGGGCTCCCGTGCACAAGCAGTCTCGCACATACCGAGCGCGTCAGCATCGAGCCAAGCGGGCAATCAACGCGTGAGATCGCCGCGGAGCCGTGTTAGTCGTGTACAGATCACCGAATCGAATGCTCGCAATCTCGGCCGGATGGTCGCGACATAGCGACGGGAGTGTGCGTTCTTCGCGAGGAGCGAACTCGTATCGCCGATTCAGTGTGCAATTGCTGCTCATCGAATGCTCGGAGATTGTGCCATTTTGGCGCGTCAGGTCGGATGATGTCTTCAGCACTCACAGCCACCCGCAATGTCAAGCGTCCGGGACTTCACAGGTGCAGCTCTTCGCAGCAGACTCCTAAGTAGTGACATCCTGTGCTTCGCCTGCAACGTTGAAGCGCACGCGCCGGGCAACCACGTCTTGTGCAAGTTCGGTGAGCAGGCGATCTTTCGCGAAGGCATGTGCTTTCAATCGGATGAGGGATTCGCCGACGCTCAGTCCGAGCTGGGCCGAGGCTACCCCGACTGCTTGGTAGACAACGCTTTGGGGCGTCATCACGGCCTCGAGCTGAGCGATGAGATCGCCGAGGGGCGCTTCGGCCTGCATCGTGAGCACGGCCCGAGTGACGACGTCCGCCATAATGAGCGCGTCGGCATGCTGGTCATCGCTCAGGGCGCCGGAGTGGTCACGGTAGAGATCGAGCGAACCAATACAGACAGCACCTACCACAAGTGGGAACGCGAAGAGCGCCCTCACGCCTGCTTTGAATACAGGAGGGGTGAGACCGAGCCACCGCGAGGACGGGTCAGCGAGATTGGGTTCAGCGATGGGTACCTCAAGGTTGTAGGCATCGATGCACGGTCCTTCGCCAAGCATGAACTGTAGCTCCTCGATGAACGAACTCACTGCGTCGGTCATACCGAGCGATCCACGTGTCACGTGTCCCGATCTGAGCATGATCCCCGCGCCGCTCGTCGCGGTCATGTCAATGCAGACATTACAGAGCCGACCTGGAGACGAATCATCGCTCTTCGCGATTCGACTCAGGATGCGCAGACGACGATCGCTCGTCACGCCCTCCATCCTCGCCTGGCGCACGGATCAAAGAAGGGCTCTCGGCTCACGGCGCGCGCTCCCTCTAATTGTGTCGCTGCGCGTGTCTATCGCACATTGGTCCGAGACGCAACCCCCCGTTGCCGAGAATTGACAGACGCGTGTTATCTAGGCCCTACCATGGGCATTCGTGCCTCAGGAAGTAATACGAGGTGCAAGTTGGTGGGAGAAGGGATGACCTATTGGATACCGAAGATCCTCACCAGCTAGGCGAAGAAGATGCCGTCGTCGAAGCAATCGATGAAGTCTCCGTCGCCGTCGAGGAGAATGTCAGCGACCAAGAGGACCTACTCTCCGAGCTGGACCGAATACGCCATGACCGGGTCGCAGGCGTACCGTTACAGGAATCAATCGGAAGAACGGGTCAGCCTCTAGCTTTCGTTCTCTTAAACCGCGTCACCAAGCGGCTCATCCTCGGAGGTGCACGTTTGCGACGCGTTCTTGTCACCTCTCTCGTGCAAGAGGGGGAGAGCGTGAGTTCGGTTGCGAAGCGTTTCGAAGTGACGCACCAGCGCATCTCGTCGATTCTTCGACGAGAGAAAGACTCATAGCTGACGACTCTTTACCAAGTAAGATTTCGGACGAGGCGAGGCTTGCCACGCTGAAGCTCTAGGGGAACTCGCGGGACGGAGCTGCATTGCCACGTTTCGACCGGGCACAGCGTCAGAGGCGCGAGTTGGGATGCTCCGACCAACCACCCACGACGTGTTGGCAACAGAACGTGAGTGCCGATCTGGGTGTTGCCTGACAACGCGAAGCACCCATATCGACGGATATTTGCTTTCGGTTGACTGATACATAGAACCGCAAGCGCGCCCCATAACGTTCCACCAAATCCTGGACTTCGAGTGCCCCAACCGCCGGATGAATCGCGCATTTGACATGTGGCCAGTCAGCCGCGTTTCGCGTAAACGACGGTTGATGTAGGTGTAACCCCTGCTTTCAAGAGCGAGTTGCAATTCTTCACTTGGTCGGACGTGGATCATCCTCCGCATTTGCGAGTGGGCGGAATCGCATACCTTGAAATTCGTCGGCTTCTTGGTGCGGTTTTGAGCGACGCGGTCTTTCGCGTCATTCGGCGAGTCGTGCTCGAAGACCACGAAAACGCCACAATTCCCACGAGTGGAGTAGGGTTCAACCATGACCGTCACGCCATATACTTCGAAAGAGGAAGCGACTCATGCCGAATGTCGGTGATCATGTTCGTGTGCATTCCAAGAAGGTCGGCGAAGCCTCACGCGATGGGGTGGTGGTCGACGTCATCGGTCAGCTTCTTCGCATCAGGTGGATGACGGGCGAAGAGTCAACGATGGTGCCTGGTCCCGGATCGCTGGCTGTCATCGAGAAGAAAGAGCTGTCATCGGATAACAAAGGTTCCGCACCATCAAAGGCAACCAAGGGCATGAAGTCGGGCCAAAAGGCGCAAAGGGCCGTCAAGAAGCCGCCTCGGTAGGCAACGCAGCAAGAGTTGACCACGGATTAGACCGCCTCTAGAACGGCGGGCAGAAGGAGGTGCTCAGTGTTAAAGAAGACAGCGGCGAAAAAGACTGCCGCAAAGAAGCGGCCAGCAAAGAGAACTGTCGGAAGGAAGCAGTAGCGAAGAAGTCGGTGGCCCCTAAGCGCGCCGTGAAGAAGACGACCGCTCGTAAGATTGCCGCAAAGAAGCGGCCTGCAAAGAGAACTGTCGCCAAGAAGACAACTGTCGCCAAGAAGACAAGTGTTCGTAAGACGGCAGGACGGAAGCGCCCCGCAAACAAGACGGTCGCCATGAAGTCGACTGTTCGAAGGAACCCGGCGGAGCAGAACGTCGCATTGGTGAAAGCGGCTTACGCCGCGTTTTCATCAGGTGACGCCGCGGCGGTGATGGCGATTCTGGCGGACGACATCGAATGGATCGTCCCCGGCAACAGTGCTGTGAGCGGTACCTATCGTGGCAAGGGCGCGGTCGGTAGCTTTTGGATGATGCTGGCAGAGAAATCATTCGCCACAGCGCCGGAGCACTACGTAGGTGACGGCGAACGGGTCGTTGTCCTAACACGAATTACCGTTGCCGGACAGTCAGCGGACCAAGCGGATGTTCTGACGTTCAAGAACAGCAAGGTTGTGAAGTTCCAGTCCGCGGGCGACACCGCATTGCAGGAGCGAATCTTCGGCGCGAAGTAGCACGCGGCGCCAAACGATTCATTTGGCGTGTGCCTGATTCAAGGCCATTAGACGAGGCATCGCGACTTAGCGAGACCTCCGGCGCCGCACGTCACGCTCCCGGCATTAGGAACACCCGATTAGATAGTCCTACGGTTGAACGACCGCGTGAAGCTCGATCACCTCTTGTTTTATCTCTCCCGGCACGTTTGGCTTGACGTTCTCGTTGAACCACTTTTCGAACTGTGCCCAGCTCTCCCAGACTTCTCCCACGGAGAACCCACCAGGGCTCACGTACGCGACGTGCATCACGAAGCCAAGTTGCTTTTTCACCAGTTCGACGAGGTGCGTCGAGACCTGGTCATAGGTTGCCGCGTCCATCCCGGCAATAGACATCCTCACGAGTACAGACAATTCGTCCTCCGTTCCAACGATCGGCTCGAGACGCCGACCATACAACCACGACAAATCTGCCGCCAAGCGTTCGCCTGAGGCCAAGGTTGTCCACGTCCGTTCATAGCAAGCCGCGGTATCACCGCGGTATAGTTCTTCGGACGGGCTCCCGAGCAAAAGTACCAAAGGCCATCTGAGCTGCTAAAACAACTGGAGGCGGCGCCCAGAATCGAACTGGGGTAGAGGGCTTTGCAGCATCTCTCCAAGCTCACAATACATCCTGTTCAATGGCACTTTATCAGATCACAAAACCCACCGTGGGGCTGATTGGGGTCGGGAATTGAGGCCAAAGGCGGTCGCTCGTGGTGAGTGCAGGACAATGAGTTCGTTTGAATGAATGGATCCCCCGAGGGTGTCTCACGCGTGATGACCGCGGCCCGCGGTGGGCACCAGGCGATCCGCGATCATCACGAGTCGTTCGGCTGCAGTCACTGCTCGGCGGCCAGCTGCGGCCGTGAGGGGCCGGGGGTCATATTCAGCCTGAGCTTTGAGGGGGAGGAGTTGTCGCAACTGTCTCGCCGCGATTTTGGCATCACCTCCGATGGCGTCAAGATGTTCTGGCGCGTCAGCATGCTCTCCTTGTGAAATCGATCCTGAGAGCGCTGCGGAAATGGCATCGCTTGCGGCAATGCCCGAATGAATCGCATTGCCAGTTGCAGCCGTGTAGTTGCCAAGTTCGAGCGAGTCTTGCGCTGCTCGAAGGAATTCCTTTGACTTCGCAAGGTATGCCCTCGCGTCTGCCAGTGTTGCAGAGCGTGTCTTTGCCCGTGCCCGTGCCATGTCAAACAACACGAGTGAATGCGTTGAGTGGCCTGCCTACGAGGACAACGCCTTCGTTGGCGATTGTGCGCCACGGACCGCTGTGTCGTCGAAGCAGAGCCGGTACCTCATCGGCTGAGACAACCATCATGTTTACCGGGTTTCCAGCAATCCTCCGGGCGACCCGTTCCCATGCTCCGAGTGCATCGATCCAGTCGTTGTCGTCAGCTGGTATGTCCTTGGCCCGTATGGCGAGCACGTCAAGATCACTTGTCGCGATTGTCTCGGAGCGGGCGAAAGATCCGAACACGATGAGACTTTCGGGAGGCGGTGAGATAGCGTGTGCGAGCTCATTTAGGCGTCCCATCACCGACTCTCGAAGTCGGGAAAGCGCAATAACTACTCGCGCGGCTTCATTCTCTCGATCGAGACACACAAGTGCGGATGATCCAGCCTCGCGGCGAGCGGCGAGCCCCAAGCTCACGAGTTCAGCGATGACGACTGACGCCTGCTGGGGACTTACGCCAGCGAGACGTGCCACTGTACGAATTGTCATCTCGGTTTCGGTTCGTGCAAGCGCGCCAAGGACGCGGCCCTGGACGCCAGGAATCAGAGTCTCAACAGGTTGAATGTAGTCCACGCTGAAAGTCTATATCGTAAAAATCTGACACATATCTGATGTTTTATACCAAGAGATGAATGACTACGGACCTAACACTTTGGCGCTTGTCTTGAGAAACCCCGGTTCTGCCGATGGATCATCGACACAGGGGCTGCTGTCATTATCGACGACGGAATAGCCGACGGCGCTTGGCGACAACGGCGGAATTCCTTCATTCCAGCACGAAGGATTTAAGCGATAAGGCCGGACAATGCAATCGACCGGGTTCAGAATGGACTGGAAATAGCTTGGTACTTCTTTGTGTGTAGAGCTGTAATTCGGTGGAGCGCTAAACGACTCGATAGGTAGATTTGGGCACACTCTCCAGGGTGGCTTGCATCAGAGGATTAACCTCGCATCTATGACAGATGAGGCGGCACTGGTGAGCGATGCAATGGGTCCTTCGCACCGCGTACTGACGCTGCCGGACATCCCGGCGCCCGAGGACGCCTTCGGCGGTCATAAGCGGGTGGCTAGCGCAATTAGGGAGACCTTGAAAGAGCCCGGCGGGAGGACCATCGGACTGGAGGGTGACTGGGGCTCCGGAAAGTCGACCATCGTTGGACTTGTTTGCAGAGATTTGGGTAGTGACTATCGAGCGTTTGTCTACGACGCTTGGGCCCACGAGGGTGATCCTCTCCGCCGGTCTTTTCTCGAAGCGCTCATCAACTTCCTGATTGCGGAAAAATGGATCGATCAGGCGCACTGGCGAATGCGAATCGAAGAACTTGCTCGCAGGCGTCGGACGACCAAGTTGATTACGAAGCAAACGCTGACTCGAAACGGGAAATGGCTGTCTGCAAGCGTCTTTCTTGTTCCCGTCGGGTTGGCTTTACTCAATTATTCCTTAGGCCACAAGCTCTGGATGATCGTATTGGGGTCTGTCTTTTCACTCGCGCCGCTAATCCTTGCAGTCGTCTTCTTGCTTGAAGCGACTGTCTTACATAAAGGGCATCGCCGTTCAGAGATTCAAGAGCATGATGCCAACAGCAGCGATGATCCAGCGGATGACGATCCCGACGATCCGCTGACGATCCTGGCAAAGGTAGGAAAAACTATTCAGGAGACTAATACGATCGAGACCCCCGAGCCAACATCGATCGAGTTCAGTGAGAAATTCAACGAGCTCGTTTCAGAAGCACTCTCTATTGACAAACGCCGCCTTCTAATTGTTCTTGACAACCTCGATCGAGTCTCGACGGAAGAGGCCTTGAAAGTGTTGTCAACCCTTCAGATATTCATCGGTACCAGCAGCGCACGCAACGACTCTTGGCGTTCCGCGCTGTGGATGATTCTTCCGTATGACAGAGAGGGATTAGTCCGCCTCTGGCCAGATCGTGCCATAGCGGATGAGTTTCTGACCAAGGTTACTCAAGTTCGATTTGAGGTCCCTCCTCTTGTCTTGTCTGATTGGCGAAATTATTTGCTTGGCCTTCTTGCCAAGGCGCTGCCGGATACAGAGCGTGACGAGCTTGATACCGTCGTCCTAATCTTCGCGGCTGTTCGGATGGATCCTATTGTCATTGGAACACCGCCCGCAGATAAATCCCCGACTCCTCGTCAATTGATCCAATTCGTAAATGATCTTGGTGCTGTTTATCGACAACGCCAAGACATTCCTTTAGAGCAACTGGCCTATTACGTCTATATGCGACGCTTGAATATCGACATACGAGCGGGACTCCTAGCGAAGAGGATACCAAGTGAGCGAATGCTCGGCCTGTTAGGCGACAGTATTCAGACCAATCTTGCGGCGCTCTCTTTCAATGTTGAAATCGATTCCGCGTTGCAGCTTTTACTTAGCGATCCTGTCTCAGCAGCGCTGGTGGGTCGAGACGTGGAGGCAGTCAAGCTTTACGAAACAAATCCGGGATTTTGGGCTGTCATCGAAAACCTCCCATTTGAAGACTGGGCTGGCACAGGCGGAGGAAGGGACCTCGCATACGTCGGCTTGACTCTCTCAGATGCAAACCTCATAGACCAGATGACCGTAGGGGCGCGTTGGGCAATTCGGGCTGCTATTGAAAGAACTATGACTTGGCAACCTGAATCCAAAGAGGTCGGAGAAGGACTAAGTATCATTTTTCTCGGCAGTGGACTTAGCCCTTCTCAGCTCAAGGTAGCTCTAAATAAGTATTCCGAACAAAATAAGGAATTGGTGCTTGAAAGCGCCAATTTAAGGGGAAGAATCGCAGGGCTAGTGGCAACCCTTGGTGGGCTTCGGAATAATGGTCACGATGAACTGTGCAATACCGCACGAATTTACTTGCCTGGTGTTGCCGCTCAATTCCTGCTTACATGTGGCCTCTTGGCCAAAGCCGACCCCGAAGGTCTCTTCTGGCATGTTCCTCGGTCATCCGACAGTGCAGCCAACATTACTAATGAAATAAAGGGATGGGCTGGATGCGAACCTGACGAAGCTCACTCCCTTGATGCGATCAAGGTCTTAATCGTCAACGGTGCTGGAGGAAACTGGCCAACAGTGGCCGATGCGTTCAGTGTCTATCTTCGTGATGCTTCTCTTCCGTTCTCACCGGCAATTGCCCTTGCACTGGGTGCCTTAGATGTGCTTCCGACCTCGCCTGGAGAAGGTGACCTCACCCAACTTGCCGATGAAGGTTGGTTTCTGCACTACTTCGTATTGGCCGGGGACGCTGGTGATATTGAGACGGCAGCACTTGCGGCCTACTTCCAATTGAAAGCCCTTCCTGCGATACCGGAACCTCCGACAATGGGTAAAGCTCCGGTGGGAGCTCAGCGTCTCAGAGAATGGCTTTCAGACGTTTCGGCCAACCAGGAATTTGACAACGGTCTGACATCTCTGTGTGTGTCGAAAATGCCGAGCTTGCCATTCGAAGTTGCTGCTTCGTCGCCCGCCTCTGAACCTTGGGCGGTCGAGTGTATCCGAGGTGTCGTTGAAGCGGGCATAGACGCGGAAACTGTGGCGGCGCGCTGGCCAATCCTAACCAGAGCGCTTGATTCGGCCGCCTTGGATAGATTGTTAGAAACGCTAATGCGCAACGACTTTTTACTGATCGCAACGGGAGCCGCACAGACCGAGGATCAGATTGAAATTGAGATTCGAGTTCTCCCCTTACTGGCGGCTGATCCCACATTGATGTCTCCGCAGAGCACTCTGACTCTCAAACAAAATGCAAGTGGCCGACTCCGGACCATGAACAAAGACGAGTGGTTTGAGGAGTTCAAGACCGACGGGCCATGCGTTGAGCTCCTGCGTCTGTTGAACAATGATGAAGCTGACCATGTGAATCTGAGTGTCAATTTTCAAGAAGCAATCATCCTGCACGGATCGGCTCTAGCTCGGGGCGAAGTCAGTGTGGCTGATCCGGAGACGTGGCCGGTCATCGTCACTGCACTCCGAGGCGACCAGTTCCAGCGGGCAGCTGCCAAAGGATTGTGTCAGCCGCTTAGTTCTCTCACCGGACCAATTAATCCGGCATTTTTCGATGCGTATGGAAAATGGCTTGCGGCCAAATGGGAGGCCCTTGCTGCTGAACCATTCTTCACATCGGTCCTGACCGCTGCAGTGAGATCGAGAGATCTCTCAGCTTTGGCTTGGGCGACTCAACTTTTCACTGATCACTCGGTACTCCTTGATTCCTTGAAGTCGACAGATAACCTCGATTCACTTCGCTCCCTTGCTGCTCAGGCAGTGAAAGATGAGGACCCACCGAATGAAGTATTGAACGACTTCACAAGAGCACTTGGCGTCAAACTCACCAAATAGAAATTAAAGAATGAATTTGCCGCGGTTCCATAAGTCGGGACATCCTCCCGCGTCTCGCTACCGTAAGGCTCGCCGAGATCATGAAGGCGGCCGGTTGCTCGAAGGCGTCAGCATCGGACATCAGAAGAGGCAAGCGGACACCGCATTTCTCGACCTGGACGGCCCTCGCCAATCTGGCGGGAGGAGAGGTTGAGTGAACCCGCTGCAGGAAGTGGTGGTCGGCCATCCTGTAGGTTCAATCAGATGTCAGTCCAACGCCCCGAGGTTAATTGGTGCCAAGATCAAGAGGTGGCGGGATGGCCTGGGCGGAGCGCGAGCAGAGTTCTTAAATGAGCGCGCCGAAGGAAATAAATGACCTAGTAGAACACTTCTATCAGCACGCCGCTGAGTTCCGGTCCGTGTCGTATAACGAGGCCACCGCTCGTACCGAGCTGATCAACCCGTTGTTCGAGGCGCTGGGATGGGACATGACGAACCGAGCGCGGCGCTCGGGAACCGCACGCGAGGTGGTCCACGAGTCTGCGCTCATCATTGGGAGCACGACAAAGGCGCCCGATCTGCTATTTCGGACAGAAGGGCGAAAGCGGTTTTACGTGGAGGCCAAAAAGCCCTCAGTCAACGTTGCGACGGACCGCAAACCCGCCTACCAAATCCGTCGCTACGCATGGAATGCCGGACTGCATTTTGGAATCGTTACTGACTTTGAAGAATTCTCCGTCTATGACTGCCGAGACCAGCCATCGCCTGACGACAGTGCTCATGTCGGGCGGATGAAGTATCTAACCTACGAGCAATACGGTGAGAACTGGGAATGGATTTCAGAACGATTCTCCCGAGAAGCGGTCCTCGCAGGTTCGCTAGACCGTGTCGCGTCGGAAGAGCTGAGGCCCCGACGCACGCGCACTGTCGATGCAGCGTTTCTCGACGAAATTAGCGATTGGCGTCTGCGCATAGCGACAGACCTTGCGCGCCGGAACCAACAATTGAGCCGCTCAGAACTCAATTACACGGTGCAAACAACGATCGACCGTATCGTTTTCCTTCGTATCGCTGAGGCGCGTGGCCTTGAGGCCGAGGGCGAACTTGAATCTCTAGCTCGTCAACCATCGATCTATCCTCGGCTATGTGAGGTGTTTAATAGAGCTGACGAGCGTTATAACAGTGGGTTATTCCACTTTAGGAGAGAGCGCGGTCGGATAACCCCGCCTGACGACTTGACGCTCGGACTGACTATCGGTGACGATGTGCTTCGACACGTTTTAGGTCGTCTCTACTACCCGGAACCTTACGAATTCTCCGTCATCTCAGCCGACATCCTCGGTCAAGTCTACGAGCAATTCCTCGGACAAGTCATAACGCTCGATGCTTCTCACGAGGCATTTGTGGAGCCAAAACCAGAAGTTCGCAAGGCAGGAGGTGTGTATTACACGCCTCAGTTTGTCGTCGAATACATCGTCGATCGAACCCTAGGTCCGATCCTGCGTGGGAAGTCAGTCCTTGAGGTCGAGAAGTTGCACGTTCTTGACCCCGCGTGTGGTTCCGGATCGTTCTTGATCAGCGCATTTCAATATCTTCTCGACTGGCACTTTGAAAAGTACATGGCCGCGCCGCGGAGATTCAGCAAACTGTTAGAGCGAGGTCCTGACGGTTCACTGAGGCTGAATACCGAAGAGCGTAAGCGAATCCTTCTGAACAACATCTTTGGAGTTGATCTCGATCCGCAAGCCGTGGAAGTAACAAAGCTGTCTTTGCTTCTTAAGGTGATTGAGGGTGAAGCGCAAATAGCGTTTCTCATGGGACGGTTGCTGCCAGACCTTGACAACAATGTCAAGTGCGGCAACAGCATCATCGCTCCAGACTTCGACGGACCCAACGGCGCGAGCGATGACGAGTGGGCCTCCTACAGACCCTTCGACTGGATGTCGGCCTTCCCCGAGATAATGAAGTCCGGTGGATTCGACGCGGTGATTGGAAACCCGCCCTATTTAAACGTCGATGACGTATGGGGCAGACGTGATCCGCGTCTTGCTTATCTCAAAACCGCGTATGGCGATATATACACGGATAAGACCGACCTGTTGTTCTACTTCCTTCAAAAGGGGGTAGAGCTTTCCCGGGACCGAGTAGGAATGATCGTCTCGCGTGCATTCTTAGAAGCGTACAAAGCGAGAAAGTTACGGTCTTGGCTTGCCGACCACACACTTATCCGAGAGATCCTCGACTTCCGTAACGCTCTTTTATTTAAGAACGTCGGTATCACTACTTGTGTAGTTCTTTTCCAAAAGACGGGTCGACGAAGCGCTGTACAAGTGCGACGCCTTAACGCCGAACAGCTCCCTGGAAATGTCACCGCTCGGGAGCTGGCAGATGAGACTGTATTTGACAGGCTTGATGTGCCGCAACGACTGTTTGGCGAAGATCCGTGGCTGTTTGCCGAACCGGATTTGCAACAGCTCTTAGACAAGATGGACGCTGTTGGGGAACCGCTAGGAGAAATCCTGCACATCGGTCAGGGAATGCAAACTGGCGACAACAAGACCTTTACAGCTAAGTCGCTCGAAGAATTGGCAGACGCTCAAGTGCCGCGAGAGTACTTCTACACGCGCGCTCGAAACAGCGACATCCATGCCTACCACATCCGAAACAGCGGGATAGCGGTGATCTACCCAGAGGATGCAGTCAACTTCAGCGATTTGCCGGCATCTCTTCAGGAACATCTGTACAGGAATCAGTTGTCGCTTGAGGCAAGGGCCGCCTATATACGGGGAAACTGCGAATGGTGGCGTTTCACATGGCCGCTCCACAAACAGTACATACACCGGAGAAAGATTCTCTGTCCTTACCTTGCGCAGCGTAATCGTTTTGCTCTCGACGTCTCAGAAGAGTTTCTTGGTTTAACCGATACAACGGTTCTCTACGATGCTGGTCAGCCTGAAGACTTGCGTTACATACTCGGTCTTCTCAACTCGCGGGTGCTCACAGTTCGTGTTCGCTACTTGGGCAAACTAAAGGCGGGTGGTGTGATCGAGTACTTTGATAACACTCTTGCTCGCTTGCCAATCCCGAGACGTGACCCAAATGATGCCCAGCATCGGGAAATGATCGATCTCGTGGATCGAGCGATGGCGCTTACATCCAGAATGGAGCTTGAGCGCACGCCAATTGGTGTCGCTGGAATTCAGAACCAGTTGCAGGCGATTCAACGAGAGATCGATCACTTGGCATGCGTCCTCTTCGGCCTGACGGTAGAGGAAAGTCGAGTAATCGACGGCATTATTGCTGCCGACGGAATCTCATGATGCGAAGACCCATGAGACCTCGAAGGGGTGGCAGACACCCGTAGACGGGACATAGCCGCTGACAACTTTAAGACACTACTTTGGATAGCCAAACTTCGACATTTGGTTCCCTTTGTTTCTCCCAGGGGCCAGTCCTCTTCCCGCTCTGCCCGCCGGTCGCCGTTTCTTAGCGTCGCCGTCGGCCGTCGTCTGTCTTTTGCTTTTGTCCCGCGGCGGTTTCGTCTCGGTCCTGTGCGTTGGCCTGTCTCACCAACCAAAGCGGACTCGAACCACTTACGTTCGAGACGCGCCCGCCTCATGCAGTTCTGTCGGTTTCTATTACAGAATGTCTTGGTAGCTTCGCGGTCGTGTCGCCTTGTTAGTTCCGTTGTTGCGTGTTCGGCATGAGGAGTAGATGCGCGGCAGGACGGACCCGGCGATGTGACACCTGAGTTGCGCGGATGGCTTCAGTTGGTGTCGATGAAAGGGAGCTGTTGAAGAGTAATTTTCATACGCAAGATCGTGCTTATATTTCAAGCTCCGACCCACGTACTTGCAGCGACAGATCGATTGGCTGCTCAGGCTCACGCATGTATCCAGGATTTGGTCGACGGGCCTCGCGACCCGTGGCATCACGCGCATCTTGATCTCGTGTTGCGGTAGGTGCGCGCACAGCTTCGACGGTTTTTGCTTGTGGCGAACACGAGGCAACATCGTGCTCAATTGCTTTATGGATGCTTCGTGCTCCGCTCTCTTTCGTTTGTGATCGCTTTTGCTCGATAATCCGAGAAGAGAGTCGTTCGCTCAATTCCTTTACCCACCCGACCTCGTCGGGATGTTCGCCGAGCCATTCCTCACGCGTTCTCTGTGCATCTTGGAGCCCAGCGAGCTCACGAGCAGCATCAAGGTTTTCGTTGAGTTGACTCTGGGAAAATTCATGTTTTCTAAGTGCCGAACGTTCTCTTGACTGAGCCTCGCGAAGCAACCGTCCGGCAACGATGCGCTCATTGTCTGATTCGATACGCGCATCTACCCCGCGCTGACCGGGGAGCTTCGCCCGTAGCGGCGGACGTTCACATTCGCTGACCCGCTCTTCGGCCTGTTGACGATATTGCTCTGCAACCTGAACGGCTCGTGCTGTGACATCGAGTTTCGCCCTTGCGGCTTCGACATCCGCGCGGGGCGCGAGGTTCGCGATTGCTCGGGTGTGATCAGGGCCCGCCTCATGGTCGATCGTTTGTCGGGCCTCCTCAAGGAAATCTCGAAGAAGAACAACATCGTCATAACGGACGAAGTTCGAACGCATCACGTCATGCGCCGAACGGTCCTGGCCCTCTCGACGCATCACCCCTGCGAGGAGTTCAATGGCATCAATCGAGGGCCGTTGATCATGGTTATCAATCGCAACGTCCGTGGAGACCACGAGCGCGTGATTTTCCTCTCGTCCACGGCTCATCGCGACATAGAGCTGGGGGGCGGTCATCTGCTCATCGACAATGACGACTGCACGGTCCGTGGTCGTGCCCTGTGCCTTGTGGATCGTGAGCGCGTACCCTAGAGCGACGTGGTCTTTGACGTAAGAAGCGGGAAGGATGACCATGCTCGTGGATCTGTTGATATTCGAACCACTACCTAGCGACTCCACACGGAGTGACCCGTCGTCGCCATAGTCCACAACACGCCATCGGTCGCCATTGCGCACGAAGTCCGCTGGGTTCGGACGCAGCTGCCGGTCGTTTCGGAGCGTGACGATCTCATCGCCAATTCCCGCAGTTCCCGACTGGATCTGCACACCGTGTGAGGTGACCTCACCACGCGCGATGCGGTCCGCTCGGCATCTCAGCGCAAGCTCGCGTGCCGTCTCGTTGTCACCCGCCATGACAACGATCGATGCGCCCTCGTCGCGTGCGCTTCGCCAATGCTGGAACGCCTCATCGAGCATCTGCTCTCGACTCCCGTCCGCGATCCGACCGTGACGGAGATAGACGGGGAGGATGTGATGATCGCGTGCACGAAGGCGAAGTGATGCTTGAGCCTCCCAGGCGTGGTTGAAGCGGTGGATCGTCTCAAGCTCGTTGCCACCATGATCGCCAACGAGCGTGCGAAAGACTCCTCCGGGCCCGACCGCTCCGAGCTGGTGGGGATCACCGACCAAGACAAGCTTGGCGTCAGCTCTTCTCACCACCTCGACAAGCCGCGCGAGATCGTCGGTGCGCGCCATGCCCGCCTCGTCGAGGATCACCACGGACTGATGATCGAGCAACTGACCTTGTGGATTTTGGTCAACCTCCAGCAGGAACTTCGCAAGCGTCTCTGCACGCAGTCCCGCCTCCTCGGACAACACCGAGGCCGCCATCGCAGAGGGCGCAAGACCAAGAGTCTGATAGCCAGCCATCTCCCAGGTCGTCCGCGCGGTGTTCAGTGCCCGGGACTTCCCAGCCCCTGCCGGTCCGACGAGGATCGCGACCCGTTCACCTCCGGTGAGAAGACCCCGGACTGCCCTTCGCTGGTCTTCACCAAGGTTGGAGTTGTCGAGCATCTGCTCGACGCTGCGACCATTGACGACGCCAATGCCGGCATCTTGCCCCTTGGCGACCGCTTCGAGGATGGCTGCCTCACGTTGAAGGGTGACCTTGGTCGAAAAGCGCGTTGCGCCATGGCACTCGATCGCCGACATGCCGTCTTTACGGCGAAGCGATGCAGGAGGGACGGCTGGCAACGGAGCAGCGAGCGAGACGACCCGAGAATCTCTGAGCACCGTTGTCGCTAGTGATTCAATGCGCGATCGCACCGATTTTGCGTCATTGGCGCTAACGATGGTGGTGAGTACCTCGACGGCGTCCGCGCGGCCAAAGGTCGCGGAGACATCCTGGAGACGGGCAATTGCCTCGGTGATGAGTCCGGTATCTAATTGCCGACTGGCGATGCGCTGGTTGACGACATTCATCACTTTGCCGGTGACCTCACCGAGCCAGGTTGCTGGATCATGGCCAAAGGCAATCGCCTCTTGTTGCCATCGCTCACGGAGCTCACCCGTCGTCGTGTCCGCGTCGATTTTCGGTGTGCGAGTGCGATAGGCGGCGAGCTGGAAGATATCAGCACGCTCATTTGGTGTCATCGATCTTCCGAGATCTGCCTCTCCCTCAGCAATCAGTTCATCTGCCCACTGCTTGAGCTCTTTGCGACGCGCAGACCACGCGTCTGCAAGGCCAACTGGCACGCCCTCGATCTCTGCGATGCCGTTGTTGTCCACCTTTGTCCACGAAAGTCCAAGACGCGTCGTGAGCTCCGCGCGAAGAGCTGCCTTGTACAACATGCCGGCGGCCTTCTGATGGGTGAACAATTCCCGTGCGTCGATCGCAAGCCACTTGCCGTCACTGGCGCGCACCTTGTTGGCAACAAGCAGGTGGGTATGCAGTTGTGGGTCAGCAGCGCGCGAGGTGCGGTGCACGAACACGGCTCCGACAAAGCCCTCGGTGTCGACCTGGAGGACGCCATTGTGTCCACGGCGGGTAAAGGAGGCGTGGTTATCCAGGAACCCCATCGCCACCTCGACGGCTGCCTCATGGGCGTCTTGCACCACCGCAGAGGTCTCCTCGTCTGAGACTGCCCAGAGCACACTGACGGTCTTCGGGGGTGCGAAGGTCATCGCAAACCCGGCGACGACGCGGTCATCACCGGGTGCAAACGATCTTCCGAGCGCTGAGCCGTCGCGGGGATCGGTGCCATGGCCAAAGAGACGCTCGAGCGCCTCAGCACTCATCGCCAATTCACTCAGTCCAAGTGCTGCTGCTCCTCGTCCGACGAAGCGTCCGGGACGATCAGCAGCACTCGCGTAGTAGTCCTCGCGACCGCTCGCGACCTCCTTCGCGTAGTAGCTCCACGAGGAGGGAGACATCTTCACGAAGCTCATCATGAGTGGAAGAACTCGCTTGGCGAGGCGAGCATCAACGATGCAGAGGTGTCCAACACATCTCCATGTATGACACAAGACAAAAGGCCTGTACAGGGATAGTTTCTGAACGGTAAAGCGTGGTCAACAGTGGTTGATACGGGATAGTTCGAGTTGGAAGCCAATGCGTTATTGCGGCATCGCACATTGATCGTGAGCAAGCAAAGTGATTGGACGAGTTACATGCAATGATGATCGAATGGATACCTGGGGCTCCGCGCTCTACGGTGATCCGTGTCGCGAATGCGGGTTTTTGTGGTCTGTGAGCCTCGACGATGCGACTGTGCTTATTTCGGAGGTGCCGGCCTCCTATGAACAGATACTCGTGAGCGCGACCGGTGCCGAGCGACATCCCGACCTTGGATGGTCCGTCGGTGCCTACGTCTGTCACGTGGCGGACAATCTGCACATCTGGGCTGAACGACTCGCCGGGGCAACAGCTGGTGCAGGTGAAGTGGTCGGTGCCTACGACCAAGACCTGCTTGCAGCTGCACGCGCCTACGAGAAGATTCCACTAGCTGCAGCCGAATGGTCACTTCGTCGAGCTGTTGCCGAATGGTTGGAGGTCGTTGCGCGCTCAGGATCGACTGAGGTTCTCCTCATCCATCCTGAACGCGGAGCACTGACCCTGGAAGATATCGCGTGCGCCAATGCGCATGACGCTCACCATCACCTATGGGACATTCAGAGGTCGCTCGAGGCTGTTGCGAACTGATCGATGCGAAGGCATCACCAACGATTTGGCGAGCGGCAACATCAATTTCAGATCTGTTTCCACGATGAACGCCGCATCACAACGCATCGATCCCGTCTCCAAGCAAAAAAGAGCTCCTCAGGCACTAATCGACCTCTCCTCGCCATCTCCTTGCAATCCAAATGCAACAGGCGTCTGATCTCGCTCACTGGTGATCTCTGCAATATGTTCTCTTTGCGCAGGTCACAGTGCCAGCTTCAAAAGTTTGCGCGTCCGCGTCCACGGAGAGGCCTTTGAGCGGCTGCTCGCGAAAATCGAGCTTAAAAGGAGGCTCTCGGGAGGTCAATGTGAAAAATCGAGCTTAAAAGGAGGTTGATTTCGAAAATGGAGCTCAGTTGGGAGCTTAGTTGGGAGGTCGATATCGCACACTGATGGTGAAACGCGGTAATCACGATGAAAAGGTGTCACCATGAAAGAACAGAACGGTCAGCTGAAGTTCCCCGAACTCATCGACATTGCAACGCTTGCCGATCTCCTCGGAGTCAATCAACGCTATGTCCGGAGGATGGTTGCTGAGAGGCGAGTACCGATGATAAAGGTGGGCCATCTCGTCCGATTCGATCTCGCGGACATCCGTGAATGGGTCGAGGCACAACGTCAATCTGTGAACGCAAAGTAACTACCAGGCCTTTGAAGCTGTCCTGGGTAGACAACCGCATCAAACCGGCGATCCTGCGGCACTCTTCTTTTTCGCCTCAGCCCGGTGATCAGAGGCCGATGCCGGGCCAAGCGCAAGTTCCGGCGTCAATATCAATAAGTATAGCTATCTATACTTATTGATATTGAGCTATACTTTTAGATAATGGATCTGAGCGACCCGACAAGAGCGATTACGCCAACTCTGGATGGACCGGTACTCGCCGTCTTGGCACGCGCGGGCCGGCCTTTGACAGTCGGCGAAATCGCTGAACAGGCAGCCCGAGGGTCTGAGATTGGGATTCGAAGGTGCCTGGCACGGCTGGTCGACCAAGGAATCGTTCGGGCCGTAGAGATGGGACGGAACCGAGTCCACGAGCTCAATCGCCAGCATGTCGCTGCGAACGTAGCGGTGGAACTCGCTGGTATCCGTTCGGAGTTCCTGCGTCGCCTCCGTGAGGTGCTCGCCGTTTGGGATCTGGCCCCGATTGACGCACGATTGTTCGGCTCTGCGGCTCGAGGTGATGGTGGGCCCGACAGCGACATTGACCTCCTCCTTGTGCATCTGCCCGAGCGGGGTGAGCAACTTGCGCCGAATCGGGCACCGCACGCGACAGGATTCCTTGGATCTTTGATTGACTTCGCGAACCAGTTAAGCGCCAATTCGACTCGATTCGCGATGACTGCCCTTCAAGAGAAACAATGGCAGAACCAAGTGGATCAATTGCGAGGTCAAGTTCAATCATGGACTGGCAATCAACTTCAAGTCGTAGATCTCAGCATTTACGAGATTGCAGGTAAGCGTAAGAGTGGCTCAGAGTTAATCGCGAATATCGATCGCGAAGGTATTGCACTGACCACGAAACCCACGTTCAACTTTTCGTCGACGTCCACAATCGCATTGAAGTGACAAAGCCACCCCGATCTCGCACCGTAAGTGCCAATAGGGAAACGGCACGCGCACGAATGCGGACAGCTCAGTCCTACCTTGAAATCGCCGAATTGGTCCTCAGGGAACAGGGTCGTGATGAGTTTCTAAACGTCGCAGCTGGTCTCGCGGTCCTTGCTGGAATCGCCGCTTCTGACAGTATCTGTTCCAGCCGTCTCGGAAGAATACATCGCGGTGACAATCACCGCGCTGCCTCGACATTGCTGGAGACTGCCACTCCAGACGGTCGCTCACTAGCAAATACATTTCGTCGCTTATTGGATCTCAAAGACGAGGCTCACTACGGCATCCTGATCGTTTCAGCAACAAAAGCCCGCGGCGCCGTGCGGTCGGCGCGCAGTCTCGTGTCTCGATCAGTCGACGAGTTCGAAAGATAGCCACCCTCCCAGCGTTAAGGGTCGCCTGAAAATCGTCACGCGGGAGCCAGCCGCCTTCCCAACTCCTTCAGAACGTCGTGAACCGTCGTACCAAAATCAGTCAGCTCCCAGAGCCCGGACGTCGTGCTGACGCCAATGAATCCTCCGCCACTAACAAATCTGTGATCCAACAGGCCATCTCGCTGAAGGACGGCCAGAATTGAACGAAGCGCCGGCAAATCCTTCGCGACTAACTCAATCTGAACGTCATTGAGTTGACCAAGAGGGCTATCAAACTCTTGGCTACCGTCGCCGAGGCCTAATTCATTTGACGTGCGCGTGAATCGATCAAGAAGCTCGAGATGGTTGGGGCCAAGATTGTGGATCACATCGACAAAGGTCGACTCCCAGTGTCCGTCAGGATTTTCTCCTCGGACCCCGTTCGCGAGCGCAAGCGCGTAAGTGACCAATTTCTCACGGGTCGCCGTATCTGCTGCGGCCTCGAGGACACGAATGAGTAGTTCCTCAAGTTCGGGATCAGACTCGCAGAGATCGCTCAGTTCCTCGACGCCGACCTCCAGGATTCGCGCGGTGAGCTCGAAAAGGCCCTCCTGTCGAGCGCGCTTTCGCATCTCGATTCGACCGAGGACATTCTTGGCAGCGGAGGCGGCTACGGGCGAAGCGAAAGCGGCAGCAATCGCGATATCAGGGCCAAGTAGGCCCAGCAGTCCAGCTGTGCCCGCGACCAAGACATCAGACCCGATGCTGGTTCGAGATTCACCTTCCGCCACGAACCAACGATAAAGCGTGCTGGGATGGCTAGGAAGAGGCCTTCGTAGGACCGTCCACAAAGTACCATTCAAGGCGGTCGCGAATGCAGAAGATGGTTACCGAACGCCGGCTCGCCCCGACGCCGACGCCGCCCCAGACGGATATGCACGGCTCAGACGTCACGAGTGCTCCAGGAACTAAGCCGCCAGTCGGAGAACGGAGTGGTCGGCCTACCGACACCAATGTTGTACATAATGTAATCGGGTCTTGTACAATATCTCCATGGTCAAAATATCTGTCAGCAGGGCGCGTGAAAGGCTCTCCGAGGTCGTGGAGATGTCGCAGTCCGAGCCGGTTGAACTTGAACATTATGGACGACGAGCGGCGGTCATGGTGAGCCCAGATCGCTACGACGAAATGCTCGAAGCATTCGAGGAGTCTCAGGACGTGGCCGCGTTTGATGTGGCCCTTGCTGAAGTTGGAGACAATATCCCCTGGGAGCAGGTGAAGATCGACCTCGGCTGGTTGTGAACGCCTATCGCATTGAATTTCGCCCGGCGGCACTTCGAGAACTCAACAAAATAGATCGCTCGATGCAACCTCGAATTCAAGGGGCAATCGCACTACTCGCTAAGGATCCGCGGCCCCCTGCCTCGCGGCCGCTCCGCGGGCGTGAGGGTTACCGACTCAGAGTTGGCGACTACCGCATCCTTTACACCATCGATAACGGAGTTTTGCTGATCGTGGTTGTAACCATCGTCGCGAGGTCTATCAGTAACCGAACCAGTTGGTGATTCGCCAGTCGGATTGTGCACCTTGGCCCTCCGACCGCAACAATCGGCTAAAGGTCGGATCGCCGTTATCCACCGTTTAATTTCTAGATTTGCCGCGCATGCAGTTTGCGGGTGCTGTGTTAACACGCATGATGTCATGATCCCCTTAAGGGCTGGATCTGACCCGATGTGTTACTGGCTTCGTGCCTTGTCTCTGATCTGTCGATCAGGGAGCGCACCCGCCAGGAGAGCCAGCCGACCTGTGCCTCACCTCGTAAGCTTTGAATGTGGCTCGATCCCGTGCAACCCTGAGAGAGCTGGCCCGGCAGGCGAGTTTAGAAGAGGACGATGCCCTACTTATGCTTTGGGAGATTGGACTCGACGTATCGTCACCTCTCCAGATCCTGCGCGGAAGGCAGTACGAAATAGCTCGCTCGGCCCTTCGGATTCCGAATGCGCGGATGCTCCGCGAAGTTGCTTACCTTGCGCGAATTGCCGAGCTGTCAGAACTTGAAACACGTCAGCGGCTTCGTTCGGGAGGAGTCCTGTTGATCGACGACCGACGCATCCCGCGTGGCTCGTTCTCCCAAGCTAAAAAGATTCTTGATATTCAATCGGCGGTCGCGCCTGACCTCGATGGCCTAGATGAGGCGACCGAAGCCGATAAACTCACAGCAACATTCGAGCTTCCGATTGTCGGAAGAATTGAGTCACTCCAATATCTGTCGGCCGAGGAAGTCGCGAACATTCATTGGATCTTGGTCGCTGAGTTCGCCAACACGAGCGACCCGATGTCGCCACCGGGCGTGCGAGATCAAAACTTACTGGAAGGGGCCATGGGTCGGCCTCAGACCTCTCTCGGAGGTCAGTACAAGTATCCCACCGCCCCCATGGCGAGCGCCGCGCTTCTCCACTCTCTAATCCTGGATCATGCGTTTTACAACGGGAACAAGCGTACGGCGCTAGTCGCCTGCCTCGTGTTCCTGCAGAGAAATCGATACCTCTTGGAGTCCCCAGAGCTACCACTACTTCAATTTATTGTGAAGGTCGCCAAGCACGACGTTTGCGATGATTTCGAAGGGCCTTACGGCGCTGACCGCGAGGTTCATGCGATCGCTAAATGGATCGAGTGTCGTACCCGTCAGGTGGAGATTGGCGATCGCGTCATGAAGTTTCGCGACTTGCGCCGTATCCTCGCGCACGCCGGGTGCGAGTTTCAGGTCCTTTCGGGCAGTCGGATACTCATCACGCGTCAGGTAACCCGCGATGGATGGTTTAAGCGTCAAGGGCACCGTCTTCAGTCGCATAATTATTACGGCGGCGCTGGCCGGGACGTCGACGTTAATACGGTCCAAAAGATTCGTCATGAGCTGTGGCTAGATGAGGACCACGGTGTGGATTCGAAGGCGTTCTATGGTGAGTTGCCTGGTGTCGATGAGTTCATCGCAAAGTATCGAATGACGCTTCAGCGCCTCGCGAAGTGGTAGCCCCAGCTATTCACTATCCGCTTCTCATAGCAATACTTGTTTAGGAAGAGGTTTACACCATCTGTCATGTTGGCAGTGTGATCGCTTGTCAGACTTTCCAAGTCGCCATGTGCCGCAGCGTTTCGGTATCCTGCCCCGATAATGTGTACATGAACGCCGTTAGCATTATCAGGGCAACGCCCGGCCAAGTGCGGACACGCATGTCGAGAGAGAGAACCCACTCCACGATCCCTTACGGTTCTTATCTGGTCTGGCCGTGGACAGTCGGTGCACTGCTCATCGGTTTCCCTCTGCTGATCATGATGCCACCGCTGGTCCCGGTGCTCATTGTCGTGCTCGGCGCCTTTGGTCTGGCAAAGACGGCACGGCAACTCGAAGCAGGCCGGAGGTCGCTCTCGGTGGCTTCGGGACTCCTCCTGCCAACGGGTGCTCTATTTTGTCCTCTGGCTCGTGGGGGGCATTGGTAGATAGCGCCACCCGGGAACGAGATGGCTCCAATCCACAAATGCCCCCAATAACGCCGGGTACCGGTCACAGCGGTCCTTCGACACGTCCAGCCTTCCAGGGTTCAAGCCGCCAGTCGGAGATCGTTGACGACGGCCCTCCGACACGAACCCCACGTGGCACCTCCCGTGGACGTCTGACTACAGCGGTTCAAGCACATTAAGCACGACCAAAAGCCTCTTACGTGCCATCAACGATTCTGTATCGCGGGGGGCGAATTGCGATCGATCGACGGCGCTGGCGCTGGTCTAATAATCGCCCCTATTTCCTCGACCAGCCGAAAGTGTCGGGTCACAGCACCAGGTGGTCTTCATCGGAGTCCACCATGACGTCATGACACCGTGAGATCATGAGATCATGACGAAGAATCTGACGGTCCGCCTAAAAGACAACGTGGCTGCCGACGCTGAAGCTCTTGCGCGCGTCGAAGGCAAGAGTCTCAATGAGACAGTTCAGCTGGCACTCATTGAAGCTGTCGAGCGTCGCCGCAATGACCCTGAATTCAAAGCCCGACTGACCCGAATTATCGAAGAGGATCAAGAACTGCTCGATCGCCTTGCGAAGTGACGATCCGTTATCCGGATCTTCCTGATTACCTTGCTGTGGCTGCAGCGGTTACTGGACTTGACATCAAGATTGTCATGGCGAGTGTGAAGGTAGAGCTTGCAGACTCAGCCCTTCATGCCCCGAGCGCGAGTTTTGACGGCGAGGAGTGCTAACCCGATTTTTGCGACAAGGCCGGTGTGCTCCTCGTTCATCTCGTGCGGAACCACCCATTGCTCGATACACGAGAGTTCGCTCTTAGAGGCTGTCGTGGAAGTTTGCGCTGGTGACGACGCGTCATTCTCCCCGGTCCAGGACGAGCGCACTGGAGAATCCGTTGCGGTGGCTGGCTTTCCTCAGTTGGAGGCGCCATCCCCGGTTCATCCAATTGTTGCATCGCGCTGCGGAAACATTCGCGACAGTCTCTTAGGTCACCCGGTTGGCGTCGTTAAACGGTGATGATGACAAGTTGCGACAGAATCCGTTACCCCAACGAAGGACCCGGCCGAGTCCGTGGATGTGGGTGGCGGTCGGACCACTGGCCCATATCGGACGGTTTCGCCAAAAGGTGGTAATGGTGTAATACAGTATTTCTGCTATACCTCCGGCATGGAAAAATTTAGCGGATTTGTGGCCGTCCGGGCTCGTGGAACGATCGCTCTCCCGCCAGCTCTTCGCCGACGGTTGCACCTCGACGAGCCAGGTGCCCAGATAGAGCTAACAGAGCGAGATGACGGCGTCATCGAGCTGCGACCCGTGCTCCCTGTCGATGCCGACCAACGATGGTTCTGGACGGATCGCTGGCAGGCGATGGAGCGCGAGGTAGATGTCGAGATTGCCGCTGGTCTTGGCAAGATGGTTCACTCTGGAGAGGAATTTCTTGTTGCAATCGAAGCAACTGCCGGAAAGTAGTGCCCACGTATCAGTGGTTACCTTCATTTAGTGGAGACCTCAGGCGACTCTCTCCCGAACAACGCCTCGCGTTCCATGCAGCGATCACAATGTTTGTCGCCGACCTCGCGTCCGGGCAGTTCCGGTCAGCACTACGGGTAAAAGGGGTGCGTGGTGCCACTGGCGTGTTCGAGACGACGTGGGCACCAAATGGCTGGGCAACGTTCGAGTTCGGGACAGAGATCACCAAGGGCGAACCTCATGTGATCTGGCGGCGAATCGGAACGCATGATATTTTCGACCGACCGTGACGGGGAGGAATGGGTCGATTTCTAAATGACCGAGTGCCTCTGGCTCTTTCCGATCCTGACGTGGTTGACTTCATACAGCGTTGGTTGACCAACGGACACATCGCCGGTGAACCAGCCCAATAGCGAACCTCGGGCTTGTCTGGTAACCGAATCGGATGAAATCGTCACGTGTCGCCAAATGTCGCGTGAACGACATTGTTCGAACGATTCGCGTGCGCCGCGACGAACTGCTCGCCGAATGAGACCGCGATTGCTTCGTCGAGCTCCGGGAAGAGATGCCCGTAGCGATCAAGGGTGACGTTGATCGATGAGTGTCCCATTCGGGCCTGGATCGCCTTGGGATGTGCCCCCGACGCGATTGCAAGAGCGACACTTGTGTGGCGCAGATCATGGAACCGACACGAAAGTCCAAGTGAATCTCGCGCTGGCTTGAAGTGGTGGGTCAAAAAGCTCGACGAGATGAGTGGATGCCCAGCCTGGTTCGCGAACACGAGGCCGTCTGATCCTGGGCCAGCGAAGTGTGAGAGATGGTCGGTGAGAACCGTCGCGGTGAATTCCGAGATCGTCACCGATCGGACTGAGCCAGAGGTCTTTGGTTCCTTTCGCAGCCACTCACCGGCACCCATGCGGATGAGTTGTTCGGTAACGCGAACCTTTTGGCGTTGGGCATCGACGTTCGCACGTCGCAGTCCAATCAGCTCTCCCCAGCGCATGCCGGTATCGATCGCGAGATAGATCAGTGCGCGATATCGCTCACTGTGCGCCTCGGCAAGGTTGATCGCCTCATTCCAGGAGAGAAAGACCATCTCGCTTCGTGGAACGCGTGGCGGCGTGACGCGATCACACGGATTCGCGAGAAGCTTTTCCTTTTCGATCGCGACCTGGAGCATGCGGCGAAGCGTCCGGTAGTGGCGGTGCACTGAGCTTGGTGCAGTTCCCGACTCGACCTCATCCATCAACCAGTTTTCGATCTCGTCGCTCGGCAGCCTTCCGATCGTGTACGCACCAAAGCGGGGGAGTATGTATGTGTCAAGGTCGCGGCGATAGGTCTGCTGTGTTGTTGGTGAGAGACGGCGTGCCAGCGACATGAAATCTTCGGCCCACTCCGCGAGTGTGATCTTCTCGCCGCTCGGGTCGAGCCAGCGCGCGTTGTCGATAGCGACGCGCGTCTCGCGCAAGAACCGTTCCGCGTCGCCCTTGCGGGTGAAGGTCTCGGAACGTCTTCGTCCGAATGGATCGTCATAACGCACGCGGTAGTTGCCGGAACGCTTTTCAACATTGGCCATCTCAATCTCCTCTGGATCGGCCATGGGGCTGATTTGGGGCACCATGGGGCTGAAAACAGGGGGTTTTGAGAGGTTCTGGAGGTCACTGCCGGTCTGTCAAGGACAAACCAGATATGGCCCCTGACCTGCCACTATACAGCGAATAATGCTGGAGGCGGCGCCCAGAATCGAACTGGGGTAGAGGGCTTTGCAGGCCCTTGCCTAAGCCACTCGGCCACGCCGCCGCTCTCTCCCACCCTAATGGATCCGGAGGGAATCCGAATTGTGTCGGGCTGAGGTGCCGGCTGAAGGGAGAACCGACTAGCTTCGACAATAGTTAAGTCGAGTAATGGCGCTGGAAGGGTGCAATGGGATTTTCACTGATCCGAGGCGGCCACCATCTCCTGATCGGGCCGCTCGCGATTGTGTTGCTCATTGGAGGATTGATCTTCTTGGTGACGTCGCGCTCGAGAATGCGAAGGTCTTCGGACGGTTCGACTGGTCCTTTAAGTTCGGTTGCACGGCATGACGTGATGCCGAATTCTTCGGCAGAACGCATCCTTTCGGAGCGCTTTGCCCGCGGCGAGATTGATCTCGATGAATATCGCGAGCATCTCGTAGCCCTGCGTGGGATGCCGCCCAAGGAGAACGGAGAAGGTCAGGCTCCGACGGCGTGAAATCCGCCGTCAACGTGGATCATCTCGCCGGTTGTTTTTGGAAACCAGTCGGAAAACAGTGCCACGCATGCTCGCGCAACAGATTCACCATCGGCGTCGACATCCCATCCGAGAGGGGCGCGCGTCTTCCAGGCTGATTCAAAATTTGCAAATCCCGGTATCGACTTTGCGGCGATGGTCCGAACTGGGCCCGCAGCGACCAAGTTGACCCGGATGTTCAGTGGACCGAGGTCGCGCGCGAGATAGCGCGTCAGCGATTCGAGTCCTGCCTTTGCAACTCCCATCCAGTCGTATCCCGGCCAGGCTTGAGTCGCGTCGAAATCGAGGCCGACGATCGAACCTCCGCCAGCGCCGCTGAGTAATGGCGCAAAGGCTTCGGCGAGTGACTTCAGCGAATAGGTCGAGATTTCGAGCATCGTCGAAACGTCGGCCCAAGTCGCTTGCATCATGCCATTGCCAAGGCAAATGTCCGGGGCGAAGCCAATCGCGTGCAACAGGCCATCGAGACCGCCAAGGCGATCTTTCACAACAATCGCAGCTTGGGGTGCATGATCTGGATTCTGTACGTCAAGCTCTAAGACCTCCGGAGGACTCGGGAGCTTGCGAGCGATTCGTTTGGTCAGAGAGAGTCCTCGACCGAACCCCGTCAGGATAACTGTCGCGCCTTCGACCTGCGCGAGACGGGCGACACCGAATGCAAGCGAGTCATCGGTGAGCACACCGGTGATTAATAGTCTTTTTCCCTCGAGGATGCCCACGGGAGATCCTTTCTTCGCGACGCTTGCTCGACTCGATCACAATTCGAGATCCACAGAGCGAGGTTAGTGGGCGTGTCGCCGGTCCGAGGTGGTGGTCGATAAATACCGCATCGCGGGCGATCGTCGTCCCCACCACCTCCTGAATTTTCTTCAAGGCCGCCGGGTTCCTTAGGATGTCCTCATGCCCATCCGAGATTCCCGTGGAATAGAGCTGACTGGGCCCCGGGAAAATCTGCGTTCAAGCACTCGACTCTCGCTCGCAATCTCGATAGTTGAGCGATTTTTCGGTCTCATCGCTGCGCTTTATTTCATTACCTGGCTGTTGAGCGTGATGTCTGCGCATATCTTCGCGGGTAACTCTGACGGCGCCACGGTTGTTCTCGAGGGCCAGTCGATTAGCTCCGGAAACTTCTGGTTGCACGGATGGGGGCTCTCGAACGATTCGTTCTGGAGTATCGATGCGATGTTCTACGCGCTTTTCGTACACATTGAAGGCGTGACGAAGGCAGCACTCCATGTCGTACCGGCGCTCATCGCTGGATTCGTCATTCTTCTCGGACTGTGGATGGTGCGTGACGAGGATCATTCGTGGCGATGCGTATTTGCCGGCGGCTTTCTCGTCTTGATCCTCGCACTGCCGAACCCGGATCTGAGTTTCTTTCTCCTCCAGGGACCCTGGCACATCGGCACTGCGCTGTTGTGCCTGATCGCATTCGCGGGACTTTCCAGCGACCGTTGGGGTGTCGGATCGGTCGTTGCCGTGCTCGCGCTTGCGGCCGCGTTTCTCGGTGATCTCGCGACGGTTGCATTCGGAATGGCCCCGGTGATCTTCGCGGGACTTTCCGAGATGGCGCGTATGCGTTCGCTGCGACGCGGACTCCCGAGTGTTGCTGCGGGGCTGGCATCGATCGGTCTCGCCGAGGTTGGTCGCCTGGTCCTTCGCCACTTCGGGGCCTTTACGCTCTCGAACGGCATCACCCGCGCCACCTCGAACCGCTATCTGACCAATGTCGGTCATTCGATGACATGGATGACCGGGTTGTTTGGCGTGAAGAGACTCGCAATAGGCCCCGTATCTGTTTTGAGCGGCGATGCAGTCAACAACGGATCCGCGTTCTCGCGAATCGTCCATCTCCCCCTATTGCTTGTTGTCACTGGCGGAGTTGCGTTCGCCCTCCTCACATTTGTACGCGGTTTGATCTTCGGTGATCGTCTGGGTAGTCGATCATCCCGATCGCTTCGCATTGATGCGCTTTTGCTCTCGGGTATCGCTGGATCGGTCGCAACATATGTGTATCTATGCCCGAACAACAACGCGAACTACGCGCGTTATCTCATAGCCGCTGTGATATTTGGTGCCATCTTGTCGGCACGGACAGTGGCGCGTGCATTGCAGCCGATGAGACGTGCCAAATCGATACTGCCGCTCGCATTAGCCTCGATTCTCCTAGTCGCCGCAGTTGCGTTCGCGACGACCGGTAATCTTTCGAGCTCCGCCGCGACACAGCCAACCGAAAGTCTCATACTCTTTCTCGAAGCGCATCATCTCTCGATCGGTGTCGGTGACTACTGGAGCTCTTCGGTCGTGACTGTATCGAGCGGAGAGCGCGTCGTCATCCGACCCGTCATCACCAACAGAAAAAGGATCGTCGTCCGATACGGACGACAGTCTGACGCAAGTTGGTATGGTGGGACCAGGTTTCAGTTTCTCGTCTACAACGTCAAGCATCCATGGAGACGCATCAACGCGACGACGGCTATTACGACCTTTGGCAGACCCAAGGCGGCCTATGGTGTGGGCAGCTTCCGGATCATCGTCTGGCCCCACCCGCTGTCGATCGGTCCGGTTGGGTTTACTCTCGGCTAGATGGTGCGGTCAGTTCGCCATAGAGCTGAGCGGTCTTTGGATGAACGCCATGAAGTGGGTTACCGTCGATCTCGAGGATGAGGGCAAGCTGTCGAAGCGTCGATTCGACGCCGGCGCGATTGCCAAGCGCATCTGCCGCGCGCATCAGGAGGCGATGCAGTCGTTCGTCAAAGGGACACGCGCGCAACGCCTGCCGCGCGGCCCATGCGCACAGTTCGGGATCGTTGTCAATCAGCGCGAGATCGCCGAGTCGGAGCGCTAACGCGGCTATCTCGCGTTCGATCTCCGCGAGGAATCCTTCGAAGACCACCCACTGTCCCTGGGCGAGATCGTCAAATGGACGACCGCGCACGAGCGCCAGCGCGTCGCGCCAGTGCTCTTGGTCGTCAGACTGCGCAAGTTGCTGGAAGTCTCTCCAGTCACAGCCGAAGTCGACGAGGAGATGGCGCTCACCACTCCTTCGAAGTCGCGGACGACCGTCGTGGGCAAAACCGACGATTCGTCTTGCCTCGGAGAGTCGGTTGGCGATTGTCTGCAGGGGCACTCGACGGTCAGGCCACAGTGCAGTCGTCCAGATCCTGCTTGTCGCACCCTCTGGATGCAACGCGAGAAAGACGACGAGTTCAGTGAGTTTTGGATGCCGCTCGAGCGGATAGTCGGTGCCCGACAGCATCACCGGACCGAGCACCTTGATGCCAACGTGAGAACTCCTCGGACTCTGGTCAAAGAGGGTCTCTGATTGGACCGGTACAGGTTGCGCCTCCGGATCGTTAGCACGAAATTCGGAGCGTACGAAGAACTCGCGTCCACCGGCCTCGTCGAACGCGACCAACGCCTCGGCCCCGATGTGTGAGTTGAGCGAGAGCACGCGCACCGTTACCGATTCGGGAACGAGCAGACGCAGCCTGGCGATTGCATCCTCGTCTTGGTCCATCGCCAGAACGAGCAGTGATGTCGTTGCGTCGCGTAGCTGTGCGAGGCCGCCGTCGGCTCCGCTGATCTGTCCGATGAGCATCCGGGCACTCTCGAATGAGGGGTGGTCGAGCACTCCGGGAAGCGAGAAGATCTCGGCGTGCTCACGACATGAATCGGCAATTTCGACGAGAAATGCCGCCTTCGCCCCGTCTGGTCCGATGCAACCGATCCGGGTAAAGGGGCGAAGGTCGACGATGCCCGACGGCTCTCTCACTGGGATCTTGGAAACAGGTGCGCTCTTGTCCGGGTCCGGTATCGTTGGAGTTCGCATTCGACAGTGCTCCCGTCGTCGTTCGCCGCCCGTACCGACATCGCTGTCGGGCAACGCTTGGAGCGATCCTTCCGGATCTGCATACCGCTAGTTCTACCGTTTTGACCGGCGATGCGCAATCATTTTGGCCGTATGCAGGTGCGCTCTCGCGGGAGGGAGGGCGTGAGTCGCACCGAGAGATCCGCCATCGTTGGCTGCTACAATGGTTCCGAACTTGTGCGGGATGTCGTTGGGGAACGTGGGCTCGCGCCCACGTTCTTGTTTTCTCCGACTCCGTCGCTGCGCTGTCGGATGGTTGGCCCATGACAACTGAAAAAAGGAGGTGGCCAAATGTCAGGAGACCTACAGACGCTCGAAGAGGCCATCTCCGGGCTCCTCGACGGGATCGATGTCGACCTCGTCGATGTCGAGTTGCGCCAGGGCGCACTCTGTGTCACGGTGAGTCGCCGCGACGGTCTCGATTTCGAGTCGCTCGCGCTTGCCTCGCGACTTGTCAGTGACTTTCTCGATGCCCACGACGAGCTGACGCCCTCCGAGCCATTTGAACTCGAGGTCTCAAGTCCTGGGCTCGAACGAAAATTGCGACGCCCGCAACACTTTGCCGAGGTGGTCGGACAGGTCATCGCCGTGCGCACAACGAATGCTGCACCGGGCGAGCGACGCGACGAGGGAGAGCTTGTGCGCGCCGACGAGCGGGGCATCTCCCTCCTATCGCTGAGCTCCAAGACGGTGCGCGACCTCTCCTACGAGATGATCGACAGAGCACACACCGTTTTTGACTGGAAGGCAGCACTCGCCAAGGACCAGCGTTCGCGTACATCCGAGACGGTTGAACCGGACGACTCCACATCGGCACTGGACGGACGCGACAACACACTGGCGGGAGCGCCGAAGAGGGAGGTCGAGAGATGACGACAACGAACTTCGAATTCCTAGAGGCGCTGCAGCAGATCGCGCGCGACAAGGGCATCGCGGTGGACACACTGCTTGAGGCACTCGCGAACGCGCTGGTCGCGGCCTACAAGCGGATGCCGTCCTCGGCGGAGGAGGCCTTCGTCACGATCGACTCTGATTCGGGCGAGATTCGTGTCTATGGCCAGGAGCTCGATGACGACGGCAACGTCGTGCGCGAGTGGGATGACACCCCGGACGACTTTGGTCGTATCGCAGCCCAGGCAGCCAAGCAAGTCATCTTGCAGCGCATTCGCGAGGCCGAGCGTGACCTGAAATACGACGAGTATGCCGGGCGAGAGGGCGACATCGTCACGGGGATCATCCAGCAGAGTGACAATCGCTACACACTTTTGGACCTCGGAAAGGTCGAAGCCCTCCTGCCCCAGGCGGAGCAGGTGCCTTACGAGCGCTACGACCACGGCGCGCGCCTCAAGGCTTACATCGTCGAGGTGCGAAAGACTGCCAAAGGTCCACAGATCGTCGTGTCACGATCTCACCCCGGTCTCATCCGCCGTCTGTTCGAGCTTGAGGTGCCCGAAATCTCCAACGGCGTCGTCGAACTCAAGGCGTGCGCGCGTGAGCCGGGGCATCGGACGAAGATCGCCGTCTGGTCGAATGATTCCAATGTCGATCCAGTTGGCGCGTGTGTTGGCGCGCGTGGCGCGCGCGTGCGGATGGTGACCAATGAGTTGCGTGGCGAAAAGGTCGACATTGTGCCGTTCTCTGACGATCCTGGCGAGTTTGTGGCCCGTGCGCTCCAGCCTGCAAAGGTGCAAGAGGTACGTCTCGATGAAGAGACTGGTACGGCGATGGTGATTGTGCATGACTACCAGCTCTCGCTCGCGATCGGGAAGGAGGGCCAGAACGCGCGACTCGCCGCGCGGCTCACCGGTTGGCGGATCGACATCAAGTCCGAGAGTCAGCTCGCCGATGAGGAGTCGGGTTACGCATCCGAGGCTTGGGCTGAGGGTGAGTGGATCGAGTCCGCCGACGGATCGATGGTCTTCCAGCCCGCCGGAGGGGGAGAGCCGATCACGATGGAGAGCTGGCAAAAGGGCGGGATTACTGCACCCGTCCCGGAGCAGGTTGACACGGCCTTGGTCCCTGCAGAGGTTGCAAAGGTTGCAGAGGTTGCAGAGGCGACGGTCGAGGCCGGCGACTCTGGCGCGAAGAGCGAGGCATAGCGGGCAATGATGGCTCGTCCGGTGCGCACCTGTGTCGGTTGTCGTCAGCGATTCGCCATCGAAAGCCTGGTGCGGATCACGATCGACACCAGGGGTCAGCTCGTCGTCGGGGGATCCAGTGATGGACGTGGAGTCTGGCTCTGCGCTGGTACGCAAGAGTGTGCGCTGCGGGCTGAGCGGTCGGGGGCACTCGGTCGGGGGTTCAGGGCGACCGTTGCGCCAGAGCGTGTGCGGGCTCTGATCGAGATGCTCTCGGACAAGCGGGAGAGGTCGAATTGCTCGGGGCGGCCGGGCACAGTTGTCTCGTAGGTGTGCGAGGATAGGAGTACGGCTTTGGCCGTCTGAGACGCGTATCACGTGGATGCGCTGAGAAGGGACTGTCGAGTAGTTGGCGAAGAAGATCCGCGTCTATGAGCTTGCACGCGAGCTTGGACTTACGAATAAAGAGGCACTCGACCTCTCCATTGCCCTTGGAATCGGCGTCAAAAGCCACTCGTCGTCGATTGAAGACGCACAGGCAGACCGCGTTCGCCGCAAGGCAAAGGCCGAGGGGCTCATCCGCGAGGTTCAGCCCGAGGAACCTGCTCCGGCCAAGAAGGCACCCGCCAAGAGGGCCGCAGCGTCAAGGGCAGCCACAACGAAGGCAGCCGCCCCGAGCGCTCCCGATCCCCTCGCTCTGCCCGGCGTCATCGAACCCGAGGTACAAAAGACGGAGCGCCGCGCCGCCGCTGCACCTGCAGCGGTCCACGAGAGCCCCTTCGCACCGCCGGTCCTGCCCGACGAGGTCGCGCCAGAACACCGGGTTGTGCGGAGCCGTCCAGCCAGCCAGATGAGCGAGACTGCGCATCACGTCCCCGAACGCCCCCTCCCACCGCGCGCTCCTTCGGCACCGCCGCGCGGCACGGTGCCCGGTGCGCCGGAGAGCCAGCGATCGATGCCTCCGGCTGCCGCCCAGTCCCGCCGGCCCCTGACGAGCTCGACCGGCCGGCCGATCCCACCTCCCCCCAATGGACCACTTCGGTCGGCGACCGGACGTCCGATACCGCCGCCTCCCGGCGGAGGTCGCCCCAGCACGCCTGCACCGAGTCGACCGACCGGTCCTGGCGGATCGAGCCGTGGTCCGCGGCCGACGGGTACTCCACGTCCCGGTGGTACCGGAGGCTCGCGCCCAGGCGGTTTCTCGGGCGGGTCATCGCGGCCGGGAGGTTTCTCGGGTGGCGCCGGTAGCAGCCGCCCTTCGACGGGAACCTCGGGGATGCCGGGTCGATCGGGGGCGGGAGCTGCCGGTGGACCGCCGAGTGGACCTCCCCGCGGAGGACCGGGTAGTCGCGGCCGACCGCCGCAGCGGCGGACGCAGCGTCGTCGCCGCAACACCGAGGAGCTCGAGCCCTACCAGCCCGTCGTCTACAGCGCCTCGAATGCGCCGGTGCCCGAGAGCGAGGTGATCATCGAGCGAGGCTCGACTCCGCAAGAGGTCGGCCCCAAGCTGAACCGGTCCTCGGGCGATATCATCCGTTTTCTCTTTCTCCAGGGCGAGGTGGTCACGGCGACCCAATCCCTCTCGGAGGACATGATCGAGCTCTTTGCCGCCGAGATCGGCGCGCGTGTCAAGCTCGTCGATCCCGGTGAGGAGCAAGAGGCCGCCCTTCAGGCGCGTTATTTTGCCGACATCGATGAGGAGGAGGATGCCGCGACGCTTGTTCCGCGTCCGCCGATTGTCACCGTCATGGGACATGTCGACCACGGGAAGACCAAACTGCTTGACCGTATCCGCCAGACCAATGTTGTTGCCGGTGAGGCGGGGGGAATCACCCAGCATATTGGCGCCTATCAGGTCAAGGTGGGGGATCAGGCAATCACCTTCATCGATACCCCGGGTCACGAGGCGTTCACGGCGATGCGCGCGCGTGGTGCTGAGGTCACCGACATCGTCGTGCTTGTCGTCGCGGCCGATGACGGCGTGATGCCACAGACCGTTGAGGCGATCAATCACGCCAAGGCGGCGGGTGTACCGATCCTCGTTGCAATCAACAAGATCGATCGCGAGGAGGCCGATCCGAACCGCGTCCTCCAGCAGCTTTCGGAGCATGGACTTGTTCCCGAGTCCTGGGGTGGCGAGACGATCACCGTCGAGTGTTCTGCGCTCCAGGGTCTTGGCATCGACGAGCTGCTCGAACAGATCACCGTTCTGGCCGAGGTGCTCGAGCTCAAAGCATCTCCAGAGGGACCCGCCCGTGGCACCGTGCTTGAATCGAACCTCGAGGTTGGACGTGGACCGGTGGCGACGATCATCGTCTCTGCCGGCACGCTGCATGTCGGGGACGCGCTTGTCGCAGGCTCCGCGTGGGGAAGGGTCAAGGCGCTGATCGACGACAAGGGTGACCAGGTCAAGATCGCGACACTATCGATGCCCGTTGAGGTGCTTGGACTCTCCGAGCCTGCCTCAGCCGGGGATGAGGTCCGTGGGACCCCCGACCAGGCGATCGCGCGCACCATCGGCGAGGCGCGAGAGCAGCGCCAGCGCTTTGCCGGTTATGGACAGAACGCAACCGCGCAGGGCTCCGGGTCAAAACTCGAGGACATCTTCGAGCAGATCCAGCAGGGTGGCACGGCGACTCTGACACTGGTGCTCAAGGCCGATGTGCAAGGTTCGCTCGAAGCGGTTACCGAAAGTCTCCGCAAGCTCGAACGCGATGATGTCAAGATCGCCTTTGTCCACCGCGCGGTTGGCGGTATCACCGAGAATGACGTCACGATCGCCGCGGCATCGGGCGCGACGATCATCGGTTTCAATGTGCGACCCGATCGGCGATCGCGCGAACTCGCAGTGACACACAAGGTCGAGATCCGAACCTACGAGATCATCTACAGGCTCATCGAAGACCTTGAGGCAGCCATGCTCGGCATGCTTGCACCGACCTTTGAGGAGATCGTGACCGGTGAGGCGGAGGTACGTGACATCTTCCGCGTTCCGCGCGTCGGAGCGATCGCCGGATGCTACGTGCGGAACGGGACGATCACGCGCGGATCCAAGGTGCGCTTCCTTCGAGACGGCGTTGTAATCTGGAAGGGCGCGATCTCTTCGCTGCGCCGGTTCAAAGATGACGTGCGCGAGGTTCAGACAGGTTTTGAGTGCGGAATCGGCCTCACCGACTTCCAGGATCTCCATTCCGGTGACATCATTGAAACCTTCGACGAGCGTGAGGTTCCGCGCACCTAGCGGCAATGGTTCATCTGGTCCCTTGCCCGATTGAGAGGGATCTGTTCATGTGATCGACAGGAGGCGGGTCCACCTTGGAGCGTTCACGCAAGAAGGGTCCGCAGCGCAACTATCCGCGCACCGTGCGCGTCAACGCACTCTTGCATGAGGTGCTCGCAGAGGCTCTCGAAAGGCTCTCCGATCACGACGAGAGGCTGTTGCTGACGACCATCACCGGCGTCTCATGCGATCCCGATCTGCGCCACGCGCTTGTCTTTCTCTCGTCGCTCGACGACGAGAGATCAGTGGCGCTCGAAGATCACCGACGCGCGCTGCAGTCGGAGGTCGCCGCGCAGGTGCGTCTCAAGCGCATCCCCTCGCTCAAGTTTCTTGTCGATCCTGCGATCGTCGCGGGCAACCGGGTGGAAGAGGCACTGAGACGCGTCCAGGAACTCTCCAAAGAGGGGCCAGATTCCTGATATGGGCCGGCGCCCGACACGCGCGTCCCCCGGGGGTGTGCAAGAGATCGATGGTTATGTCGTGATCGACAAGCCCGCCGGAATCACCTCGCACGATGTCGTTGCACGCGCGCGAAGGTTGCTGGCGACGCGCAGAATCGGTCATGCCGGAACGCTCGATCCGGGCGCTACCGGGGTATTGGTCCTTGGAGTGGGTCGGGCGACGCGACTGTTGCGATTCGTGAGCGACCAGCCAAAGAGTTATCGAGGGGAGATTGTCTTCGCGACGACGACGTCGACGTTAGATGACGCGGGAGAGATCACTGGACGTTTCGAAATGCCCAACCTCGAGCCCGAGCGAATCAGCCTCGTGGCGCGTCGTTTTGTCGGCACGATCAAGCAGATTCCACCGATGGTCTCGGCGATCAAGGTCGATGGCACCCGCCTCTACGAACTCGCGCGAAAGGGCATTGAGGTCGAACGCGCGCCGCGCAGCGTTACGATCACCCGCTTCGACCTCGAGCCGACAAAAGACCGCTTCGTCTTTTCATTCGTCGTCGACTGCTCGTCGGGAACCTATGTGCGCTCGCTCGCCGCGGATCTCGGTGCGGCGCTCGGTGGAGGTGCACACCTGCGACGACTGCGAAGGGAGGGGATCGGACCGTTCCGTCTTGACGGCGCCGTCGTCCTCGATGCTCTCTCGCGAGATGACGTCGCGCCAAGTCTCGGATTGGTGCGCCATCTCGATCGGATTGTTGTCGATGACCGATTGATCACGGACATCGCGCACGGGAAGATTTTCGAACGTCGCGCCCTCGAAGTTGTCGGTGACGGGCCCTGGGCGCTTCAGTCGAAGGACGCGCGACTGCTTGGTGTCTATGAATCTTGGACGACCGAGCGGATCAAGCCTGCAGTGGTGCTGCTTGATGCAGATGAACTTGAACGATCTAAATCGGCGGACCCCGAGTTGACGCCCCTCACCAAAGACAGCCCGGACGGACGATAGGGTTTTGAACGTATGAGCACTGCGACCGAATCCGGGTCCTTAACTGGCGAACGCAGTGTCGTCACGGTAGGTACCTATGACGGAGTACACCTTGGTCATCGACGGCTGATCGAGGAGACGAAACGATCGGCTCGCGAACGCGCATGTCGAAGCGTTGTCGTGACCTTCTCGGTGCATCCTTCGAAGGTGTTGCGTCCATCGGCTCCGGTGCCGCTTTTGTGCACGCTCGAGGAGAAGATCGACCTTTTGCAAGAGACCGGCATCGATGAGGTGGTGGTACTCGAGTTCGACCGCGACCGCGCACATGAGAGCGCGGAGGATTTTGTGATCCGCGACCTCGTCGGACGACTTGGCGCTGTCGAGGTTGTGGTCGGATCGAACTTCCGTTTTGGTTTCAAGCGCCACGGCGACGTGGCACTGCTGCACCGGCTTGGCGAAGAGTACGGATTCGTCACCACAGGGGTCGACCTGGTGCTCGATGACGAGCACCACAGTGTGGTCTCTTCGACGCGTATCCGCGCGCTCATCGCCAACGGAGCGATGCGCGAGGCGCAACATCTGCTCGGTCGTCCCTATCCGCTCATCGGCATGGTCGACTCCTCATCGGTGATGCATCTCCCGAAGGAGCTGCTCATCCCACCCGAGGGCACCTATCTCGTCTCGCTCTCCGCGGGGGGCTCCGCGCGATCGCACGGAGTTCAATCGGTACGAGGCACTGCACGGATCACCGATCGGGCGACAGTCACGCTCGGCGATCTCGTCGCCGGGCGCGGTATCGACAGGGAGAGACCGGTTCGCGTCGCCTTCGAGGGCGATCGCGAGCCAGCAGTCGAGGGCGATCGGTAGACTCGGGGCGTGGCAATCCATCGCATCCGTCAGTTCGGCGATCCCGTCCTGCGCCAACGCGCGCGCGAGGTCGAGAGCGTCAACGGCGCGCTGGTGCGCCTCGTCGAGGATATGTACGAGACGATGTACGACGCACCTGGGGTTGGTCTCGCGGCGCCCCAGATAGGTGTCGAGCGACGTCTCTTTGTCTATGACGTCGGAGACGGGGCACATGCCGTGATCAATCCCGAGATCGTCGAATCCTCGGGCGAGTGGTCCTATGACGAGGGATGTCTTTCGATTCCCGATCTCTCCTGGACGGTGGTGCGTCCGGGCTCGGTGCATCTGCGTGGAGTCTCACTCGATGGCGAGGAGATTGACATCGAGGCCGATGAACTACTCGCGCGGTGTTTCCAGCACGAGATGGACCATCTCGATGGGATCCTCCTCGTTGAACGACTCGACGAGGAGCAACGCAAGGCGGCGATGGCGATCCTTCGGCAGCGCGCGCTTGACGTCGCGATCCCCTCGCCACGTTGAGCGCGAGAAGACGCTGAAACGCCTCGCGTTCTTCGGCACGCCCGCGACCGCGGCGGCGACGCTTGTGGCGCTGATCGATGCGGGACACGAGATCGCCGTCGTGGTCACCAACCCGGACCGGCGAAGGGCGCGGCGCGGCGAGATCGAGCCGAACCCGGTCAAGCTCCTCGCCAAGGCTCACGCGATCCCTGTCCGCGAACACCCGAGTGATGTGCTCGAGTTCCCCTGCGATCTCGGCGTCGTCGTCGCCTATGGCCAGTTGATCCGGACCGATGTGCTCGCGCGGCTTCCGATGGTCAACATCCACTTCTCCCTCTTGCCGCGCTGGCGTGGAGCGGCTCCCGTCGAACGGGCGATTCTCGCCGGTGACCAAGTCACCGGAGTCTGTCTGATGCGACTCGAAGAGGGACTCGACACCGGAGCGGTCTATGCGCGTGCTACCACGGCGATCGATCCCGATGAGGGTCTGGTCAGCCTGCGCGAGCGCCTATCAAGTTTGGGCACCGCGCTCTTGCTCGAAGAACTTGGTCTTGGCGACGCGGCATTCGCGCATGCCGTTCTCCAGACCGGCGAGGTGAACTATGCGCACAAGATCGGAGTCGAGGATCGACATCTTGATTTTTCCGAGCCGGCGGTCATCGCCCAGCGGAAGATCCGCGTCGGTCGCGCCTGGACGACCTTTCGTGGACGACGCATCGTCATCCACGAGGCGCGCGTTCGAGACGGGCACGAAGGCGCCACGGGGGGGCATCCCGGTCTGATCGTCGCCGATCACGTCCTTTGCTCCGCGGGCCTGTTGGTTCCACTCGTCGTGCAGGCCGAGGGGCGATCGCGCATGGACTTTGCCACCTGGCTCGCCGGAGTGAGACTCAAGGAGGGTGAATCGTTCGAGCCGTGAGCGATCGGGGAGTTGGCGCTAGTCTCGCGAACGTGATCCCGATCGGAGATATCCACATCGCGCCATCGATGCTCTCGGCTGACTTTGGACACCTTGTCGAGGCGATCGATCTGATCTCCTCGGAGACCTCGTGGCTACACATCGACGTGATGGACGGACACTTCGTCCCCAATCTCACGATCGGCCCACCGGTCGTTGCCTCGCTCCGCCGGCAGTCCTCCCTGTTTTTCGACTGTCATCTGATGATGACCAACCCCGAACGCTATCTCGAGGCTTTCGCGCTCGCCGGGGCTGATCTGTGTTCTGTTCACGTCGAGATCGGCAATAGCGCGAAGCTCATCGACCAGATGCGCGAGCTTGGTCTCGCGGTGGGCCTGGTGCTCAATCCCGATACGCCATTCTCGGCCGCCGAACCATTTCTTGACCGCATCGATCTTTTGTTGGTGATGAGCGTCTTTCCCGGTTTTGGCGGACAGTCGTTCATGCCCGAGGTACTCGACAAGATCGCTCAGGCACGTGCCGCAGTCGACGCCGGTGCGAACCAGGTGGTGATCGAGGTCGATGGCGGCATCGACACCACCACCGCTCCGCTTGCTGCGATGGCCGGTGCGCAGGTCTTTGTCGCTGGAAACGCGGTCTTCGGTGCCGAGCACCCCCGGGCCGCGGTGGCCGCAATCCGCGCTGCGGTGACCGGTGCTCTCGCCAGTCGTTGAATCTGGGGCACAATAGTGGGATCGTGTGGAGAGGTTCCCCACGTCATCGAACCCGGCAGGAGTCTCGTCCCGCGATGCTGCGTCTCGTATTGCCTAAAGGATCTCTCGAGAGGCAGACCCTCGAGCTGTTCTCCTCCGCCGATCTTGCTGTAGGACGGAGCTCTGAGGTCGATTATCGCGCGACGATCGATGACCCGCGCATCGACGATGTGCGTATCCTCCGTCCCCAGGAGATTCCGCGCTATGTGGCAGATGGCCTGTTTGACATCGGCATCACCGGACGCGACTGGATCGAGGAGACCGGAGCAGAGGTAGTCTCGCTCGGTCAGCTGAGGTATTCGAAGGTGACGAACAATCCGATCCGAGTCGTGCTTGCAGTCGGCGGAGATTCGTCCGTCATGGCTCCCGAAGAGCTTTCCACCGGTGCACGGATCTCGACGGAGTACCCCAACCTCACCGACCGCTATCTGGCCGCGCACGGCATCGATGCTGAAATCTCGCTCTCATACGGCGCGACCGAGGCAAAGATCCCCGAGATCGCGGATGCGGTCGTCGAGATCACCGAGACCGGACGTGCCCTGCGTGCCGCCGGACTTCGCATCGTGGCGACGATCCTCGAGTCCTACACCGAACTGATCGCCAACCCGGCTGCCTTTGCCGATCCGAAGAAGTCCCACGCGATGGGACAGATCCTCACCCTCTTGCATGGCGCACTCGAGGCCCGGACGCGTGTGCTCGTCAAACTCAATGTCAGCGAGGAGGACCTCGAGCGTGTCATCGCAGTTCTGCCGTCGCTGAAGTCTCCGACCGTCTCGAAGCTGTTCGGCGATGGGGGATATGCACTCGAGTCGGTCGTCGAGAAATCCGCGATCAATGTGTTGATTCCGGAGCTGAAAGACCGCGGCGCGACGGACATCCTCGAGATTCCACTGTCAAAGATTGTCTCCTAGTGCCGCCCCCCGTCGATCGACCGGAGCGACTCCTGCTCGGGCATGAGTATCTCGGTGCGGTAGCGGAGTTTGATGAATCGACCGGACTTGGCATCATCACCGTCGAGGACCCAGCTGGGCCAGGCGGTGCGCCGATACTCGGATTCCACTGCACTCAGATCGCGGATGGCTCGCGCTCGATTGTCTCGGGAACCAAGGTGCGATTCAAGGTCTCTCCTTCGAACCTCGGCATTCTCGAGGCGCGCGAGATTCGGTCTCGCCCGGGTACCAGCCAGAGCTGACAGGGGGAGCGCGTTGCGCGTCTCTCGGTGGTCATCGCGGACAGAACGGCCGCAACGCGTGACGCGTGACACGCGACGCGCGCACCTACGCTGGTTCGGAGGAGGTACTTGCCCCTGGTGTCGCGTGTTCTGGCGAGGCGTGTGCCGCGGAGATCTGGACGAAGGCGAGCCGGACCTGGGCGAGTCCCTCACTAAGCGTCGTCGCGCTCGGACCGATCCGCTCGCCGAGCCTCTCGACGATTGCCCCGAGGGCATCGATCGCGAGCCGCGCCGCCTCGAGGTGCGGTGGCTCCTGGCCAAGGTGAATCGCGGCGAGCTGGAAGAGGCCGTAGCAGTGGTTTGCAATCACATCGCCGACGGGCGCGTTGAGGAGCTCCTCCTCGAGACGCTCCATCTCTGCCCGGTATTCGGCCTCTTGCGCGGGATCGATCGTCCCCTCTGGTCGACCGCTCGGGCGCGTGCTTTCGCGGCTCGGGTCAGAACCCGCTGGGGGGTTGGGGCTGGGGCTGGCCGGGTTGACCGGACGCTCGCCGTCGGGTGTCCACAGACTGCTCATGCCTGATAGCCTAGGTGAACAATTTATGGGAAAGCGGAGCTGCACGGATGTGCGACTCCCACCCGATCACCGGTCTTTCGTGTGTATCGGGTAGTCGGTTCGACCGGGTGGCATCGCGATCCTTTGCTCTCCCACGTCCTCGTCGGGACGTGGCTGAATCGAGAGGAGTGATGCCAGATCACCACCAGCCCAAGCGCAACTGAGCCGCGGATGAATGAACGTATCCGCGCCCGTGAGGTTCGACTCGTCGATCCCGACGGGAATCAGCTCGGTATCAAGCTTCTTCCCGAGGCTCTGTCCATCGCCCGTGAGATGGATCTTGATCTTGTTGAAGTTGCACCGCTCGCGAATCCGCCCGTCTGTCGCATCATGGACTATGGAAAGTTCAAATTTGATGAGGCACAGAGGCTTCGAGAGTCAAGGCGCAAGGGGGCAAGCGGCGGTATCAAGGAGATGAAATACCGGCCAAAGATCGGCAATGGTGACTTTGACACCAAGACCCGACAGGTCGGCAAGTTCCTCCAGGATGGCCACAAGGTGAAGATCACCATCATGTTCCGTGGCCGCGAGGTCTATCACCCAGAACTTGGTCGCAAGATCCTTGATCGCATCGCCGAAAAGGTCGAGGGCGCGGCCAAGATCGAGTCCGAGGCCCGTCTCGACGGGCGCAACATGGTGATGGTACTCGCGCCAGACCGCAGGAGTACGAAACAGCTGGCCCCGAAATCAGAGGCGCAGCGTGCCCAGGAGGCACAGAGACGGGCGCGCACCGTTGCACCGGTTTTGGCCGAGAGTGGCGAGACAGCCTCGGGACTGGTCGAAGAGACCATGGTGGTCCAGGCGACTGGTTCGGTTGACGAGATTGATCAAGGTACGACCCCTGCGAATGTCGCCGGGGAAGGGAAGGACTGAAATGCCGAAGATGAAGACACACCGCGGCGCTGCCGCGAGATTCAAGCTCACGGGGACGGGCAGGCTCCGTCGCCGACAACAGAACCGCGGTCACCTGATGGAGCACAAGAGTTCTGTGCGCGCACGTCGTCTTGGACGCGAGGTGGATGTCGCGAAGGTCGATGCGCCAAGGATTCGCCGACTGCTCGGCCTGTAGTCCTTTTCGGAGAGTCGCGGTCCAGCCCTGACTCTCCGGTGTTCGAAACACGATGGTCTGATGAAACACAATGTTGTGATGAAAGGAGCACCCCATGGCGAGGGTCAAACGCTCAGTCGCGAGCAAGAAGCACCGCCGGGTCGTACTTGAGCGCGCACAGGGCTACTACGGAAACAAGTCGCGTTCGTTCAGGTCCGCGAACGAGCAGGTCATGCACTCGCTGCAGTATGCATACCGCGATCGCCGCGCGCGCAAGGGCGATTTCCGCAGGCTGTGGATCCAGCGGATCAACGCCGCGGCGCGCATCGAGGGCGTCAGCTATTCGAGGTTCATCGCCGGGCTCCACGCGGCCGATGTGAACATCGACCGCAAGATCCTTGCCGACCTCGCAGTGCGCGACCCACAGGCCTTCGCGAAGCTCGTCGATGTCGCCAAAGAGGCGCTCGCAACCAAAGAGGCTGCCTCCTGATCGAGGGCTCGCTCGGAGCGCGTCACCAACGCGTGACACGACTTCGGCGACTCTCGTCGAAACGTAGCCAGCGCGACCAGGGTCGCGTGTTTGTCGCGGAGGGCGCGAAAGTTGTCGAGGCTGCACTTCACGCGGGAGCGGTGATCGAGGCGATTTACTGCGACCCGGGCTCGCCCGGTCTCGTCGCGCTCGAACCGCTGATCGAGTCGGCACGCGCACACGGTGTACGAATCTTTGGCCTCGAGGCCGGTGTGCTCGAACGGGTCTCGGACACGGTGACGCCACAGCCGATCCTCGCGGTGGTCAATTTCATCGACCGCCCGCTCGAGACGATCGTTCGCGGCGTCGTACTCGTCCTCGTCGATGTTCGAGATCCTGGAAATATCGGCTCGATCCTGCGCTCCGCGGATGCTGCGGGAGTCGACGCGGTGATTCTGTGTGATGGTTGCGGTGACCTGTACAATCCAAAGACCGTGCGTGCCAGCGCGGGATCGCTGTTTCACCTGCCGGTCGTACGCGGCGGCGACCCGGAGTCGGTGCTCGGCGCGCTTGAAGGGATCGGATTCGCGACCTGCGCGACGCTCGCACGAGAGGCCGAGGACTACGCCATCGCTGAGCTGTTGTCCCCACTCGCGCTTGTCTTTGGCAACGAGGCGAGGGGTCTCGATGCGAAAATTGCCAGTCGCTGCAGCCGCGCGGTCTCCGTTCCGATCGCGGGTGGCGCAGAGTCGCTCAATGTCGCGATGGCGGCGACGGTCATCGCCTTTGAACTTGCGCGTCGTCGCCGTCATGGTGGACGAGAAGCGCTTAGCATGAATGTGTGAGCGAGGCGAATGTGGAACCATCCGTGATCGACAGGGCGCGTGCATTTGTCATTTTGACGCTGCCCGAGATAGCAGCCAGCCCGAGCATCGCCGACCTCGATGAACTCGAGGCGCGCTCTGTTGGAAGGCGCGCTCCGTTTGTCGAATGGAAGCGCTCACTCGGCTCCCTCGCCCTCGAGCAGCGTCCGAGCGCGGGCCAGGCGCTGAACGAGGGCCTTTTCGAACTCGGCGAGGCGATTCGTCTGCGCCGCGAGGAGCTCAGCCGCATCGAACGCCTTCACGCGCTCGATGCTGACCGGCTCGATCTCGGTGAGGTGACTGCCAGATGGACTCCGGGACATCTGCATCTCGTCACCCAGGTACGCGAGGAGCTCGAGGAGGTCTTCCTCGGCATGGGCTACGAGATCGCCGAGGGTCCTGAGATCGAGACCGATTGGTACAACTTCAGTGCACTCAACATGCCCAAGCATCACAGCGCGCGTTCGATCCAGGACAGCTTCTATCTGCGGGTCGGCGATGGCGAATCATGGCTGTTGCGTTCGCAGACCTCGCCGGTGCAGATCCGTCTGCTCGAACGCGGCGTACTTCCGCTCTACGCGATCGCGCCTGGGCGCGTCTACCGTCGCGACACCGCGGACTCGCGCCACCTGCCGGTCTTTCACCAGATCGAGGGCATCGTCGTTGACAAAGGTGTGAATTTCGGCGATCTCAAGGGTACTATCGACACCTTCGTCGGGGCGATCTTCGGCGAGCAGGTCTCGGCACGTCTGCGACCGGCCTACTTTCCGTTCACCGAACCCTCCGCCGAGTTCGAGATCACCTGCGCGATCTGTGCGGGCGAGGGGTGCCGGACCTGCTCGCAGACCGGGTGGATCGAACTTGGTGGCTGTGGGATGGTGCATCCGGCTGTCTTCGAGGCAACCGGGGTCGATCCGGAGGAGTACTCGGGATTCGCATTCGGATTTGGGATCGACCGCCTCGCGATTATGCGCCACGGAATCGAGGACATCCGCAGTTTCTTGGAGAACGATGTCCGGTTCCTCAGACAGTTTTAGTCAACGGTATTCCCATGCGCCTGGCAAAGGAGTCTGAGTGCGCGTCCCGCTGAGTTGGTTGAAAGAGTACGTGGATATCGACACCGATCCGGCGGATCGCGCCTCGGTTCGCAAGCTTGCGGGAGTACTCGATCGTCTCGGCCTCGTTGTCGAGGGGATCGAGCACGTCGGCGACGGACTCGAGGGCGTCGTCCTCGCGCGCGTCGTTGAGATCCAAAAGATCGAGGGTGCGGACAAGATCAGGCTCGCGGTGGTTGACGCCGGAGGAGGGGACCGCGTCGAGGTGGTCTGTGGCGCGTGGAACTACGGCATCGGCGACATTGTGCCCTTCGCCCCTGTCGGGGTGACCCTGCCGAACGAGATGGAGATCCGCTCGCGCAAGATGCGTGGCGTGACATCGAACGGAATGTTGTGCAGCCCAAGCGAGCTCGGACTTGCGGACGAACATGAGGGTCTCCTCGTCCTCGCGAGAACTGGCTCGGCCTTTGGCGATCTCCCCGCAAGGATCGAGCTCGGTGGTGAGATCGCCGACTTTCTCGGCATTGTCGTCGATGTGGTGTTCGATCTCTCGATCGAGCCCAACCGCCCCGACGCGCTCTCGATCGTCGGGGTCGCGCGTGATCTCGGTGCCGCGCTCGGATGTGGCTTTACGTCACCGGTACCGAGCGTCATCGAAGAGGGAGGGCCGGTCGCGCGCCTCGCCTCGGTCACGGTGCTCTCCGACGACCTGTGCCCGCGCCTTGTCGCGCGCGTCATCTCTGGAGTCGCGCCGATTGACTCGCCAAGAGAGGTTGCCCGGCGTCTCTCGCTCGCCGGGATGCGACCGATCAACGCCGTCGTCGACGCCTCGAACTACGTGATGCTCGAACTCGGCCAGCCGACCCATCCCTATGATCTCGACCAGCTTTCGGGCCGTGGTCTGCGGGTGCGGCGTGCGGCCAAAGGTGAACGGCTTGTCACGCTCGACGGCATTGCGCGCACGTTCGGCGATACGGACTTCGACGATCTACTGATCTGTGATGCGAGCGATCGGCCGGTTGGTCTGGCGGGAGTCATGGGTGGCCGCTCGAGCGAGATCAGCGATGCGACGCGCGAGGTGCTGCTTGAGGTTGCCTCCTTCTCCCCGCTCGCGATCGGGCGCACCTCGGACGCCCAGGGACTTCGCTCCGAGGCCTCGACGCGGTTCTGGCGTGGTATAGATGAAGAGGGTCTCGATCTCGCCGCAGATCGTTTCTGCGAACTTGTGCGCGAGGCGCACATCGCCGCCGGAGTCGCGCCACCGGTGGTTGCGACCGGGCGACTCGAGAGCGCGCCGGCGCCAGATGAGCGACGGCGATTGCGATTGCGAGTGACGCGCGTCAATGACTATCTCGGAACGTCAATTGGGGTGGACAAGATGACGCAACTCCTTGCGCCGCTTGGGTTCAAGGTAACCGAGGTCGCTGGCGACCTTGAGGTCGAGATTCCCGGTTTTCGTCGCGATGTGACGCGTGAGGTCGACCTGATCGAGGAGGTGGCGCGACTCTTTGGCTATGACAACATTCCCGAGCGTTCGAGACGCTCCCCGTTCGTCGGTCGCAGGGGTCCGCTTCAAGAGCTGCGCCGCGCACTTCGCCGGCAGCTGACCGCGGCCGGTGCGCATGAGGCGTGGACGAGTTCGATCGTCGACCCCGCGCTCGAGCGGATGATCGGGTCGAAGGTCGTTCATGTGGAGCTCTCCAATCCGATTGTCGCCAATGAGAGTGCGCTGCGCTCACATTTGCTCGCGGGACTCCTCGGCGCGATCAGGCAGAACGAGTCGCATCGCAACGCGCAGCTGCGACTGTTTGAGATCGGCAACGTCTTTTTCATGCCGGTCGCCGGTGAAGAGCGTCCGATCGAGAGAGAGCTCGTCGCGGTGATCTTTGCGATGGATGGAGATGACGCGACCACCTCATACGCGTGCTGGCGCGCACTTGTCGAGGGTCTCTCGCTCGAACCCGGTCAGTTCACGATCGAACAGGCCTCTCCTGGAGAGCGTCTCGAGGAGAACTGGCTGAGCATTGGAGCACATCCGACTCGATCCGCGCGCATCAGTGCTGCGGGCAATGCGTGCGCGATCGTCGGAGAGGTCGATCCGGCGACACAGGAGCAGTTCGGTCTCGCAAGACGTCGCCTCGGGTGGCTGGTCATCGATCTGGTGACGCTGGGTGAGAGTGTCCGTGTTCCGCTCCAGGCGGATCACGTCAGCCACTTTCCCTCGGCAGATGTCGATCTCGCCTTCGTCCTCCCGGACTCCGTGCGCGCCCTCGTGCTCGAGCAGGCGATCAGGGATGCAGGAGGTGATCTCGCGGAATCGGTAACGCTCGTCGACGTGTACCGCGGCCGGGGGGTCGAGAGCGGTTCTCGCAGTCTGAGCTATCGCATCCGCCTGTGTGCAAATGATCGCACGCTGGGTGAATCGGACATTGCCGAGGCACGCTCTGGCATCATCAACCGCGTCGAGGCGGCTCTGCCAGCAACGCTGCGCGCCTAGGGTTTCGCTGCATTGCGACGTCTTGTCCTCGCATCCGGCTCTGCCTCTCGCCTCTCGATTCTTCGCACGGCGGGATTCGATCCTGAGGTGATTGTCGCCGATGTCAACGAGGATTGCGCAGAGACCGATGCCGGACGGATCGTTGATCTTCTCGCGAGACGAAAGGCGGAATCGGTCGCAGCCTCGTGTGGCGACGCGTTGGTGATTGGCTGTGACTCGCTGCTTGAGATCGACAATGATGCACTTGGCAAACCGGATTCCATCCAAACCGCGCATCGCAACTGGCAGCGACTGCGCAATTCGCGCGCCACATTGGTGACCGGTCATTGTCTGATCGATACGCGCACAGAAACGAGCGCGGACGAAGTTGTCAGGACCATCGTCACCTTTGGTTCACCGACTGAAGCTGAACTTGCAACCTATCTCGACACCGGAGAGTCGCTCAGGTGCGCAGGAGGATTTACCCTCGAGGGAATCGGAGCTGCTTTCATCGCGCGCGTCGACGGAGACGCACTCAACGTGATGGGATTTTCACCTCCGGCACTGCGTCGCCTGCTCCTCGCACTTGGCGTATCTCTTGAAGAGCTATGGCCACGAGGAGCTGCTTCACTACGATAGGGAGATGCGCGTCATCGGGACCGCGATCATCGGCGCAGTCATCGCCATAGTCATCGCCATAGTTGGCGTGCTCTCATCTGTCTCGCCAGTGCGCGCTCCGGTCATGCATCTGCGCGTGACGACGACAACCACCCCGGTCGATGTCAATCCGTTCACCTCTGCGCCACTCGCGGGTTACCTCAGGGGACGAGTCAATCTGGTCACTGCAGCGGTCTATGACGTGACGAGCGGGAAGACCTACCTCTACAACCCGGGGGTGCACGAAGTGACTGCCTCGATGGTCAAGATCGACATCCTCGCCGCGCTCTTGCACGAGGTGCAGGGGGAGCATCGCGGACTCAGCGCGATGGAGAGTTTACTTGCCTCGAAGATGGTCATCGGCTCGAACAACCGGGACGCGACCAAGCTGTGGAACGAGGTCGGCCAGCTTCCGGCGATGACTGCGTTTCATCAGGTGGTTGGATACCACCAGACGATCATGAGTTGGTCGTGGGGAGAGATTGAGACAACTCCGCTCGACGAGCTCGCCCTGTTGAAGGTCATCACGCTCCCGAATGCGATCCTCACCGATGCCTCGCGCGCTTACGAGGAGAGCCTGATGCAAAGCCCGGGTCTCTCCGAGCGCTTTGGCCTCGGTGATGGTCCGCCGGCGACCGCAACGATCGGACTCAAGGACGGTTACTTTCCCGAGAAGAAAACGGGCTGGCAGATCAACTCCGCCGGATACGTCCGTTTCAGCAGCCGTTTTTATCTTGCGGCGATCATGACCGCGGACAATCCGAACGAGACCTACGGAATCAACACGGTGGACAGTGTGGCAGAGATGATCTGGGGCAGTCTTCGGCCCTAACGACATCGTTTGGACAGCTCATCGCGTGGAGATCCCAGCTGTGGGTCGGTGCCGAGACAGACAGTTGAACCAGATAGTCGTCGAGTCAGGCAGTGCTGAATCAGGCAGTGCTGAGCCAGTCAGTGCTGAGCCAGTCAGTGCTGAGTCAGTCAGTGACCGGCGCGATCACGATGCAGCCGTTGTGACCGCCAAAGCCAAAGCTGTTCGAGAGGACCGGGCCCGGTGTGAAGGGGCGGCCGCTCTCTGTGACGACATCGATCGTGATCTCGGGGTCTTGCTCTTCACAGCCGATTGTCGGGGGGATCAGACCGCGCTCGATGGTGAGGCAGACGCAGACCGCCTCGATCGCTCCGGCCGCGCCGAGTGAGTGACCGGTGATCCCCTTGATCGAGGTCACGGGAGGCGTCTTGTCTCCGAAGACGTGGATGATCGCCTGTGACTCGGCGAGATCGTTCAACGGAGTAGAGGTGCCGTGTCCATTGATGTGAGTGATCTCGGAGGGCGTGATGCCGGCGTCGTCGAGAGCGAGTTCCATACAGCTGATCGCCCCGATTCCTCCCGGGGATGGAGCGGTGATGTGGTACGCGTCAGCGGTGGAGGCGGCTCCGGTGAGTTCAGCGTAGATGTGGGCTCCGCGCGCCTTCGCGTGCTCGTACTCTTCAAGAATCAATGCGGCTCCGCCCTCGGCGATAATAAATCCATCGCGTCGCAAGTCGTACGGGCGAGAGATTCCCTCCGTCGACAGCGCGGTCATGTTCGAGAAGGCGACGAGGCCTATAGCGGGACGATCTCCGACTCCGGTCATCCCGGCCTCGGCCCCTCCCGTCACGACCGCGTCACAGCGGCCGTACTGGATCAATCGCAGGGCGTTTCCGATCGCGTGGGTACCAGAGGCGCACGCGGTGACGACGGTCTCGCACGGACCGCGAAATCCAAAGCGCATCGAGATCGCCGCAGCTCCTGCGTTTGACATCATCATCGGCACGAGTCGGGGCGAGACACGGCGCGCGCCCCGTTCGGCGAGATTCGTGATCTGTTCCTGGAGGGTCTCGAGGCCACCGACACCCGTTGCATAGATGACGCCGACGCGTGTCGGGTCGAGTCCGAGTTCGCCGGCGTCCTCGAGGGCCATCTTTGCGGAGGCCACCGAGAACTGCGCGAAGCGATCCGTCTGGCGTGCCTCCTTTGGGTCGAGATAGTCAAGCGGCTCGAAGTCCCTGACGTATCGATATCCGACCGGCGCCTCGCCGAACAATCCGTCGAAGAACCTGTCGAGTCCGCTCCCGACACACGAGACCACACCAAGACCGGTGATGACCACCCGTCGCACGGGGATGTCCCTTGGCATCAGAGCTTATTGGTGACCAGATCGTAGGCCTGACCAATTGTGGTGACGCCCTCGAGCTCGGATTCTTCGACGGAGATGTCGAAGGTCTCTTCGAGCGCCATCACGAACTCGACGAGATCAAGGCTGTCCGCATCTAGGTCCTCGGAGAAGCGCGCCTCGAGGGTGACCTTCTCCGCGGGAACCTGCAGAACTTCGACGGCGCATGCCTTGAACTTCTCGAGGGTGGCGTCATCTGCCATGGTGTGCTCCTTTGCTCTGCGACCGTCTCCGCGAATCGCGGACGCGGTCATCGTTATGTGGATAAAACGTAGATCAATTGTGGTACAAACCGTGCACTCCCGGGCGGGTCACGGTCATATTTCCCGCCCGTTGCGAGACATTTCGGGAAAACGCAGTGGGATCTGCTAATTCCCCATACCGAGCCCTCCATCGATCGCGAGGATCGTTCCGGTGACGTATCCACCAAGCGGGTTCGTCAGGTAGACAACACCGGCCGCGACCTCCTCAGGCGTGCCGAGTCTGCCAAGTGGCACGTTTGCCCCAAGACCATCTCTCTGCGTGGCGCTGATCGCGGCGGTCATGTCGGTGTCGATCAGACCAGGAGCGATCACGTTGACGGTAATGTTCCGACTTGCCACCTCCCGGCTCAGCGCGCGCGCGAATCCGATCAGTCCGGCCTTGGCAGCAGAGTAGTTCGTCTGTCCCGCGTTCCCGGTCATCGCCACCACCGAGCCGATCAGGACGATTCTTCCTCCCCGTGCTCGGATCATTCCTGAGATCGCGCGCCGCGCGACGCGATAGACAGCGGTGAGATTGGTATCAATGACGTTTGCCCAACGCTCCTCGTTCATTCTCAACAACAGCGCGTCGTCAGTAATGCCGGCCGAACAGACGAGAAGCTCGACCGGGCCCGCAACCGCCTCGATCTCACCAAAGGTGCGCTCGACGTCTGCTGGACTCGTCACGTCGCAGTGGATGGCGACGAGTGGATGTGTATCACGAGGTCCCTCAAGATCCGCTGGAGCAGCGTTCTTGTAGGTGACAAAGACCCGGTCTCCACCGGCTTGGAGGGCGCGCGCCGTGGCGAGCCCGATGCCGCGCGAACCGCCAGTGACGAGCGCGACGCGGGCCGTCGCCAGATTGCTCATCTGCACTCACCCCACCTGACAATTGTCGAGGCCCAGGTCATTCCGGCTCCGAATCCCGACATAAGCACGTAGTCGCCATCGTGGAGCCTTCCGGCCTCTGTCGCATCGCACAGTGCGAGCGGGATCGACGCCGCACTGGTATTTCCGGTCCGGTCGAGGACGATCGCGGTCTGTCCGAGATCGAACCCGATGCGCGCGTTGACGGCCTCGATGATCCGGAGGTTGGCCTGGTGCGGGACGAACAGCGCGATGTCGGCGGGTTTCAAATCCGCTCGTTCGAGCACCGCGGTGATTGAGTCGACCTCGGCGCGCACCGCGCGACGGAACACCTCGCGCCCCTCCATCTGAATGAAGCCGCCGTGATTCTGATAGAGAAGGTCAGTGAATGCTCCGTCGACGCCGAGGTCATAGGAGACGATGAAATTCTCCGTCTTGTCGTTGGCACGGATGATCAGTGCCGCCGCCGCATCACCAAACAGGACCGCAGTGGAGCGATCCTCCTGGTCGGTGACGCTCGATAGGGTGTCGGCACCGATCACCAGCGCGCAGCGATGGCCCATGCGCAACAGGCCGTCCGCGGTGACGAGCGCGTAGACGAAGCCGGCACAGGCCGCATTCAGGTCGAACGCTCCACCGCTCAGACCAAGTTTTGCGTGCACGAGGGAGGAGGTGGCGGGGATCGCGCGATCCGGCGTCGAGGTGGCGATGATCAACAGGTCGATCTCGTCACCGGTGAGGCCGGCACGTTCGATTGAGCGCTGACCTGCGACGATTGCCAATGCCGAGGTCGGCCCACCCATTCGACGCTCTCGGATCCCGGTGCGCTCAACGATCCATGTGTCCGAGGTGTCGAGTCTTTTCTCGAAATCTTTGTTGGTGACAACGAGTTCGGGTAAAGAGGCACCCCACCCGATAATCGATCCACCCATCAGGACTCCTTTATCGACATCGCGGACTCTTGTGTGGTTCTCAGCCAGGCGACCGGTTGACCCGTGACGACGCGTTCACCCGCGAGCACAATGATGCCCTGTAATTCACCGGCGAATGGTGACCTGATCTCGATTTCGCCCGCCCAGCCGACGAGATCTCCGACGCCCAGCGAAATGACCCCCCGTGTTGCCGCTGCCCTCGAGAGCGTCGGAGCGGCCTCAATGAGGTCGGAGGCGGGTCGGAAGGGCCCGGTCGCCGGAGCGACGATCAGGCGCTCGGTCATCACGAAGCCGGCAGTGCGCTCGAGTTCCCGAACAGAGGCGGCCTCGGTTCCGGCGATGACGTCGACGAGCGCCTCGAGTTCCTCGGGAGTGGCCACATTCAATGCGGTGATCCCTTGGCTGATCGACCGTTTCACGAGTCCGGTCAGCACCGCGCCCGCGCCGAGTTCGACAAAGGTGCGCACTCCGGACTCATAGAGTGTTTGAAGGCTCTGGTGCCAGCGCACCGGACTACACAGCTGCGCGGAGAGAAGACCGGGCCATTCGTCTGGGTCTTCATGGATGCGGGCATCGACATTGGCAACCACGGGCGGATCCGGTTCGCGAAACGAGACGCCAGCGAGAGCCTTGCGCAGGAGGTCTCGGGCCGGAGCCATATACGGCGTGTGAAAGGCGCCACCGACCGGGAAGGACATCACCCGCTTGGCACCGAGTTCCTTGGCGATCTCCGCCGCGCGCAGGAGGTCATCGGGAGCGCCTGCAATCACGATCTGGCCCGGTGCATTGAAATTCGCGATCCAGACATCGCCCTCGGCGCGCATGCACGCCGCCTCGGCGCTGTCATCGTCAAGGCCGAGGATAGCCATCATCGTGCCACTCGATTTTGTCGCCGCATCTTTCATTGCGAGGCCGCGCTCGTTGACGAGTCGGACACCGTCGTCGAACGAGAGCGCCCCCGAGGCAACCAGGGCGCTGTACTCGCCGAGCGAGTGTCCTGCACACATCGTTGGGGTGATGCCGAGGCGCTCCGTCGCATCCAGAATGACCAGGCTGAGCACGAAGGTTGCCAGCTGCGCGTTCTCGGTGCTTGTCAAGCTCTCCTGGTCCATCCCAAGAAGGAGATGGGCGACGTCGCGGCCGACTGCTTCGCTCGCCTGTTCGACCAGTTCGAAGGAGGGATGGTCCACCCAACTCGATCCCATGCCATGGCGCTGCGAACCCTGACCCGGGAAGGTGAACGCCAGCAACTGATCTGCTCCCTCCACGACGATGCAATCGAATGCGCACGGACGCATCCTGCCCGACTCAAAAAAATCCCTACTCTCGAACCACCTCTGAGCTGTCGAACCACTCAGACCATCTATTAGACCTCGAGGGAGCCAAGATGGTTACATCGGGGCCATTCGCATCCGTTCCCACACGAGCGGGAAAACCGCCGACTGCAGGCGTTGTTGAGCGGATTTTCCCATTCAACGCGGCGAAATCGGTCGGTCCGGGGAGCTATCGGATGATCTTGGCCAGCGTTTCACCGGCGAGAGCGAGGATGTCGAGGTCATCGGGGTCGGGCATGTTGAAGATCATCCCGGTCAGCCCGGCATCGAGATAGCCACTGATCTGTTCGCAGACCGCGTCGGGATCGCCGATCGTCGCGTACGCGCGTAGCCGATCTTCGTCCATGTTGCGCACCTTCGCGAGCCGTTGCGCCTTTTGTTCGGCCTCTGCGTTGGTGCTGGCGATGACGAGTCCTCCAAGGCGGGTCTTGGCGATCTCTGTCGGATCGCGGCCGATCGTCTCGCAGTGGTCCTCGAGGACGCCGATCTTGTGACGGATGGTCTCTCGGTTGCCAAACAGATTGCAGGCATCCGCGTACTTCGCAACAAGCGCAAGGGTGCGCGTCTCTCCACTTCCACCGATGAGAATCGGAATACCGGTCTTTTGGACCGGACGGGGGATATTGCGCGCCTCGTCGATGGTGTAGTAGCGCCCGGTGAAGCTCGGCCGGTCCTCGGTGAACATCAGGCGACAGATCTGCACGGACTCTTCGAGGCGGTCCATGCGTTCTTTGACCGAGGGAAAGTCGAAACCGTAGCCGCGGTGCTCGACATCGTGCCATGCCGCGCCAATCCCGAGGATTGCTCTGCCCGCAGATATCACATCGAGCGTCGTCACCTGTTTGGCAAGCAGCGCGGGGTTGCGGTAGGTGACGCCGGTGACGAGTGTCCCAAGTGAGATGTTCTCGGTTCGCGCGGCGATACCGCCAAGCAGGGTGTAGGCCTCGAACATGGGCTCGGTCTCTGGCGCCATGATGGGGATCTGGTAGAAGTGATCCATCACCCAGAGTGAGTCGAATCCCGCACGTTCCGCGACCCCAGCGATCTCGGCGACCTTGGTGAATAGGTCGAGATCGGTGATGTTCGCGAAAGTGAAGCTCGGAATCTGTAGTCCGATACGCGTGACGTTCATGTCGCCTCCCGAGTTGCACCGGTCGGGCTGACTGGCGCTGATATTCGTATTATTTGTTTTGAATGAACTTTTGGCGATGCTGGCCCCGACTTTTTTCGTGCCCGGCCGGGATTCGCACTCCCGCCAACATCATCCGGCCCCATCCAGCTAGTCCGGCTCGTCCGGCAGGGTCAAGGTAGAAGGCTAATCCCGGTGGGCGCGCGCTGCTCCTTGGCAGGCTGTCCGGAGGAATCCGCGAACGCCGGTGACCACGGTGTGACACATCTGATCGGCGGCGGCGATGCGCTTACCATGGGGTCATCGGGTGCGCGTCACCCAAACCGTCTTGACCGAGGCGCCGGCGGGCCCGCGCCTTCGCCACTGAGGGCAAGAGGTGGCGTAGCGACTGGGCTTGGCGCCATCTGGAGGAACACATGACCGTTCCGGACGAATCAAGGTCGCCTGCATCACCGCCAGTATCAATCGAGACTGCGATGCGCGCACCGTCTCTGGTACCGAGTGAGCCGGCGAAGCCCGTGCCAACGTCGCCTCCGGTCACTGCGGCCAGTCAAGGGACGAGACCCTCACGAGTCGTCGGGAAGACTCGCAGCCCATGGGGTGTGAGTTGCTCAGCCTCACGATCATTTAACCGTTCATTTGGTACTTCAAGCTGAACAAGGAGCTGCGCGACTTCGATCCATTATTCGACGTGCAGCCCGGTCTCTCCGTGTTGGCGATCTCGCTTGGAACGCTGGTGATCTTTCTTTTTCCTTTGCTCTCGAGGGCTCACACGGCGATCGGCATACAGTAGACACAAAGGCTTGCTGGGAACCGTGCTCGATGCTCGTTCTTGCTTTCCTAGATCTGGCACTGTCCGGCATGGCCTACATCGAGTCTCAAATGAATCTCAAATGAATCTCAAATGAATCTCAAATGAATAAGGTGTGGGAGCTGTACGTCAAATCGCGCGAGGGCACGCCCATAACCGCGGAGCCCCGACGCCACGACTGGGCCGAACGTAAGGTACAGACAATGAGACGACACGCGTGGAAGACCGCGGCCAAGATGGCGGTCCCGTTCCGATTCGCCCTGCCGATCGCGAGCGCGGAAGCTGCCACACCAAAGGAACCAACTGGCTCTGCCGCGCTCATAGGCAAGCGCGTGCCCGAAACGGGCTTTAGCCGGCTAACGAATGCGAGTCCTTACAAGCGTCCGAAGAACCTGGGAGGGACCAGCACCCCATTCATCATCACGAGCGATACCGGCGGTGACATGATCTCTTTCTTCGACGCTTCCAGCGTGTCCGCTGCGCGTACGTACTACGAGATCCGCCTCTCGCGGCCTGGCACATCGAGAGCGGCATCCAGGGATGCGATCCGACGTCCCGAGCCACAGGAATCCCTGCGCCAACCAAAGGTCTCGATGTCGTGACGTGTGTCACCCGGTGTTCGCCAGGGAAGTCAACATCGCTTGCAATAGCGACGAAATTCCAAAGAGGCCGCCTCGCCGTCATCGTTGAAACGCCGAACCTCACTGCCAACGGCTCTGTTGTGCAATCGGAACTGAAGCAGAATGCGACCTACGCACTGAATACGATCGTGCTCTTGCACAGTAAGGGACTCGCTGCGAGTCCGCCTGCACACTCGACGACGAGGTCCAATGCCAGACAGAGACCGTCAGCAAGTTCGAAGCAATTTACATGAACTTGAGATTGGTCAGCCATCGCCCAACGATACGCGACAGTTCATATCCCACATCGCCGCGGGCACCAATGCCCGATCCGTCGATCTGGCGCGGCAAAGGCCCAAAAAACTGATCGACGATTTGCGCGCGTTCTGTCTCGCAGTTTTCCATGAACGACATCGCTTAGGACCGTCGCGGATGTTTCTCGGCGCCAAGACTCGGATCCCTCTCCTTCTACCCGGGTCGGAACCAAGCTGGGTCAAATTCAGACTCTCCAAAATTGCCAATCAGTCTGTCGTGCTCGTCTCTGCGGTCCTCAGTTCCGACATCCATCGTCTCGTTGAAGGCGGTATTGGGCGTGAACAGCGCACATCCTCTCTGGGAACGGCGAGATGAAGAAGGATATGGGTCAGTGAAGCCGCAAGTCCGCATCCTCCGAGAATCGTTTGCCATCGCATGGATCTTGTTGATCACCGCGGTCTATCTTGCGCCAGCCCTAATGCACGGTCTTTCTCTCGGCCCGTTCGATCTCCTTAGCCAGTACGGCCTGACGTATCAGCCCGGCGTGCCCGTCCACAACATCGTCGGCTCCGACGAGATCCAAGCGCTCATCCCGTGGCAAACACTCGATTGGTTGCAGATCCACTCGGGCCACCTGCCGCTGTGGAACTCCGACAGCCTGCTCGGTATGCCGCTTGCATTCAACATGCAATCCTCGCCGTTCAGCTTGAGCGTCGCAATCGGCTATCTCTTCCCGTTGCATCTCGCGCACAGCGCGACCGTGATCGCCCGCATGTTGATAGCGAGTTTTGGTATGTATGTCTTCTGTCGCACGATGCGTCTGTCCATCTTCGCGGCGACGATGAGCGCGACGATCTATGAGCTCTGCGGCGGGTTCTCAATCTGGCTCGGATCGAACATCTCCGACGAGTGGTCATGGACGGGATGGGTATTCGCCGCATCCGTGTGCATCATGAAAGGCACGCATCGCGCCCGGTACATCGTTCTCATGACGATTGTGCTCGCGCTCGCCTTTTATGCCGGTGAGCCGCAAATTTCCACCGTGCTGCTCACCGGCCTTGCCATCTTCGTGGTCGTCACTCAAACCAAGAGGTACCGGCTCGGTGACGTGAAGGGAGCGCGCACGTGCGTCCTTGATCAGGCTGGCGCCGTCCTCGTGGCCTTTGGTCTTGCAGCACCGCTGTATCTTCCTGCGCTACAACTTGCTCCCGGCTCGGTGCGAGCGGTCTATCCGCCGATCAGCGGGCTTCCGCTTTACGACATCACACATTTCCTCTTTGCGACGTACAACGGTTCTCCGATTACCGGTAGCCAGGTCATCGGGCCAGACAATCTCTATGTCTCGATGCTGTATGTCGGGGTGATCGGGGCCGTGTTGGCCCTCGTCGGCATCATGGGCGCGTGGCGCAGGCCAGAGGTCGGCGCCTTGGGCGCCATTGGGGTGTTGGTCTTCCTGGCGGTGTTCTTCCATCCGATCATTGCGCTCTTGGCGAGGATTCCTTATGCAAAGACGTCGAGGATCCTTGTCGCGACAGTGCTCTTGGAATTCGTCATCGCAGTGTTGGCGGGCTTTGGGGCACAAGCTCTTGTTGGTGTCAGAACGGGAAACAGGGTGTTCTGGCACTTCGGTGTTGGTATCAGCCTCGTTGGCGCGGTTCTGATCATCTTGGCCCTCCGCCTTGTCATGGCCGCGAGTCACCTCTCTCTTGCTGCACAAGCCACGCGTTGGCACAGCTTCATTTGGCCGACGGCGCAGCTTTGTGCGTGCGTTACCGTGCTCGTGATGGTGGCCAAGGACCGCAGTTCTCAATCGAACCATGCGGTGAACTGGTACGGCGTCGGCCTTTTGCTTCTCGTGGAGGCGGGTTTTCTCGTCGGGGTCGGAAACAGTATCTGGTCATCAAGTGATGTCTTTTTTGCGCCCACGAAAGCGGTGAGTGAGTACAAACGAGACGTCGGTTCGTCTCTTGTTGCCATGGGTAGCTGTCCGAGCGTTAATGCGTTCTCCGGCCTTGGCATCATGCCGAACGCGAACATCGCTTACGGCGTAGACCAACTCAGCGCCTACGATCCGTTGATCTCACGCGCTTACTACGCATCCTATGCCGCGGCGGCCGATTCATCCGCGCCCATCGCTTCGCCAGGCGTCTTTTGTCCCGGCATCACGACGATGGCACTCGCGCGCGAATATGGCGTTTCGTTCGTCTTGGAGCCTCCGGGACGGCCGGGACCAATTGGGATGAAGTATGTCGCTACCCTCGCCGGTGAGGGTCTTTATCGTGTGCCGGATTCGGGTCGCGCGACGCTTTCGCCAATCGGACGATCACCGCGCGAACCGTCCCCAGCGCGCGTGATTGCCGTCACCTCACCCAACCCGACGACGTGGCGCCTTTCCGTAAAGTCCGCTGCTCCGTCGGTCCTGCAACTGCGCTTGACCGACGTCCCGGGTTGGAACGCGACGATCGACGGGCAACCACTGCGCCTAGAGGTTTGGGATGGGGTCATGCTCCAGGCTCGAGTGCCAACGGGACCCCACGTCATTGAGTTGCATTATTGGCCACGAGCACTGAGTCTTGGGCTCATCTGGGCAGCGCTGAGCGTGGTTGGGCTCATGGGGTTGCTGCTGATCAAATGGGCGGGCAAGCAGCGAGACTCAACGGCCCTGTCCGCGAACGGATTTGCTAACTTGATGCAATCAATTTGGCTTCGCATTACGAGTGGAACTTCGGTGGAAGAGGAACAAAAGGGGGCTAGGGCGCGTGGATCTGATTGAACGCGTTGACAGTTCCTCCAACCGCCATCCCTGGGAGATCGCGCGTTTTCGTTTCTTTCTCCAGCTGTTGCATCGTATGGGCGTTGATCGGATGCCGATCCGCTGGCTTGATGTTGGAGCGGGCGACGCGTGGTTTGCCGGGCAGTTGGTCAAAAGCCTGCCCGCCGCGGCGCAGATTGTGTGTTGGGACATCAACTACTCCGCCACAGACCTTGCGCTGCTCACCCAAGATCAGGGTGGGCTCACCTTCGTTGCGGAACAGCCTCATGATCATTTTGGGGGAGTCCTCATGCTCGACGTCATTGAACATATTCACGATGACCTAGGTTTGGTGAGAGATGTCGTTGACAATGCCCTTGACGAACAGGGTTGGGCACTCGTAAGTGTCCCGGCCTATCAAAGCCTGTTCACCTCGCATGACACTGCCTTGAGGCACTATCGGCGCTACTCCCCGCGACAGTGCACCGAACTTCTCCGAGCCGCGGGACTTAGCGTCGAGGCCCAGGGCGGCTTGTTCCATGCTCTTCTCCCCGTCCGCGGATTTCAGGCAGTTAGAGAGCGGTTGAGCAAGCAAGAAACCTCCCAATCAGGCATCGGTGCCTGGAAGGGTGGCCCTTTGATGACGAAAGCGGTCACCTTCGCGTTGGGCTCTGAAACCCGGCTGTCCTTGATGCTTGGCGTCCAGACAAACATTGTCTTTCCCGGATTGAGCTTTTGGGCGTTTTGTAGACGTACCGGAGTCGACCGACGGGGATGATAAGCGCCGGCGACCAGCCGATCATCGTCGTTCCCTGTTACAACGAGGAGCACCGAATAGACGAGTCGGGGTTCATTCAACTCGCCGCGTCCGGGCACGTTCGATTACTCTTCGTCGACGACGGATCGACGGACGGTACTTTGAGTTTGTTGGCTCGTCTCCGCGACGCTGCACAAGACATTGACGTTATTGAGCTGTCTCGTAATTGTGGAAAATCAGAGGCAGTACGCCGCGGTCTGCTCGAAGCCGTACATCACGGTGCCACGGTGGTGGGGTATTTCGACGCAGACTTTGCGACGCCTGGTGGGGAGTTATTGAAGCTCATCGCGACCATGAAGGGCGATGACCACTTAGCGGTCGTCTTCGGCGCCAGAGTTGCGATGCTCGGAAGCACAATTGAACGGAATTACTCTCGGCACTACGCGGGCCGCTTCTATGCGACCCTCGCCTCATTAGCCCTTGGAGTCACGGTCTACGACACGCAATGTGGAGCCAAGGTGTTCCGCGCGGTTCCTACCTTCTGTGAGGCCATAGCGCGGCCCTTCCGGTCGACCTGGGCCTTCGACGTGGAACTTCTGGACCGATTGCTCCAAGGGAACAACTCGGTGCCGGGGATACCGATAGATGCGTTTCTTGAAGTTCCGCTCAATGCTTGGCGTGATGTTCGCGGCTCAAAGCTGCGGTTCAAGGATAGTGCGGCGGCAATTGTTGATGTGCTCAACATTGGTATTAACCGTCGAAGGCGAATGCCAATAGATCGATAGTATCGATCTATTGAGAAGCGGTCGCTGCCGAAAATCTCGTCCGATCTCCTTCGCCCGGCCGTTTTCCCTGCGAACATAAGAGCCACGGCACTCTGTGGATGGTTCCCGGACCGATCTAGCCACAGAACGACGCACCAATCGACAGGGTGGAGCGAAGAGAATGCTTCAGGAACGGCGATCTGCTTGGGCCGTTTGACAGGGCGTGGTTCTTGCACCCTGCTCGTATCCGATGCGCCACCAATCTGTGACCAAACGGGTTCATTCGCCGAGTGATCACCGGTAAAGGTCACCGGCCCAGTGCAGGGCCTTCACCGGAGGTGGTCAGTGCTCGGAGCGGTTTGTGAGTGCCCGGAGCGGGATTTGAACCCGCACGCCCTTTCAGACAACGGCTTTTGAGGCCGCCGCGTCTACCATTCCGCCATCCGGGCAGTGCCCAACGTTACCTGACGGAGGTCGCACGAAGGTCGCTGGTGCGAAGTTGCTCCTCGGATGAAAGGCTAACGAGGTGCCACCTTATTCGAGCAATCTGAAATTGGCGGGCGCCTCTGTGCACGGGCGCAACCGCTGGTGGGTCGCTCCGTCGAGGATGAGATGAGAATCCGCGCCCTCGAGATCTGTCGGCTCGATCTTGTCCTCTTGAACGCGCTCCGCACGAGCGTCGGAGAGCACGGAAGACGACCGGTGCTCATCATCCGGATCATCACCGACGAGGCAGAGGGCTTTGGCGAGTGTTCTGCGCTTGGCGAGCCGATCTATACCGAGGAGTACTCGGAGGCGGCCGAGGCGGTATTGATCGACTATCTCATCCCAAGGCTCATGCGCAACGCCCAAGAGGAACTCTCGCTCGAGAGACGTTTCGCATCGCTCGATTCGGTGCGCGGACATCCGATGGCCAAGGCAGCGATCGAGATGGCACTGCTCGATGCGGAGCTTCGTGCAAAAGAGGTCTCGCTCGCGAGCTATCTCGGCGCGACACAATCGAGTATTCCCGCGGGCGCGAACATCAGCCTTGGCATGCCCGACGAGGTCATCGCGGCGGTCGCGCAGACAATTGACGCGGGCTATCGCCGGGTCAAGTGCAAGATCGCACCAGGACAAGATCTCGCGGTCGTGCGGGAGATCCGCAGGAGTTATCCAGAACTCGTACTCTCGCTCGACGCGAACGGCGCCTATGACTATGACAATGACGAGCACCGTTCGATCTTGCGCACGCTCGACGGTTTTGGCCTGACTGCGATCGAACAACCGCTCGCGGTCGATGATCTGCTTGGTCATGCGCGAATTACGAGGGACCTGGAAACGCCTATCTTGCTCGATGAGTCAATCTCGACGCTCGGGATGTTGCGCATCGCGATCGAGCTCGGTTCGTGCGACGGGATATCGGTCAAACCGGCGCGTGTCGGCGGAATCCTTACGGCACTCAAGATGCACGAGCTCTGTCGTGCTGCGGGGATGCATCTCGCAATCGGAGGCATGCTCGAAACCGGTATCGGCCGCGCGGCAGCGCTTGCGGTAGGAGCGCTGCCAGGATTCGATCTTCCCGGGGATCTCGGTGGATCGGAGCGGTATTTCTCACCAGACCTGACGTTGCCGCATGAACTCTGCAACGGCCAGCTCATTGTGCCTGACGGGCCGGGAATCGGCGTTACGCCGCTTGAAAATGTCATTGCCTCCGCCCGCGTGCGAAACCGTCTCTTTCAGACGCCCTAGACTGTCGCCCTATGCAAATGGCCCAGCCAGAGCATCATTTCCCGGAGCATCATTTCAAAGTCGAGCAGCAACTCTTTGACGTACATGCGCATCTTGACGTCAAGCGTGCTGAACTTGAATTTGTCGCCGGGCGTATGGCGGCCGCGCGTTTATCTGCCGAAGAGGCGGGTGCGCGCGTCGCGCAGGCCGAGACCCCGCTTGCGCAGCGCGAATACAGCGCAGCACGTCGAAGACTGACAGAGATTGAGCGACGCCATGCAGAGGCCGCCCACGAGGTGGTGAGTCTTGAGAGCACACAGGACGCGCTGCTCGCAAAGCTCGTAGGCTAGGACTGTTCGGCGAGACCTGATGGACGTATCGTCACCCGTGCAGGTCGCGACTCGCGCCTCAGTGCGTGGGTGATCGATGCGACCGGTCGTTGCACGGAATTCTGGAGCAAAGGAGTACTTCGCGTTGGCACGAACCGTTGTAATAGCTGAGGACGAGGCGATTGTTCGTCTCGATCTGCGGGAGATCCTCGAGGAGGAGGGTTATCTCGTCGTCGGCGAGGCTGGCCGCGGCGACGAGGCCGTTGCACTCGTGCGCGAGCACCGTCCTGATCTCGTCATCCTCGATATCAAGATGCCCGGCGTGGATGGCCTCAGCGCGGCGCGCGAGATCTCGACAGATCAACACACTGCCGTCTTGATCCTCACGGCATTCAGTCAGCGCGACCTTGTCGACCAGGCACGCGATGCTGGGGCGCTTGCCTATCTCGTCAAGCCCTTCCAGAAAGAGGAACTCCTCCCGGCGATCGAGGTGGCGCTCGGGAGATTCCGAGAGCTGCGCGCGCTCGCCGACGAAAATGCCCAATTGAGCGAGGGAAACCGTTCGCTCGAGGCACAGCTTGAGACGCGACGTTGGGTTGATCGCGCGAAGGGAAGGTTGATGGACAGCTTTGGGCTGAGTGAGTCCGATGCCTTTACGTTTATCCAGCAGCGCGCGATGAATGATCGCATCACGATGAAAGAGGTCGCGCAGGCCGTGGTCGCAGGATCGATTACCCCAGAATGATTGATTCTGGCCGTGCCTGAATCGCCCGCGTCCGAATTACCTGAACCCGAGTTACCCGTGCGAGATTCTCCGCTGCGCGACCTTGACGAACATGTGCTGATTGATCTCGGATTGCAACGAGACGACCTCACCGACTGAGCCGTCCTCCTGAATTCGTGAAACCGTCATCGATCCGTCGGTGAGGTGATCGTGGATCACGATGTCGCATCCCGGGATCACGCGATTGGCATTGAGAAAGACGAGCGCGGCGCGGTCGGATTCGATCTGTTCCGTAATGCGTGCGAGCTGGACGCGGGCGCCGTTTGGTATCTCGCTGATCCGTCGTTGATCACCGAGCTCTCCGCCCATTCCCGGAATCAGGCTGCCGTGCGGACAGGTCGTGGGATGTCCGAGCATCGCGACAAAACGCGCCTCGACGTCATTTGAGATGACATGTTCCCAGCGTCCGGCCTCCTCGTGTGCCTTGTGCCACGGAAGGCCGACAATATCGACGAGGAACCGTTCGGCGAGGCGGTGGCGGCGCACGACACTCAGCGCGCGGTCCCTGCCCTTTTCGGTGAACGACACACCGCGACCCGCGCGGATGAGGTAGCCGTCATCGCATAGACGATGCACCATCTCCGAGACTGCCTGCGCGGAAAAACGGAGACGCTCGACAAGCCGCGCCTGTATAACCGGAATCCCCTCTTCGGTCAGGCCGTAGATGGCCTCGAGATACTCCTCGACCGGTGGATGAAAGCCGTCAGGCACGAATCCATTCTACCGGTGGGCATCCGATCTTTCGCAGATTCGATTGTGCTAATTGGATTGCATCCGCCCCTGGTGAGGTATTGCGGAATGACCGCCAAATCTTTCTCGCGCGAAGCGGGAGCGCTTTAGCATCGACGTGTGGCCACCTATTTGATTCTCGATGGACATTCGCTTGCCTATCGCGCGTGGTTTGCCCTCTCGGAGACGAACATGGCCACCGCATCCGGGCAGCAGACCCAGGCGGTGTTTGGCTTCGTCTCGATGCTCACCAAGCTGGTCGACGATTTTCGTCCGGATGGGATGGCAGTCGCATTTGACCGCAAGGAACCGACCTTTCGCGATGAGATCGAGCCCGACTACAAGGCCGGGAGACCACCGACGCCAGAGTCGCTCGTTGGACAGTTCGAGATCATCCGTCATTTCGTCGGCACCCTCGGCATCCCGGTGATCGATCGCGTCGGATTCGAGGCAGACGATGTGCTCGGTACCCTGGCAAAGGAAATTGCGCGTCGTGGTGATGATGTCATCGTCGTCACCGGTGACCGTGACACCTATCAGCTCGTTCAGGATCCTCACATCAAGGTGCTCTACAACCGCCGCGGCGTCACGGACTATGTGCTCTATGACGAGGCGGGGATCTTTGCGCGTACCGGCGTCCGGCCGAGGGACTATCCGCTGTATGCCGCGATGCGGGGCGACAAGTCCGACAACATCATCGGCGTGCCCGGAGTCGGCGAGAAGACCGCGGCGCGTCTGATCAACGACTATGGAGACATTGATGCGATCTACGCGAATGTCGATGCCCTCACGCCAAAACTACGCGCAACACTTCTTGCGAGCAGAGAACAGCTTCGACGCAATCTCCTCCTCACACCGATCGTCTGTGACATTCCCCTCGAGGTGACCGAGAAGGAGCTGTTGCTTGGTGGGGTCGACCGAGAGGCGCTCACCGCGCTGCTCGACCTGCTCGAACTCCGCACGTTAAAAGAGCGCCTCCTCTCGGTACTCGACTCTATGGACGCGACCAAGGCTCCAGTGACCGAACGCGCAAGCAATGCGGTGGCGATCCGGCCGGTGGAGGTGCTCGACAGCGCAGCGGCGGTGGCGAGCGCCCTCTCGGAGCTTGCATCGATGACCCCTCGCGCGGTCATCTGCGTCGAGGCAACCTGGACGGGGATGCCCGGTCGTTCAGCGCCGAGCGCGATTGCGCTCTCGGGTGCGGAACTTGACAGGGTATATGTGCTTGGTTCGGGACTGCTTTTGGATGCGACGGTGACGCAGGGACTTGCAACGTTGTTCGGAGGTACCGTCGGGAATCATCCGATCTATGGCGACAGGGTCAAGGAGTTGATGCGCTCGCTGTTCGATTTTGGGGTCGACATCCGCGCGCTCGAGATCGATGTCGCCGTAGCTGGGTACCTCGTTGACCCGGCACTTGGCCAGGAGAGTCTCGAGGGACTCGCGAGTCGCTTCGGAGTGTCGACACCGATGAGCGCGCTTGGACCTTCGACTCGCCAGCTCGACTTTGCCCTTGACGAGCGCCCAGAGGAGGGTTCGTTCGCAGGCCTAGCCGAGCGGCTCGAGGTGATCGCCGTGCTCGGGAGCAAGTTGCGATCGGAGCTCGACGGGATCGGCGCACTGTCGCTTTGGGAGGAGATCGAACTTCCGCTGATCCGGGTGCTGGCGAAGATGGAGTGGGTCGGCATCGCGGTCGACGTCGATCAGCTCCAGACGATCAACAAGGAGCTCACCGACGAGTGTCAGCGACTCGAGGGCGAGGTGCACCGTCTTGCCGGCGAGCCGTTCAACCTCAACTCTCCGACGCAACTTCGCGTGGTGCTCTATGACAACCTCGGCCTTCGCCCGGGCAAGAAGACCAAGACCGGATATTCGACCGATGCCCAGACGCTCGAGAGGCTGCGCGGACAGCACCCGATCATCGATGCGCTGCTCGGTTACCGAGAGGTGGAGAAGCTGCGCTCGACCTATGGCGCCGGCCTGCTCGCCGAGGTCGGATCCGACGGGCGTATCCACGCCTCGTTCCGCCAGACCGTGGCGCGCACCGGACGACTCTCGTCTGATGCTCCCAATCTGCACAACATTCCAGTGCGCAGCGACGGTGGTCGACGCTTTCGCAAGGCCTTTGTTCCCGCCCCCGGCTGCGAGCTGTTGGTCGCGGACTACAACCAGATCGAGCTCCGGGTGATCGCGCACCTTGCGAAGGATCCGGGGCTGATCCAAGCGTTTGCAAACGGCGAAGACATCCACGCCACCACGGCATCGGGGATCTTTGGCGTACCGATCGATGAGGTCAGCGCCGCGCAGCGTGCCAAGGCGAAGATGGTCTCCTACGGACTCGCCTACGGGATGGAGGCGTTCGGACTGGCGAACCGGCTTGGCATTGGCGTCGACGAGGCGAACGAGATCCTGAACCAGTACTTCGTCGCCTTCCCCTCGGTGCGCGCGTACATGGACGCGACCGTGCAGGAGGCGAAGAGCCGTGGCTACACCGAGACCGAGCGCGGTCGCAGACGGTATCTCCCCGAACTCAATTCGGACAATTTCCGTATCCGCCAGGCGGCAGAGCGTCAGGCGATGAACGCCGGCATCCAGGGGCTCGCCGCGGACATCTTCAAAGCAGCGCTCGTCAACCTCGACCGGGCACTCGAGGAGGCGCACTTTACGAGCAACATCGTCCTTCAGGTGCATGACGAGATCCTCATCGAGGCGACGGCCTCCGAACATGACGCGGTGCATGCGCTCACGCTCGAAGCGATGAACGACGCCTACCCGCTCGCCGTCCCGCTCGAGGTGAACATCGCCTGGGGATCGAACTGGGCCGACGCGAAATCCGGCTGATCATGGGGGTGTAGGATCTTCAAGGTCTCTTTTGGCCCGTTTTGTTGTCAATTACCTTGCCAGCAAACCCGCTCTGGGGGACCCGTCCATATCCGCTGCCTCTGATTGCGCCCGCCGTGTCCTGGCAGGCATGGTGAGAGGCCCGAGTGTAAGGCCCAATCTTCATGTCTGAAGTCACCTCTTCCTCCCCCCCGCAGCCCGCGGAATCCGCCGGCGTCGTTGTCTTGACACCGGTATCTGAGATGGGGACCTTTGACGCCGATGGCGTCTACACCCCACGCCAGATCGTCGAAGACGACCTTGGCTCGATCTCGTTCGACGACGCCGTCAACCAGACGATCGTGGAATTCGAAGACGGGGACATCGTCAAGGGAACCGTCGTCAAGGTCGACCGCGACGAGGTCCTCCTCGATATCGGATTCAAGTCCGAGGGAGTCATCCCCGGGCGAGAGCTCTCGATCCGTCACGATGTCGACGCCCACGAGATCGTCAAGATCGGAGACGTCGTCGAGGCCCTCGTGCTCCAGAAGGAGGACAAGGAGGGACGCCTGGTGCTCTCGAAAAAGCGCGCCCAGTACGAGCGCGCGTGGGGCACCATTGAAAAGACGAAAGAGACGGATGGCGTCGTGCGTGGCCTCGTCATCGAGGTTGTCAAGGGTGGCCTCATCATGGACATCGGTCTGCGCGGTTTCCTGCCGGCATCGCTTGTCGAGCTGCGCCGGGTACGCGACCTTGCCCCCTACATCGGCCGTACCCTCGAGGCGAAGATCATCGAACTCGACAAGAACCGCAACAACGTCGTCCTCTCGCGCAGGGCCTGGCTCGAGGAGACCCAGAAGGAACAGCGTGGCGAGTTCCTCGTCAACCTCAAGCCAGGTGAGATCCGCAAGGGCGTCATCTCCTCGGTGGTCAACTTCGGGGCGTTCGTCGACCTCGGTGGGATGGACGGACTCGTGCACGTCTCGGAACTCTCGTGGAAGCACGTTGACCACCCCTCGTCGGTGGTCTCGGTCGGTGACGAGGTAACCGTGCAGGTGCTCGATGTCGACATGGACAAGGAGCGCATCAGCCTCTCGCTCAAGGCAACACAGTCCGATCCGTGGCAGGAGTTTGCCGACGCGCACAAAGAGGGTGAGCTGGTCTATGGCCGGATCACCAAGCTGGTGCCCTTCGGATCTTTCGTCCAGGTCGGTGACGGCATCGAGGGTCTCGTGCACATCTCGGAGATGGCCGCGCATCACGTCGACCTTCCCGAGCAGGTCGTCAATCCCGGCGAGGAGCTCTGGGTCAAGATCATCGAGATCGATCTCGAGCGCCGTCGCATCAGCCTCTCGATCAAGCAGGCCGCAGACGGCGGTGAGGTCGCGGAGGAGTACCGCGAGGCATTCGGTGAGCACGCCTACGACGACGAGGGGAACTACATCGGTGCCTTTGAGTACACGAACGTCGAGTTCACCCCAGAGACCGAGGCTCAGGCTGCATGGGCAGACTTCGCCGAGGCGAAGGGGGCGATCGTCAAGCCACTCGATACCCCGGCACTGCCCGATGAGCTGGCACCGATGGCCGCGACCATGGGGACCGAGCCCGCGGACCCAACTGCTCAGCCAACTGCCGAGCCAACTGCCGAGCCGACTGCTGAGCCGGGCGCCGGAGCAGGCGTCGGGGCGGGCGAAACCGGGGCAGCGGACGAACCCTCCGCTGGCTGAGCGCGTTCGGATCGGGCGGCTCATGCAACGCGCCGAGTGGCTTGGTGGTGGCGCGCCTGTTTGTGCACTCGGACAGACCCCGTGACCGTCGTCGGCTGCACGGGAGGGATCGGATCGGGAAAGTCCACCGTCAGTGCCTACTTTGCTGATCGCGGTGCAACGGTGATCGATGCCGATGAGCTGGTGCGGCGACTGAGCAGACCCGACGGCCTTGCCTATCCCGAGATCGTCCGCGCATTCGGAGCGAAGATTGTCGGGAACGACTCCGAGATCGACCGGGCATTGCTCGCATCGATCGTCTTTCGCGATGCCGACGAGCGCCATCGCCTGGAGTCGATCCTCCACCCGCTCGTCGAGCAAGAGATTGAGAGTCAGCTCGAGCAGCTCCGTGGTGAGGGAGTCGTCGTCATCGATCATCCGCTGCTCGTCGAGACGGATGCACGGAAACGGTTCGGTCTCGATGGCGTGCTCGTCGTCGATGCTCCCGAGGATCAGGTGATCGAGCGCCTTGTGGGATCGAGGTCGATGACCCCATCCCAGGCGGCAGCACGCATGGCTGCACAGTGCTCGCGCGAGACGCGGCGCAACGCGGCGGATTTCATCATGATCAACATCGGGACACTCGAGGAGCTGATGGATATGGCCGAACGTGCCTGGGAGTGGATCCTCAGCCTGTAGCTACGACCCGCCGCTCCGATCCCCGTTCGCTGTCTCGCCCTTGGCGCGGGGAATGCTCGGTACGCTGGCGAGGTGCCGCCATTCAAGGTTGTCTCCGAGTTCGCTCCGGCGGGAGATCAGCCGGCCGCGATCGCCGCGCTGAGTGCTGGGATCGCCCGGAATGAGCGGTACCAGACGCTGCTCGGCATCACCGGCAGTGGAAAGAGCGCGACGATCGCCTGGACGATCGAGCGCGCCCAGCGGCCGACGCTCGTCATCGCTCCGAACAAATCGCTTGCGGCACAGCTCGCGGGGGAGTTCCGTGAGTTCTTCCCCGAGAATCGCGTCGAGTACTTCGTCTCCTACTACGACTACTACCAGCCAGAGGCCTATATGCCGGCCTCGGATACCTACATCGAGAAGGACAGCTCGGTCAATGACGAGATCGACCGGCTACGACACTCGACGACTGCGGCGCTGTTGACGCGCCGGGATGTCATCGTCGTCGCCTCGGTCTCGTGCATCTACGGGCTTGGCTCCCCGGAGGAGTACGCAACGAAGATCCTCGTGCTCACTCCGGGTTCGACGCACGACCAGCGGAGTATCCTCCGCCGGTTGATCGATCTGCAGTACGAGCGAAACGACATGAATCTTGTGCGCGGGAAGTTCCGTGTGCGCGGAGACACGATCGAACTCCATCCGGCCTACGAGCAGACCGCGGTGCGGATCGAGCTCTTCGGTGACGAGATCGAGCGGCTCACCAGATTCGATTCGCTGACGGGCGAGCAGCTCGGCGAGCTTGACGAACTCGCGGTCTTTCCCGCGACGCATTATGTCGCGGGAGACGCGCGGCTCCGCGAGGCGATCAAGAACATCGAGGTCGAACTCGGCGAGCGACTGCGCGAACTACGCGGTCATGATCGCCTCGTCGAGGCGCAGCGACTCGAGATGCGCACCGAACATGATCTCGAGATGCTCGCCGAGGTCGGGTTCTGCTCGGGGATCGAAAACTACAGTCGACACCTCGACGGACGGGGCCCGGGTGAGCCGCCATTCACGCTGATTGACTACTTCCCGAAGGACTGGCTGTTGATCATTGACGAGAGCCACGTCACCGTGCCACAACTTCATGGGCAGTATGCGGGGGACCGTTCGAGGAAAGAGGTGCTTGTCGAACACGGCTTCCGCCTTCCCTCGGCGATGGACAACCGTCCGCTCACCTTCGAGGAGTTCGACGCGCGTATCAACCAGGTGATCTTCATGTCCGCGACGCCCTCGCCCCACGAGCTGCAGGTATCGACCAATGTTGTCGAACAGATCGTTCGTCCGACCGGACTCCTCGATCCCGAGGTGGTGATCAAGCCGACCAAGAGCCAGATCGACGACCTCCTGGCCGAGATGGAACCGGTGGTGGCGCGCGGTGACCGCGTCCTGATTACGACGCTGACGAAGAAGATGGCCGAGGATCTCTCGGACTATCTGCTTGAGCTCGGACTGCGTGTGCGCTATCTGCATTCGAACATCGACACGATCGAGCGCATCGAGATCATCCGGGATCTGCGCCTTGGAGAGTTCGATGTCCTTGTCGGGATCAATCTTTTGCGCGAGGGACTCGACCTTCCCGAGGTCTCGCTCGTCGCGATCCTCGATGCCGACAAGGAGGGCTTTTTGCGCTCGTCGACCTCGCTCATCCAGACGATGGGACGCGCCGCGCGAAACTCTGCCGGTCGGGTGATCCTCTACGCGGACGTGATCACCGATTCGATGCGAAAGGCAATCTCGATCACCGAGACCCGACGCCACCGACAAGAGCTCTACAACCGAGAGCACGGTATCGATCCCCAGACGATCCGCAAGGCGGTCTCGGACCTCGTCGCCCAGTTCCGCTCCGCGGCGGGGAGTGGGGACCTTGTGCCTGAACACACCGGTGCCCCCCTGCCGCGCGGCTCGCGCACGCGATCCGATCGGTCACGACGCGCTGGCCAGCGTGTCGCCGAGACGATTGGTGCCACCTTGCCAGCGCACCCCGACGAACTGCCGCGCGAGGAGTTGACAAGACTGGTCAACGCGCTTGAGGCTGAGATGCACCAGGCCGCAGCAGATCTTCGTTTTGAGTACGCGGCGCGCCTGCGTGACGAGGTCAGGTCGCTCAAGCGCGAGTTGCGAGAGGTCGGTTAGTCCGCCGATAGGCTCGCGGAGTGCCCGATTCCCTCGTCGTTCGCGGAGCTCGCGAGCACAATCTCCAGAACGTCTCGCTCGAGCTTCCGCGCGAGCGGTTGATCGTCTTCACCGGCCTTTCCGGTTCGGGGAAATCTTCGCTCGCCTTCGACACGATCTATGCCGAGGGACAGCGACGGTACGTCGAATCGCTCTCCTCCTATGCGCGTCAGTTTCTCGGACAGATGGACAAGCCCGACGTCGATTTCATCGAGGGCCTCTCACCGGCGATCTCGATCGACCAGAAATCCTCATCGCGCAACCCCCGGTCGACCGTCGGAACGGTGACCGAGATCTATGACTATCTGCGATTGCTCTACGCGCGTATCGGCATTGCGCACTGTCCCAAATGCGGCGATCCCGTCAGCCGGCAGAGTCCACAGCAGATCGTCGACCGCGTGATGGGAATTGCCGACAGAGGTCGCTTTCACGTGCTTGCACCGCTCGTGCGTGGACGGCGCGGTGAGTACAGCGCGTTGCTCGATGACCTCGCCAAACAGGGATATGCCAGAGTACGGGTGGATGGCACCGTCTACGAACTCGCCGAACGTTCGGCGATCGAGATGGCGCGGTACGAGCAGCACTCGATCGAGGTCGTCGTCGACCGCCTTGTCCGTCGCGACGGGATCGAGCGTCGGCTCACCGACTCGATCGAGACTGCTCTGCGTCTCGGGGAGGGGACGGCCGAGATTCAGCTGCTCGACAGCGATGAGATTCTCAGTTTCTCGCAGCATCTCGCGTGTGCCAAGGATGGGCTCAGCTTTGAAGAGCTCGCCCCCCGGTCGTTCTCGTTCAACTCGCCCTACGGAGCGTGCCCCGCCTGCGCGGGACTTGGCACGAGATACGAGGTTGACCCGGATCTGATCGTACCGAACCCCGATCTGAGTCTTGCCGAGGGAGCGCTCGCACCCTGGAATGGCGCGCGTACCGAGTATTTCTCGCGCGTGCTCGCGGCGGTAGCGGATCAGTTCGGCTTTGACATCAAGACTCCGTGGAAACGACTCTCCAAGGCGCAGCACAAGACGCTGCTCTATGGAGCCCGAGGGACACGGGTCCACATCTCCTATCGCAACCGATACGGGCACAACCGGAACTATCACGCCGAGTACGAGGGCGTGATCCCGTGGCTCGAGCGACGCCACAAAGAGGCCGATTCGGAGTTCATGCGCGACCAGATCGCCGGCTACATGCGTGAGGTTCCCTGTTCGGACTGCCATGGAGCGCGTCTCAAGCCGGAGATCCTCGCCGTCACGGTCGGCGGGCGCTCCATCGCCGCGTTCGCCGCGCTTGCGATCGGCGACGCGCATCGCCTGATCGATGAACTCGAGCTCAGCACCCGCGAGGTGATGATCGCCGAACGGGTGCTGAAGGAGATCCAATCGCGTCTCCGTTTCCTCGTCGACGTCGGCCTTGACTATCTCTCGCTCGATCGATCGGCCGCGACCCTCGCCGGAGGTGAGGCGCAACGCATCCGTCTCGCGAGCCAGATCGGAAGCGGTCTCGTTGGTGTCCTCTATGTGCTCGATGAACCTTCGATCGGTCTTCACCAGCGCGACAACCGGCGCCTGATCGAAACGCTGGAGAGACTTCGCGACCTCGGCAACACCGTCATCGTCGTCGAGCACGACGAGGAGACGATCCGCGTCGCCGACTACATCGTCGACATCGGTCCCGGTGCCGGGGAACACGGCGGCGAGATCGTCTACGCCGGCAAGCTGAGGGGACTGCTCGCATCCCGGGAGTCGATCACCGGCCAGTATCTCTCGAAGAGACGCAAGATCGCAGTTCCCGATTCACGACGGGTCCCGCACAAGGGCGCGATCACGGTGCGTGGCGCACGCGAGCACAATCTCAAGAACATCGACGTCTCGTTTCCGCTCGGCTGCCTCATCGTCGTCACCGGGGTCTCGGGATCGGGCAAGTCGACACTTGTCAACGACATCTTGCTGCGTGCGCTCAGCCAGCACGCATACCGGTCGCGCGTCGTGCCGGGACGGCACAGGAGCGTCGAGGGGGTTGAACAGGTCGACAAGGTGATCGACATCGATCAATCGCCGATCGGGAGGACCCCACGCTCGAACCCAGCGACCTACACGGGAGTGTTCGATCACATCCGCAGGCTGTTTGCCGAGACCCCAGAGGCGAAGTTGCGCGGGTACAAACCAGGACGTTTCTCGTTCAACGTGGCTGGCGGGCGCTGCGAGGCCTGCGCGGGTGACGGGACGATCAAGATCGAGATGCATTTTCTTCCCGATATCTATGTTCCCTGCGAGATCTGCAAGGGTGACCGCTACAACCGCGACACGCTCGAGGTGCTGTGGAAGGGACGCTCGATCGCAGAGGTGCTGCGGCTTTCGTGCGAAGAGGCGGCCGAGGTCTTTTCCGCACAGCCCGTGATCTCCCGACACCTGCGGACGCTCGTCGATGTGGGACTTGGCTACATCCGACTTGGTCAGAGCGCGCCGACGCTCTCAGGAGGCGAGGCGCAACGCGTCAAGCTCGCCTCGGAACTTTCCAAGCGTCCGACGGGCAAGACGGTGTACGTCCTTGACGAGCCCACCACCGGCCTGCACTTTGAGGATGTCAACAAGCTGCTCGGAGTACTCCAGCGACTGGCTGATCAGGGGAATACGGTGATCGTGATCGAGCACAATCTGGATGTGATCAAATGCGCTGACTGGATCATCGATCTTGGCCCCGAGGGTGGAGATGGCGGCGGACGGGTGGTCGCCGAGGGCACGCCCGAGAAGATCTCCAAGGTCACGAAGAGTCATACCGGGCGCTTCCTCGCACCGCTCTTATAGGCTCTTCTCGGCAAAGAAAGCGATGGTGGGGAGATGGATCTTGAACTGACCGGCCGGCGGGCCGTCGTGACCGGCGGAAGCCGCGGGATCGGCAAGGCGGTGGCACTTGCGCTGTGTCGCGAAGGTGTCGATGTCGCGCTCTTCGCGCGCGACCAGACGCGACTCGATGCAGCGGCGAGAGAGATCTCGCAGCTGACCGGTCGCCGCGTCGAGGGATTCGCGGTTGATACCGGCAGTGAGCCGTCGGTGATCGAGGGTGTGCACAATATGGTGCAGTCCTTTGGGGGCGTCGAGATCCTCGTCAACGCTGCCGCGAAGCCGGGCGGACAGTCGGTTCCCCCTACCTATGACCAGGTGACGACGGAGGCGTTCTTCGAGGACATGAACGTCAAGGTGATGGGATATCTGCGCTGTGCACAGCAGGTCGCGCCACACATGATCAACGCCGGATGGGGGCGGATCATCAACATCAGTGGCCTCGCCGCGCGCCAGGCGGGAACGGTGATCGGCTCGGTGCGAAACGTCGCGGTCTCCGCGTTGACGAAGAACCTCGCCGATGCACTCGGCCCCTACAACATCAATGTCACCGTGGTGCATCCGGCAACCACCGTCACCGAGGCAACCACGCCGGAGATGCTGAGTCGTCCGGCGACCAATGTCATCGGGCGCATGATCACCGCCTCCGAGGTCGCCGACGTCGTGACCTTTCTCGCCTCTCCGAAGAGCATCGCGATCACCGGTGACGCGATCGCCGTCGGCGGAGGGGTACCGAGGTCGATCTACTACTGAGCCATCTCTTCTGCTGAACAACTGTCAGGCGGGGGTCGTCGGGAGTGATCAGGCATCGCTCGACATCGCCCCGAATGCATCGATCGCACCGAGAAAGAGTCGCAGCTCCCGCTCGGCCTGCTCGGCTCTGGCTGCCCGATGTGCGCGGTGACAAAACAGCGCCCAGTCACAGCGCCGCGCGGCACCCCACTGCGCGATCCGCATCGGACTGAGTCCGAGATGGCGAGCGACGAGGTCGATGCGGTCGTTGATCTCATCCTGGGCGAGATGTCGACCACGCGCCGGTGCGATCTCGAGGATCAGTGGAATCGTCTCGTAGGCGGGATCGCCAGCGAGCGGCTTCGGGTCGATGACGAGCCAGGGTCGCCTCGACGACTCGAGGATGTTTCCCGGGTGAAGGTCGCCGTGCAGGAGAACCTCGGGCATCTGCGTGCGCGCGAGTTCCTCGAAAACTGCCAGTCCGCGTTCGATCTCGGGACTTGCGAGTGTCGGTTGCGCGCGAAGTGTCTCATGGCACAGCGCGAGATACCGTCGGGACTGTTCGGCGAGCTGCTCGATCCCGGGAAAGGGCTCTGTCTTGAAAAGCTCCGCCATGAGGACGAGGGTCACCGAACGGGCCTCGTCGGCCGAGGCGATATCGCGCAGCGCGCGACCGGGATTGCACCACTCGAGCAACAGTGCCGAGCCCTCGCTCTCGAAGACCTCGACCGCGTACGTGCTCCCATAAGAACACAGCGCGTCGCGTTCACCGTGCAAATCGGGATAGGGAATCTTGAGCACCGCCGGTGACCCATCGCGACGTCGGACGCGCGCCACGTAGGCGGTACCCGCCCCCTTGAAGGGGGCCACGATCTCACAGCCCCATTGATCTCGCAGAGCCTCGACCTGTTGGGGGAGGTCTATGCACCAGAGCCGTCCCGCAGCGCCCCAGTAGAGGAGGGCATTGGCGATGAGATCCTCGGGGATCGCCGGGGTTGTGGTCAACGCGCGTCCTCCCGAGAGCTCGCTGCGATGGACTCGCCAGCGTGTCGAAGCCAGCCTGTTGAAGATAGCGCGGATGTGTCAATCGCACCGGAAATCCGCTTAGCGTAGGGAGCGTGTTTCCCCGACCTGATCACATTCCGGACGCGCCGGGTTCGTATCAGTTCAAGGACGAGGACGGGCGCATTATCTACGTCGGCAAGGCGAAGAGTCTCAGGTCGCGCCTGTCGAGTTATTTTGTTCGGCCAGCGTTGTTGCACCCGCGTACGGCCCAGATGATGGAGCGCGCTGCCTCGGTGGAGTGGATCCAGGTGGAGAGTGACGTCGAGGCGATCATGTTGGAATACAACCTGATCAAGATCCACCGACCTCACTTCAACGTGCGACTGATCGACGACAAGACCTATCCGTGGCTGGCGGTCACGGTGGACGAGAGGTACCCCCGGGCGATGATCACGCGCGGTGTCCGGCGAAAGGGTACCCGGTACTTCGGCCCCTATGCGCAGTCGTACGCGCTGCGCGAGACGCTCGACCTGCTCTTGCGCACCTTCCCGCTTCGCACCTGCAACGACGCAAAATATGTGCGGCACGAGCGACTTGGTCGCCCCTGTCTCCTCTTTCATATCGAGCGATGCAGTGGCCCGTGTGTTGGCGAGATCTCGCCGGAGGACTACCAGATACTGGTGAATGGAATCATGGCTTTCATGGACGGCGACACCAAGGCGATCTCCGAGCGCCTCGAGGCGGCGATGCACGAGGCCTCCGAAGAGCAGAACTACGAGGAGGCCGCGAGCTATCGGGACAAGCTCGAATCGATCCAGATCGCCGGTCAGCGCCAAGAGATGGTTGCCTCTGTGGACGAGGATCTGGACATCATCGGAGTTGCACACGATGAGCTCGAGGCAGCCGTCCAGGTGCTCTACGTGCGACACGGTCGGGTTGTGGGAAGAGATGGGTTCATTCTCGAAAAGGTGGAGCCGATGACGGCCGAACAGCTCAGCGGGCGGGTGCTTGAGACAAACTACGGGGAGACTCCGCTTCGCATCGCCGGCGAGATACTCGTTGACGTCCTGCCAGATGAGTGTTCCACCTATGCCGACTGGCTCTCCGAGCGTCGGGGACGACGCGTGAACATCCATGCGCCAAAGCGCGGCCGCAGACGTCATCTGCTCGACACCGCGATTTCGAACGCGAAGGAGGAGCTTTTGCGCCACCGGACGCGACGCGCCGGGGATCTGACCTCGCGCGCACAGGCGCTCGAACAGCTGAAGCACTACCTCGGTCTGAAGATGTCACCGCTTCGCATCGAATGCTACGACATGAGTCACCTTCAGGGAACGAACTACGTGGGATCGATGGTCGTCATGGAAGACGGTCTTCTCAAGCGGCCGGACTATCGAAGATTCAAGGTGAACTCTGTCGGGGGCAACGACGACTACGCAGCGATGCGGGAGGTGCTCTTGCGTCGTCTGCGCCGCATCGACGAAGACGCGAACTCTGCTGGGGGGGGAAGGCCGGCACGATTTTCCTATCCACCGCAGCTGCTCCTGCTCGACGGGGGCAAGGGTCAACTCGGCGTGGGTATCGATGTGGTGCGCGAGCTAGGTCTTGATGGACAACTTGAACTCGCTGCGCTCGCCAAGCAGTTTGAAGAGGTCTATGTGCCTGGACGCCCTGATCCGATCCGCATCCCGCGCGACAGCGATGCAATCTATCTCTTGCAGCAGATCCGTGACGAGGCGCACCGCTTTGCCATTTCCTTCCACCGGGAGTTGCGCAACCGTCGGATGACGAAGGGGGCTCTTGACGACGTGAGCGGACTTGGACCAAAGCGCAGGAGACGGATCTTGCGCGAATTTGGCACCGTGCGAGCGATCAGAGCTGCGTCGCGTGACGAACTCCGGGCGATCGATTGGCTTCCAGATCCGGTCGCGTCTGCCCTCTATGACCATCTGCACTCCTCGGACAACGAACGACGCGGGGCGTAAGTGCCAAGCAAGTCCGGGATTGGGTCGAGGGTCGAAGGTCGATGATGCAAGAGGGTCGCGGAGAGCTTTCAAAGGGCACGCCGGTCGAGATCGCCCGCGCAATCTGGGATGAGCACGCGCAGTGGTGGCGTGCGACTTTCAGCGAGGGCGCGGACATCGAATATGCACAAGAGATCGTGCCGCTTGTCATCGGGATGTTCGCCGGTCGACGTCATGTACTCGACCTCGGATGTGGTGAAGGGCAGATTGCGCGCGCGCTGTGTCGGGCGAATGAAGTGATAGAGATCATTGGTCTCGATCCGTCCAACGCGCAGCTGTCGAACGCGCGTAACGTTGCCTCGCCGGCGATCTCTTATGTCCAAGGAGCCGCTGAGCAGGTTCCATTTGCCGATGGTTCGTTTGACGGTGTCGTCTGTTGCCTTGCGATAGAACACTGTGAAGACGTCGATCGGGTTCTCAACGAGGTAGCGCGCGTACTTGGCCCAGGCGGCCTCTTTTTCTTGCTCATCAACCACCCCATGTACCAGGGAATCGGGAGCGGATTCGTCGATGACCGGATTCTCGGAGAGCACTACTGGCGAGTCGGCCCCTATCTCGAGGAGCGGGTTGCCTTCGAGGAGGTGGACCGCGGCGTCATCCTTCCCTTCGCGCATCGTCCGCTGTCTCGTTACATCAATCCACTTGGAGCACATGATCTTGTGCTGGTCGAGATGTTCGAACCACCACCATTACCCGCCTTTCTCACCGATTCCACCGATCCCGAGCTCGAATCGACCATCCCACGCCTGCTCGCCATGCTCTTCGAGCATCGACCCCGGCCTACAATCTGAACGACAACGTGGCACGACAGCGGGTCGATTAGTCGTTGACGCGAGAGAGGATTCACGAGTGTGATTGAGTGTCTTGTCGTCGCTGGTCTGTCTGGAGCAGGGAGATCGAGTGCCGCCGCGACGCTCGAGGACCTCGGCTGGTTCGTGATCGACAACCTCCCGCCGACGTTGATCGGCCGCGTCGCCGAGCTCGCGGCGAGACGCGATTCCGATCTCGAGCGACTCTGCTTTGTCACCGGACGCGCCGGACCAGACTCAATCGGAGATCTCAACGCGGTCGTTACGACATTACGCGCGACGGGCGCGCGTGTGAGGATGTTGTTCCTTGATTCTTCAGACGAGGTTTTGGTTCGCAGGTTCGAGGGAACGCGTCGCCGGCACCCCGTCGAGGCACCCACACTTCTTGATGCGATCCGCACGGAGCGGGTGCAGTTGCAAGATATCCGCCAGAGCGCCGATGTGGTCATCGATACGAGCGCGGTGAACATCAATGAGTTGCGCAGCAGGCTCTCCGATCTTTTTGTCGATGACCGGTCGGGCGGGGGAATGGAGACGGCGGTGCTCTCATTCGGTTTCAAGCACGGTCTCCCGCTTGACGTCGATGTTGTCCTTGATTGCCGATTTCTTCCCAACCCACATTGGGTTGACCAACTGCGAAACCTCACCGGTCTTGATGAGCCGGTGCGAAAGTTCGTTCTCGAGTCTGAGCAGTCGCGGGAGTTCCTCGACCGCGTCTTCGACCTTCTGACGTTCTTGCTTCCTGCCTATGCGAAAGAGGGCAAGGCATATCTGTCGATTGCGATTGGATGCACGGGGGGTCGGCACCGCTCGGTCGTGATCGCCGAGGAACTCGCCCACAGGATCGAGGAACTCGGTTTTCATCCAAATGTGCACCATCGTGATATCGAGCGATAGTCGGGCGAAATATGATCGATCAGTCGAGGTGGAGATCATGAACGCGGCGATGCGCCAGAGCGAGCGCTTTCCCGGTGGTCCGCGCGTTGTGGCAATCGGGGGCGGACACGGGCAGGCGAAGAGCCTTGCGGCGATCCGTCAATTTGCCAGTTCGGTGACCGCGATTGTCTCGGTGGCCGACGACGGAGGATCGAGCGGACGACTGCGCAAGGAGCTTGGGATTCCCGCCCCGGGCGATCTGCGCAGGTGTGTGCATGCCCTTTTGCCGGAAGACTCTTTGCTTGGTGACGCGCTTGAGCATCGCTTTGGAGCTGGGGAGCTCGAAGGTCACGCGTTCGGAAATCTTCTCCTCGCCGCGCTCTGCGTGGCGACGGACGACTTCGCGGATGCCGTCGGAGAGGCCTGTCGCCTGCTCGATACCGTTGGCGTGGTGTGGCCAGCGACGACGACTCCGGTCACGCTGTGTGCCTCGACGCGTGACTCCGAACTCGCCGGCCAGGTGCGGATCATGGCCACCGAGGGGGTGACCGAGGTCTCGCTCAATCCGATCGATGCTCCTTCTCCAGAGGGCGCAATACGGGCAATCAAGGAGGCGGAGATGGTCGTGCTCGGGCCGGGCTCACTCTATACGAGCGTGCTTGCAGCGCTTGTGCCGCGCGACGTGCGAGATGCATTGCACTTTTGCGAGGCAAAGACCGTCTATGTCTGCAATCTGCGCCAACAGATCCCCGAGACGGCCGGATACAGCGTCGGTCTCCACGTCGAGGCCCTGATCGCGCATGGCATCACCCCCGACGTGGTGATTGCCGATACGCGCGAGATCGATCTCGGCGAGGTGCCAAGGGGTGTCGAGCTGCGCACCGCCGCACTGACCAGCGTAAAGGCGGCGGTGCATGATGTCGACCTACTTGCCAAAGAGCTCGTCTCGTTGTTGCCCTGAGTGATTTGATCGCCCGTTCCCTCTCCGCGTGGCACCGCTGTGACCTGCACTTTGTATGGGAAATGCGATGATGGGCATTCGGTTGTTGCACGGACGGCTTTTCTAGGGCAGATTGTCTCGACTGCAATGGGGCAGTAAGTCGTGGCGCGCAAGCGTCGCGCGTACAGGTGTTCGGACGGTGACGGTATGACCGTACGGGTGGCAATCAACGGTTTCGGCCGGATCGGGCGGAATTTCCTACGGGCCGTTTCGACATCAGGCAGTGAAATCGAGGTCGTTGCCCTCAACGACCTCGTCTCCATCGACGCCAACGCGCATCTTTTGCGCTATGACTCCTCCCACGGGCGGTTCCCCGGAACGGTCGTGGTCGACAGTCGGGGGATTGTCGTCAATGACCGAGCGATCGCGGTCTATGCCGAACGTGACCCGAAGGATCTTCCCTGGAAGGATCTCGCGATTGACGTGGTCGTCGAGTCGACTGGGCGCTTCACCAAGCGCGACCAGGCGGCCAGGCACCTTGAGGCGGGCGCGCGACGCGTCGTGGTCTCTGCCCCCGCCGATGGAGCCGACGCAACATTTGTCGTCGGCGTGAACGACCAGAGCTTTGACCCCTCTTCACACTTCGTCGTTTCGAATGCGTCGTGTACCACCAACTGCTTCGTGCCGATGGTGAAGGTGCTCGATGATGCCTTTGAGGTCCGTCACGGCCTGATGACCACCGTGCATGCGTACACCAACGACCAGGAGCTGCTCGATCTTGCGCGTGACAACATGCGCCGAGCGCGTGCCGCTGGTGTGAACATCGTCCCAACGCAGACCGGTGCCGCCCGAGCGACAAGCCTCGTCTTGGAGTCGATGAAGGGCCGTCTCGACGGTCAGGCGCTGCGCGTGCCGGTCCAGGATGGATCGATCACCGATTTCACCGCGATCGTCGGCGCGTCCGTCACGGTGGATCAGATCAATGCGGCCTTCGCGGCCGCGTCGAACTCCGGGCCCCTTGCGCCGGTGCTCGAGTACACGACGGATCCGATCGTCTCGAGTGACATCGTCGGAAATCCCGCCTCGTGTATCTTCGACTCGGAGCTGACGATGGCGATGGCGCTGCCCGATGGGACGACACTCGTCAAGGTCTTCGGTTGGTATGACAACGAGTGGGGATATTCGAACCGTCTCGCGGATCTGATTGCGATCATCGGCAAGCCGTGAGTCACCTCCTCCCGGAACTTGAGGACCTTCCCCCGTTATCCGGGAAAAGTGTCCTCGTCAGAGTCGATTTCAATGTACCGCTGAAGGTCGACGAATCCGGCCAGAGGGTGATCACCGATCGCTTTCGCATCCGCGAGGCGCTGCCGACACTGACCTATCTGATCAATCACCGAGCACGCGTCACGGTTTGTACGCATCTCGATCGACCGGGTGGAAAGTTCGTCCCCGAGCTCAGCGTCGAACCGATCCGCGACTATCTCAACGAGCTCGTGCCCGGCGTGAACCTACTCGAGAACCTCCGTTTCGATCCGGGTGAAGAGGCGAACGACCCGGCGTTCCTTGACTGGCTCCTGGACGGTCATGACTACTTTGTCAACGATGCGGTGATCGGACCCCCGACGCGGCTGCCATCGGCTGCGGGAAGGCTCTTGGCACGCGAGGCTGGAGTGCTGAGTCGATTGATCACCGCTCCGAACCGACCGTTCGTCGCGGTTGTCGGAGGGGCAAAGATCTCGGAGAAGCTCGCGGTATTGCGCGCGCTCTCGACCAAGGTCGACACCTTGATCGTCGGCGGAGGGATGTCGTATACCTTTCTCGCCGCCCTTGGTCACGGGATCGGCGATTCGCTGTTCGATCCAACCCAGGTCGAGGCATGCCGGGAGCTGCTCGAGGGTCCGACGAGGATTCTCCTTCCCCTTGACACGGTGGCAGTCAATCGGGCAAGTGGCGAGGTGCGCTCGGTTGGCGATGACATTCCGAGTGGCTTCTCCGGCCTTGATATCGGTCCGCTCTCGGTGGCGCGTTTTGTCGAGGAGATCGCCGGCGCGAAGACCGTGCTCTGGAATGGACCGATGGGTGTCTTTGAAGACGAGCGTTTCTGTGCCGGAACCCGCGCCGTCGCCGAGGCCGTCGCCTCGTGCGAGGGTTTTACCGTCGTCGGCGGCGGGGACTCTGTCGCGGCGATCGATGCATTCGAACTCGAGGACCGCATCGACCATGTCTCGACCGGTGGCGGTGCCTCGATGGAGTTCATCGAGCAGGGAGACCTCTGTGGCATCGCCGCACTGCGCAACTCCGTCCGCCACTAAGCGCGTGACTGCTGGGCTTTCGAGAGGGGTCGTCGTGTCTCGATCGGGCCTCTTCTAAGGTGGTGTGGTGACAACCAGACGTTCCATGCTCATCAGCGGCAACTGGAAGATGTACGAGAACCACTACGAGGCGATCAAGCTCGTCCAGGAGCTGGCTGCGCTGTTACGTGCCGAGGGTGTTCCAAACCATCGCGAGGTGAGCGTGCACCCTCCATTCACCTCGATCCGCACGGTGCAGACCGCCGTTGAGTCCGATCATCTTCCCTTGGCGCTCGGAGCCCAGAGCTGTCACTTCGAAGACCGCGGAGCGTTCACGGGTGAGATCAGCGCGGAGATGCTCGCCAAGCTCGGCGTCGCCTATGTGATTGCAGGCCACTCCGAGCGCAGGGTCTTGCTTGGCGAGACCGACGAGATCGTGCGCCGCAAGGTCGATGCGATCCTGCGGAATGCGATGCGTCCGATTCTCTGTGTCGGCGAGACGATGGAAGAGCGCTCCGCAGGGCGCGCGAGAGAGGTCGTTGCCCGACAGCTCCGTCTCGCGCTCGAGGGCAGGACCACCGAGCAGGTCGCCACCTGCGTGATCGCCTACGAGCCGCTCTGGGCGATCGGCACGGGTGAGACAGCCAGCCCTCGAGACGCGGGGGAGATGTGCAGCGCAATCCGCTCGGTGATCAGCGAAATTGCTGGTCGAGCGGCCGATGCATGTCGTATCCAGTACGGGGGGTCGGTGAATCCCGACAACGCGCCGGAGCTGTTGCGGGCGAAGAATGTCGATGGACTTTTGGTCGGCGGCGCGAGTCTCGACGCAGCGAAGTTCATGGCGATTGTGCACGCGGGTGTCGATCCCGCCCGCTGAGGGGGAGAGCGGATGGGTGAGCTGATAGCCTAATTGGCCGGTCAGGTGCGCGCTTGACCATTTTTTGGAGGTCTCCGCAGGTGCTGACAGACGCAATAGTTGCCGTTGAGGTTCTCTCTTCGTTTGCACTGATCTTGCTGATTCTCTTGCATAGTGGCCGCGGTGGTGGCCTCTCGGACATGTTTGGATCATCCGTTGGATCGGCCGCCGCCGGTTCGACCGTCGCTGAGAAGAACCTTGACCGTCTCACGATCGCCTTTGCGGTGGTATTCGCGTTCACAACGGTCATCATTGGTCTGCGGTGGGGCTGAGTAAGTCCGCAGCTTTTGCCTTCGCGGGACTCGTCTTTGCCTGCACGGCATGTGGGTCAGCAGCGACTCAGGCGACGGGCATCACGTCTACGACGGTACCGACAAGGATCGAGCTCAACGCGAACGGGTTCGTCAACGTGGGAGTGCCCTCGCTTCCGACGAATTTCAACCCGGCAACGGTTGAGGGTTCCAATCAGGTCACGGCAATGGTCATGGCGCAGGTTTTGCCACAGACGTTTCTGCTCAATAATTTCAACGCACCACAGTGTCCGGAAAATGTCTCGAGTGTGTGCGAGGGATTGCTCGCGGGAGTTGATCCCGCCGAGCTCGTGAGTAATTCACCTCAGACCGTTGTCTACCATCTTGCGAGTAGGGCATCGTGGTCCGACGGGGTGCCGATCACTGTGGCGGACTTCATCTACAACTGGAAGATGCAGGTTCTTGCCGGGCCTTCGCTGCCCGCGACCGATCCGATCGGCGGATACGAGGACATCTCGAATATCACTGGATCTGCCCACGGGAAGACGGTCACGGTTGTCTTCTATCAGCCCTATGCGGACTGGCAGGCACTGTTCACGAATCTGATTCCGGCCCATATCGCGAAAGATTTCGCGGGCTGGAACACTGATTTCGTTCACTTTCCTTCCTCGAATTTCGTCTCCGGCGGACCATTCAAGATTGCCAAGATAGTTCCCGGCAGGCAGCTCGTTCTTGTCCGCAATCGTGACTATTGGGGGCCTCCTGCGCGCGTCGCCGGAATTGTCTTCAACGTCGAGCAAACCCGGACGGCGATGCTTCACGCTCTGGCAACGGGACGTATTGACATGGGCGCGGTGGTCCCGGGGCTCAAGGTTGAAAACACGGTGGTATCGAGTACAAGTCTGATTGAGTCAACTCAGCCGGGGCCGATTCTGTATCAGCTGGATTTCAACCTCGCCGATCCAACGCTTGCGGACCTCAACTTGCGTCAGGCGATCGCCGAGGCAATTGACCGTCATCAGATCGTCTCTGACACGGCGGGACTGCTGACGCCGTTTAACAATGTTGCCGCGAACCACCTCTTTCCCTATGGGTTTCAGGGCAGCCAACCCAATGACAGCACCTACGAACCGGTAAATCTTGCGCAAGCCCAGGCACAGCTCGTCGAGGCCGGGTACACGATCGGTATCGACGGAATTGCACGGTCGGTGTTCGGTCAGCCACTGGTTCTCTCTCTGGTTGGACCTTCGGGAAATGACGTGATTGCGAACATCGAGGATCACATCCAGGCGGAGCTCCTCCAGATCGGAATTGAGGTCAAGATCGACAACGTCTCGTCGAGCGAGCTGCTCGCAAACCGTCTACCACAGGGGAACTATCAGCTTGCAATCGCTCCCTATCTCATGTCCCAGTTCCTCTCGACAAATGTGCAGCTTTACACCAATCCAGTCGGTCCGGTGATTGCTCCTGTTGGCGCCTCGAGTGGCGCGGCGTTAGCTCCGACCATTGGAACTTCTTTGGTGACGCCTCACGGAACCGAGCCCGCTGCGGTCGATGCAGGCGCAGTAACTCGTGACATCTTGGGATACGACGATCCCAGAGTTGTCCAACTGTTCGATGATGCCTCGCAGGAACTGAACGCGGGTGCGTTCACGACGTACAACCAGATCGATACCGCGATATGGGCGGAGCTTCCCGCATTGCCGCTTTTTCAGATGCCGGTGAGCTTTGTCTGGAACGTACGCGTTCTGAATATCGCGAACTCACAGGGCTGGCTTGGTCCGATGTGGAACGCGCAGAACTGGGCAATTCAGTCGAGTCCGCCGCCAACGACGACGACAACGCTACCCAGTTGAGGCAGATTTCGTTACCGAGGTCCGGTCGCGAGCGTATGTCGGCATTGCGCTAATCTCTTCTCGCCCCTCAGGGGGAATGTGATGGTCACGTCGGAGTGGCGGAATAGGCAGACGCGCTAGCTTGAGGGGCTAGTGAGTGCAAACTCGTGGGGGTTCAAGTCCCCCCTCCGACACGCTCTGTAGTACACGGACCTGCGGAGACGCTGACGATGTGTCGATGCGGGTCGTAGTGGACCTGTACGCCTAGCTCGCGGTACACCTCTTGCTTGAGTTTCGGGTCGGCCGTGGCAAGCACTGAGGCGATATCGCGGAGCTGTAGGACCATCCGCCGTATCTGTTCTTTCGTGAGCCTGTCGCCCGGAATCGCTGCTCCAAGTTCGCCCTCCGCCCGTAGGCGCTCGCCCTGGACCTCAGCCATCCATGAGGCCACCACAGCCGCGTCGGCGCCTGCATCGAGCGCCTTGCGGTACTTCACAAGGCGTTGGTCACAGTCCGCTATCTTGCGTCGCGCTGCCTCTGCTCTCGCTTCACTCGCGTCGTTTGCTTCGCCGGCCATTGCTAAAGCTTCGCATGTCGCGTCGAGGTTCGTATCGTCAAATAGTTCTGCAATCCAGGCATCGAGTCTGGGGGCGATGCTCGACTCTTTGACATAGACCGTCAATGGATGATCGACCTTGTTTGCAAGTGCGTATTCACTCGGGAACCGACAGCGGTAGCGCGCGGTGTCGTGCGCGAAGGTGCCTTGCATCCGTCTTCCACAGACAGCGCAATGCACGAGGCCCGAGAGTGCATAGTGTCGGCCCGTGGCGCGTCCCTTCATCGGTGTCGGACGATGGGCACTCGCTGACATCTGCTCTGCTGCCCTTGCGAAGTCCTCACCGCTGACAAGCGCCTCATGCGTGGGTTGGGCTGACCATATCCAGTCGGCGGAATTGTTCCATCGCAGTTTTGTCTCATTGCCAGCAGCCACGTCTTCGACATCGAGGAGCACTTCATCTCGACGCTGCCTACCCCACACGTTGCGGCCTGTGTAGCGGGGATTCGTGAGGATGGCCCGTACTGCGGACTTTGACCAAGCGCGTCCGTCGCGGTGACGATTGCGAGCTGGGTCATGAGCGCTGGGGGAGGGTATGTCTTCTCTCGTGAGGCTCTCGGCAATGGCATAGAGGCCGAGGCCGCTGATGTACTGCTCGAAAATACGCGCAACGATCGGAGCTGCAAACGGATCGGGCTCAAGTCGGTGGAGCCGTTGACCGATTGCCGCTTTGCCGGGGTTGGGGTGTGCGCCCGCGTCCGCAAGCTGGTAACCGTAAGGTGGTCGACCGCCAAGGAATCGACCCTCGGTCGCGGCTTGCGCGGCCATGGCTGATCGCACGCGTATCTTGATCCGATTTCGCTCACCCTTGCTCATCCCGCCATACAGACTCATAACTAAATCGTGTGCGTCTGAGCCGGGGTCGATCCTTCCGCCGACCTCGGGCACCCACAGCTCGACGCCGTAGTGCGTGAGAATCGGATACGTGAGCGAGAACTGATTTCCATAGAAGGCCCTTGCCGGCTCGCCGATGACTACTGCGTCGAAACCTCGCAACGGATCGCGGAGCGCCTCGAGAAGTCGCGCTGCTTCAGGTCGTCTCTTCCACGGCAATGAACGGGATTGACCGATGTCGAAAAACTCTTGTGCGACTGTGCCACCATGCGGCTCGATGAGACTGTTTGATCGCGCGATCTGCCAGCCTCTCGAACTCTCTGGATCTTGTTGATCTTCGGTGGAGACTCGACCATAGAATGCAAAGCGAGTGGTCATCACTTCCCACCCTTCCGGCGCGTTGCGCCCTTAGCTTTTTCTTTTGCCCGGTGAACGTGCTGGAGTGCCGCCTTCTCACTCAGCCCGAAGGCATCCATGACCGCCTTTGTTGTCGGCTGCTGGAAGCGTTTCGCATCCTCATATACCTCCAACACCTGCGCGTAGTGCTCGTCACCCCAGCGTCGGCCGTTGCCTTGGCCGGTTGATTTGATGAGTTCGAGGACGCGTGGCGCTAGCTCTTTCTGCTCCTGCCAAAACTGCTCCCGATTCGCGTGGAACGTCTCATCTAGCGGGGCTGGCGACCACGAAAAGCGGGGACTGAGCGGTGGCAACGGCTTCTGACTCTCGATGGCGATGATGCGCTCATCCGCGAGCGCTCGCGTCACGAGTGGTTGCACGGGAATGCGTTGAAGTAGGCCGCTTGAAATAGGACGTAGCTTTTCCTTTGGCCGAGGGATCTGCTTGATTTCGATGCCAATCGGCTCAAACCGACCGTTCATCTCCCCCAACGTCAACGTCACGCTGTAGGTAGTCCGGTTGTGCTTCCACGACATGCTGCGTGAGAACTCCATTAGCCAAATCATATCCGAGTGTAATAGTAGATGCAATAGTTTCTTACACTAGGATTTATTACACTCTGGGAGACTAGC
>Ga0307373_10000254_pt1 | contig 99557 bp, 68 predicted proteins | sample OX2MG_FD_202534 | JGI IMG/M metagenome (GOLD analysis project Ga0307373, IMG submission 202534) | Soil microbial communities from Risofladan, Vaasa, Finland - OX-2 | ecosystem: Environmental > Terrestrial > Soil > Coastal area > Acid sulfate soil | place: Finland: Risofladan, Vaasa | collected... | reverse complement strand
GCCGCGCCACTTCGGCGCGCTCCAGCCACGGCAACAACGGCACCACCCAACTATGCATCGACTGTACGTTGCCGGAGTGGTCGAACCCGTAATCGCCCGACGCCGGATAACGGCGCATCGCGTCGGCAGAGGCCAGCATCGCCAGGCTCAAATTCCGCAAGTTGTTCTCGCATGTGTTCCGCCGGCCCGCCTCCCGCGCCTGCTGCACCGCCGGAAGCAACAGCGCCATCAACATGGCGATGACGGAGATCACCACCAGCAACTCGATGACCGTGAAGGCGGATCGTTTGATGCGCATGTTACACCGATTTATTCAGGGGCGTCCCCTCCCTTGAACGCTTTTCGCGTCGGTCGGCTTGGGCTAGGCGTTAACATGTCGCGTTGACAGTGTACGACGCCATTGGAGTGCCGCCCAGCCCGCCAGGGACACAGTTGCACACCGCAGAGAACGCGCAGTCGCCGGTGGTTTGGCTCCGACAACCGCAGGTCCAATAGTTGCCAGAGCCGCAAACTAGGTAGGGGCTGGGAGCCGGAATGGCTTGGCAGCCGACGCCTCCAGACGCGGAGGCAACGCAAACTTGGAACGTCGCGCTACCGGCAGTCCCTTGGTAGACGATGCAGGCATAGCCGGTCTGCGTGCATTGCGCCGCGGCAATCACCCCTTCGAGGCAGCTCCCACAGGTCGACAGTGGGGCACAGTTCGCCGGGTCGTACTCGTTCGTGGCCAACGCAACGCCCGCGAGCGTGGCGAGCAGGGCAAGCAAGCTCACAGCGACGAACGTGGTACGGATTCGGTAGGACAACATGAGTTTCTCCTTTTCGGTTGGGACTGATTAGAAATACGATGAACAAAATCTCTGCAAGCTGCATGCGGCTCATGCGCCGGGGACGCCTTTCACGGAGCTCACGGCGATCGCGCGGCGCGCGCGGCGTCGCACGACGGAGGTCGCAACGACGACCACGACGGCGAGCGCAGCCGCTGCGTTGAACGCCACGATGAGCCACCAGCGCTTCGATTTACCCTCGCCGCCGGCGTGGGCGTCGGGCGCGCCGATCCGGTAGATCTTCTTGATCTGGCTGTTTTCGACTTCGTAAACCGCAGTTCCGTCTGGGAATACGACGTCTTTGAAGTACGCTTGCTCGTAACTCGGGTGAAGCGACGCTTCCTCGACGGCGAATCGGTAGCGCCCACGCACCTCGAGCTTGCGTTGCATCATGAGGGTCATCCCGTCGTACAACGTGACCTCCGCGCGGAAAGGAAACCAGATCCCGGGGCCGATTTCGCGGAAATCCGAAGCGACCCCCTCTTCACACGGAATGTCTTTGGCGTAGTTATAATAGAACCCGCGCGTTCGCACCGGCATGTAGTTGCGGTCCTCTGCCAACCAGAACTCCGCGCGAGCGAGGGGGAGATCTGGTTCCTGGATGATCGTGCTCCAGACCATGTGGCACCGGAGGCCGTCGACTTCGTCTTCGCCCATGTAGGTGTATTCAAAGCGTTGTCCTTCATGCCGTTCCCCAAGCGGATGCGCCTCGAAGGCGTTCATCCCCGAGAGGAACGTCGACAGCGGGACGTGAGCCCCCTTTCGTTCAAGGAGCATGTGCGGGTACATGAAATCGTGGTCCTGCTCCCGACCTGGAATGATGTTCCCGATCGCCCCTTGGGCATAGAGCCGCGTGGTCGTCCCGTCGAAGGCGCGCGTACAGTCGGCTGAAAGCTCGGCGCTCGACGTGGTGTTGGTTCCCTTCCGGTCAAGCCGAAACAATCCGTTCTGGCTGACGTAGTGCATGCTGGAACTCATCGCCTTGATTTCCTCGCTCACCACCGGCCCGCCAGGCGTCTGCATGATTTTCGCCGCCTCGACGTTTCCCATCTCGTATTCGAGCGTCAGCTTCACGTCGTGGTTTTCGTAGAGGGCCTCGTTGCGTTTCACGTTCTCGAGGATGTCTTCAAACGTGACCTCGGCGCGCGCCGCGCGCGACGAAAGCAGGGTCGCGAACGTCAGGATAATGATTGCTCTCATGGTTTTACCACCAGCTTCAGGGAAAGTTCGTTTTCGACACCGTCGGCGGCGAGTCGCAGCACCGACTCGAAGGGCGCGAGTTCCCCTTCGGCCGAGAGGCAAACGCGCCGTTGCGTCGCCCGCGCCGCGCCCCGGTCTTCCAAAAGCATGCCGGTTGGCCCGCCGACCAGCCGGACAGGCCCCACCGCGCCGGCCGGTGCGCGACTGATGACGAGCACCGTTACGGGGCGAAACCGGCCGGTCTTCGGATCCTTGCGCAAGAAGACCTTGGCGGGCACGATTGTCACCGGCTCGGCGAGACGCGCGTGCAGCGGCACGCGCATTACGTAGTCGGACCCCGCCAGATGCAACTCGACGGTGTCGTAGTGGTCACCGTACGGCAAGTCGCGCGCCAAGCTCACGCGAAGTAGCACCGCTCCGTCGTCGGCCGTCGAGGTGGCGACCTGAAAAGCCCGCTGATCGTGCTCGACTTGCAGGTTCTCGGTGGAAACGGTGGGCTTGCCCGGCACGCTTTGGACGCGAACCTCCTGGTTCAAATCGTCGGCTTTCTCGCGCGACGCCGTGCCGAAATCGACGTAGGCGGGCGAAATGTTGAACGGCGCGGGGCAACGCGCCAGGACCGCGCAGGTCATGGCTTCGGGCAGCGGGTCGTCCGGCCGTTGGGTCGTCGTATGGATCGTGGCCGTGGCGTTCTTTTCGGAGTTGGCATGACCCGGCAGCTTGATGCCCAACTCGATGGTCTGCCGGCCGCCGGGTTCAATGCTCCCTTTCACGGGCTTCGGCTTCATGCAACCGCAGGTCGTCGTCACCGAAAAATCGAGCGGTTCGGCAAAGCGGTTGGTCACGACCAACTCGCCGTGCAACTCCTCGTTCGGCTTGCCGTCGCCCAGGTCGAGGCGCTGGGTCGAGAGTTCGAGGCGTGGCGTCGAGCCGGCCATCGCCGCCTCAGCCGGTGAAGAGGGCGCGAAAAATCGCCCGCGCGGCGTCAGCGCATTCGCAGTTTGCCCCCCCCCCCCCAAATTCCGCATTTTGCGCGGCGAGTGGAGCGTCACCCGCTTGGCGAGTGGCCAGTGACCGCTCGATGCCAACGGCGGCCAGCAAAAGAGCACCGACGATCGCGGCGAAGCGGCCAAGATGAATCCGCGAAAAGCGGCGAAACGAACGCACGATTACCTGCATCGGCCGTCCACCCTTTCAACAACGAGTAGGTTCGGCTTTCCAGCCTGACGGAACCAACCAGCGGCCCGAAGGGGCCCATCAACTCTCGCGCTTGGATTGCTTTTGATGCGAATTCAAAAAAGCGGTGAAGTAGTCATTATTGCATCGGCGCGGAAGCTGTCAAGCGCCTCTTGCATATTTTTTTCCGCGGCGCGCCGAATTCGTTCTTCCCGACTGCGGCGGATTTCGCCGCGCGCTCAACATCCGTGCTATCCGCGTTATCCGAGTTATCCGTGGTTCGGTTGGTTTCATTCTTGTGCGGATCCAGTGTTACGTATGGGGTTGCCCCGCCTACCTCTGCGTTGGGTTGCGGCCGAGCGAAGCGAGGCCTACGGAATTCCGCCTTCGTCAAGCACTCCCTGTGCCAGCCCCGTCCCTTCCAGAAGGATCCCCTGCGGCGTGTAGAGCGCGGCGTACAGGCGGCCGTCGATGGCCCGCCCGATGAACCGCAAGTGGCCGTCGGCGAACGCGAAGTTCGCCCCGTCGCCGGCATGAAACGACGATGGCCAGGGGGCCGATCCCTCAGGCTGGTCGAGCGACGAATTGATCGCGCCCGGCGCGGAATTGGCCAGCGCGTAATCCACCTTGCCGGCGGTACACTTGAGCGAAGGGCAGACCCGGCTGTTGAAAAAGAAGCTGGTCTCATATGGGTCCGGGCAGGCCCAGCCCGTTCCGGGCGTATACGGATCGACGCCCGCCCGCACGTTTTCCGCGAGCAGGAACGTCTGCGACAATCCGTCCAGCACGCTATCGGGCGAGTGGTGCCGAACCGTAATCTGGCTTTTCCACGTCTCGGGGAAAAAGAGCCCCAGCCGGCCGAGTAATTGCCGGTCGCTGGGCGAGCCGTCGGCGCTCGCGCTCGCCGGCGGACAAGTCACTCCGTTGCCGTTCAGGTCGATCAGTCCGCCGCGCGGAGCGACGGGGCAGTCGTCGACGTGCCCGATCCTCGCAGTGAAGCCGATCCCCCCATTGACCACGTAGCTCAAGTCGCCCGCCCCAACGACGGTGATATCGTCGGGACAGGCCAACACGTCCAGGTGAATTTGCGCCAACGCCTTGTTCTTGCGGTCGGTCAAGGGCTTGTCGAGATCCCACTGCCGCGCCACTTCGGCGCGCTCCAGCCACGGCAATAACGGCACCACCCAACTATGCATCGACTGTACGTTGCCGGAGTGGTCGAACCCGTAATCGCCCGACGCCGGATAACGGCGCATCGCGTCAGCCGACGCCAGCATCGCCAGGCTCAAGTTCCGCAGGTTGTTCTCGCATGTATTCCGCCGCCCCGCCTCCCGCGCCTGCTGCACCGCCGGAAGCAACAGCGCCATCAACATGGCGATGACGGAGATCGAAACCAGCAACTCGATGACCGTAAAAGCAGGTCGCGTCCGCCGTCCTCGCCGACGCCATTTGCACATGCCGAGGGTCAGCATCGCTTGAAATCCTTCCGACAATTAAACCGTTCGCTCTGGGCTTAAACCGGATTCTCGACCTCGGCTCCAAGAAGCGCGTCACGCGCGCGGCGCCTAGACCGTGCAAACGTTCGCCTGTGTATAGCTCTGGTCCAACAAGTTTGGGTCACTGCCGTCGTTGCAAATATTTGTACATGTTGAAAAGTCGCAAAAAGTACCCGTAGGGATACAATCACAGTACCACACTGAGCCGGTGCATTTGGTGCCAGCCGGGCCAACGGGCCCCACGTTGCATCCGTCGGTTCCGCTCGAGTTGTACACGCACATGAGGTATGTCCCGTTGGCCGTCGTGGCGGCGAAAAGTTCGCACCGAAGCTGTCCCTGCGGGCAGCCGTTGCTCCCTGGGCTGGAGTTGCTCAGTAAGCAGTTCACGCAGTTAGCACTCTCAACGCAATTCCCGTTTCCGTATTCATGGGTTTGTCCGACCGCAAACCGCGTGATTGCCGCGGCAAGTAAAGCGGTGGCGCCTAGAAATGCAAACGGTCGGCAAATAACACGCATCTTCATTTTACGTTCTCCTGTTGGGACAGATCCGATGATTTACGACTTTCAAGACTCCGCCGACACACGCGTGCGGCGAATCAGGCGCCCCCGCGGAGGGGCGCGGGTTACGTCCAGTACTACACCTGGTCTCGCTGCCGAGCTCTTTTTTTGAAAGCAACCACAATAGAGCCTACGCCAAGTATGGCCACGAGCACGCCGACAGCCACGCTCCACTGCCGCGAAACGAGGCGTTGGGGACTGCCCGGCGCCCCGGGCGCCCCCAGTCTGTAGGAGCGTGTGATCTTGCCACCCTCGACTTCGTAAACAGCCGTGCCGGGCGCGAAGTCGACCTCGCGGAAGAAGTCGAGTGGATACTTGGGATCTAACGACACCGTCTCGACGGTGTAATGGTTACGCCAAGTCCACTGCCTGCGCCCCTCCTGCTTTAGCAAGTCTTGATCGTACCCGGTGTACTCCGCATGGCTGGGAAACCAAATACCAGGGATCAGCTCCAAAAGGTTGGTTACGATACCCTCGCCAACGGGAACGTCGCGCGACACATGGTAGGTGAAGGCGAGCACGCGCAAGGGCAGGTAGTTTCGCTCAATGGCCAAGTGGAACTCCCGGCGGTTGTGTACTTCGCCCGAGGACTTGAGTACGTCGACGACCACCGTTCGGCACAGTAGCCCTTCGTGGGTCACCTCCCCGCCGAGCGCCACACGCATGGTCAGAGCCTCATTGAGTTTGCCCAGCGGGTGGGATCGGATCGCGTCGTGCCCCGAGAGAAACACCGACAACGGCACCCCCTGGTTCAGCAGTTTGCGCGACAAGATGGTGTGCGGACGAACGAGTTCCGCGTCGTCGCAGCGCCCTTGCGATAAGTTTGCGATCGTTCGTTCGGAGTAAAGCTTGGTTGTCTCGCCGTCGTAGGCCACCGTTCGATCCATTGGAACCGCGCCGACATTCGTCTGGTTCTCCCCCGAGCGGTCAATTCGAAATAGGCCCGCCTGGTGGACGCTGTGCGTGGACGAGTGCGACGTAAGGGACGAACTCCATGTGTCGGTGGGAGGCGGCAGCGTTTTTGGGTCCGCCTCGAAATCGGTGATGACGACCACGTCCAGGTCGTCGTAAAGCGCTTCGTTCCGCCGAACATTCTCGATGATGTCCTCCAACGTCACATCGCCGACCACGGGCGCGGCGAACAGCAGCGCGGCGGCTACAGTAACCGCCGAAGTAACCGCCGATGAAAAGAGACGCGAGCGCGCCGGCGCGTTGCGATTTCTCATAAGCTCAACTCCCTTTCGCCAGTTTCAGGTTGACGACGCAGGTTTGCTCAATCCCTTCGACGCGAAGGCGTACACATGCGCCGTCGGAGGGCGCCGGGGAGTCGTGGTCCAGCAGCAGCGTGACGCGCCTTGGGCCGTCGGCGGCGGGCCCTTTGTCGTCGATTCGCAGGCCCGCGGGGCCGCCGGCGATCGTCACCGGGCCCAATGGAGTCTTCGTGCCGCGGGCGAGCAGAATAACATTCGCAGGTTTCCACCGGCGCGCTTGCTTATCGCGTTGCAGGTACACCGTGGCGGGGACTGCCATCAGCGCCTCGACGACTTGAACGTGCAGCGGCACGCGCATCACGTAGTCGGAGTCGACCAGATGGAGGTCCAGCGTGTCGTATTGGTCCCCGAATGGCAGTTCAGGCGCGAGCGTGACGCGGACCAGCACGGCTCCGTCGGCGGCGGAACTGGCGACCCGAAAGGCTTCTTGCGCGTGCGCGACTTGCAGCTTTTCAACCGACACGGCCGGCTGACCGCGCACGCTCGTAATCCGAATCTCCCGCACCGTGTCGCCGCGCTGTTCGCGCGAAACGTACCCGAAATCGACGTAGGCGGGCGAAACGCCGAACGGTGCGGGGCAACGCGCCAGGACCGCGCAGGTGACGGCCTCGGGCAACGGGTCGTCCGGCCGTTGGGTCGTCGTGTGGACCGTGGCGACAGCGTTCTTTTCGGAGTTGGCATGACCCGGCAGCTTGATGCCGAACTCGATGGTTTGCCGGCCGCCGGGTTCAATGCTCCCTTTCACGGGCTTCGGCTTCATGCAGCCGCAGGTCGTCGTCACCGAAAAATCGAGCGGTTCGGCAAAGCGGTTGGTCACGACCAACTCGCCACGCAACTCCTCGTTCGGCTTGCCGTCGCCCAAGTCGAGGCGCTGGGTCGAGAGTTCGAGGCGTGGCGTCGAGCCGGCCATCGCCGCCTCAGCCGGTGAATATGGCGCGAAAAATCGCCCGCGCGGCGTCAGCGCATTCGCAGTTTGCCCCCCCCCCAAATTCCGCATTTTGCGCGGCGAGTGGAGCGTCACCCGCTTGGCGAGTGGCCAGTGACCGCTCGATGCCAACGGCGGCCAGCAAAAGAGCACCGACGATCACGGCGAAGTGGCCAAGATGAATCCGCGAAAAGCGGCGAAACGAACGCACGATTACCTGCATCGGCCGTCCACCCTTTCAACAACGAGTAGGTTCGGCTTTCCAGCCTGACGGAACCAACGAGTGGCCCGAAGGGGGCCATCAACTCTCGCGCTTGGAGTGCTTTTGAAGCGAATTCAAAGCGGTGAAGTAGCCATTATTGCATCGGCGCGGAAACTGTCAAGCGCCTCTTGAAATTTTTTTCCACGGCGCGCCAAATTCGTGGGGACTCGCTTGCCGGCCCGTCCCGAAGACGGCCTCAGAGGCGATGGATGGTTGCTCGCCGCGGCCGGCGCCAGCAGGAACAGTTCGTCGGCAAAGTGTCGGCCAAGGAGCGTTGTCGGCGTGGACGGCGGCTTCCAAGATCGGAACATCACGCGGAGCGTGATGACTACGATGGCGGGCGGCGCCCACCCTGCAGATCACGCGCCCTACGGTCAGGCAAACGGTCATCCCGTCGCGGCGTCTGCTGGGCAGCGCCCCTACGGGCCCTCCGCAACGACAGGCAACCCCAACTCGCGACGTACGCGGTTCGCGTCTTCGCGCGTGAGGTGGTAGATCAAAAACGAATAGGCCACTCGGTCGCAAGGCTCGAAGAAGCGGAAGTACTCGAAGTTCGGCCCCTCCGGGTCGATCGTTCGTGACCACCAACCGCCGGACGCCGCCGGCCAGTGCGTGCCGTGGAGAAAATTCACGTCGATGGCGTACCAGCCTGGGAACGGGCCCGAATCATCGACCGATGGCGCGCCGGCCAATGGTTGCGACGCGCCGGCAGCGACGGCAGCCGGCCGATGCTGACGCAGATCCGCTGCCGCAACAGGGGGCTCACGCCGAGGCACCCACGCGGTGGGGCGGCTGGCTGAGGGAACAACAGGGGGCTGACGCCCCCCGCTCGCCTTGCCGCTCGCCATCGGACGCGACGGGCCGACGGGCGGCAAGGTGTATTCGACGCCCGCCAGTTCGGGGTCGATCCAGCCGAACGATGCCACGCCCAGCGGACGAGCTTGCGGATTTCGGTCGAACCATTCCTTCAGGTGGAGCAAGTCCTGCCCGCAGGCGATGTTGCTTTCGAGCAAATAATCGTGGCCGTTTTTCGGCCCGCCCACCAGCAGGTTGAAATAGGAAATACTGTGCGGATAGATGGACAGGCTGGCCAGGGCCGTCGCGGCGACGCAGAGCCAACACGCGATTGGAACCCACGCCCGGCGCGACACGAATCTTCGCAGGCGGAATCCGCCTTCGGCGGACACCTCAACAGCAGGCAGGCGAGACGCCCGCACCACAAAGAGGCACTTGCCACACCAGATGAAGAAGTACGGCAAGGCCGGGATCGTGTAACGCATGTGGTTGCTAAAGCCCGTCTGCGAACTGACAAGCGCCAGGATCGCCACAGCGGGCGCCAGCAGGAACAACTCGTCGGCAAAGCGTGGCGGCCAGCGGGTGCCGTCAGTCTGGACGGCCGTTTCCAAAACCGGCACATCACGCGGAGCGTGATGACTACGATGGCGGGCGGCGCCCACCCGACGAAGGGCACGCACACAGGTCAGGCAAATGGTCAGCCCGAGCAGCGCGAGCGTTCCCAACGGCGTTTTGATCGCAAGCCCGAACAAATGGTAGTACCACCAGCCGCGCTCTTGCCAACGGCCGCGCAAGTACGACCGTTCGCCCAACTCGAAGTCGGTTCGTTGCCGGTCGATGCCCTGCACGTAGTCGCGTGGCAGGGGAACCGGAAGATCGGCAAGCCAGGTTCCCGCAAAGCGGTTGCCGGGACGCGGCGGATCGGCGGTTGCGATTCGGGCGCCCGCGGACGTGGACGGGGCGTGATTTGCCTTGCTTGCGCTGCGGGTTGGTGTGGATGCCTCCGCCGCGTTGTCCGCCTCGCTTGCGCTTCGGGTTGGTGTTGGCTCGCCGGAGAGGATGCGGCTCTGAAAGCGGAAGTCGCCCAGCCGCTTGTGCGAGCCGGCGAAAGCGTAACCGAAGTTCATCGTGACCACCGCCAAGATGAGCACTGCCGCCAACTGCGCGAGCTCGCGCCGGAACCAGTGGATGCGCGCGGCGTCGCTGGCCAGAGAAGCGGCGGGAACGTCGCGGCGTCTGGAGGGCAGTGCCGACCCTACGGCCTTTACAAGCCAGGCGGCGGGCCAAATCAGGAAGAAAACCACCAGGGTGAACTTCGTCAATTCGGCCAGGCCCAGCGCGGTGCCGGCGACGGCCGCCGCGGCCCAGCTAGGCTCGCGCAGCCATTTCAAGAACCGGTATGCGGCCCAGACGCCGACCGCCGCCGCGGGAACGTCGGGCTTGACCAAGGCGCCAAAGCCAAGCACGAAGGGGTTGAAACACCAAAGGAGCATTGCGATCCAACCCGCCCTGCAACCCCATAAGTCACAAGCCCAGCGGTAGCAGGTCCAGGCCCCCAGCAGGCAGAAAGGGATGCAAGCCCAGCGCGCGACCGTGAACAGGAAGAATGTTCGTGGGCCGTTCGCCTTGGCGAAGCGGATGCCCATCGGAATCGTCTCGCGCGAGAGCGGGTCGAGTTGGTAGTTGGCCCAGTCGGTTTTCGGCTCGCAGAACAACAACACCGGGGCCGCGGCGACCATCCGCGCCAGGGGCGGGTTGACGCGGTAAAGCTCGAACATCGCGTATTGCCAATGGCAGATGCCGGCGGGCAAGTGGCCGAGCTCGTTGAAGGTCGGGCTGTGCCGCGCCGCGCTGTACGCCAACAGACCGGCGTGCATGGCCAGCATGCCCGCCAGAGCAAGCGCGTTCAAGGATATGCGTCCGCGTCGCATTCGCCGCCTCGCCGTCGACCTGTCCACCCACACCACCCGACCCGCCTCCAGGATCTACCCAATCGCGCGGCCGAAGAAAGGCAGTTCGTCGTTTTGGCTCGCGCGCGAACGTAACGTATTCAAAGCAAGTTGACACCAACGCGGCGAGTGAGTCAACCTGCGCTTTGTGATCGCGCGCGTCTTGGGTCGTCGCGGTTGTCGGGACCGACACAGCGGCCGGCGTCTGTGAGCGGTCGAAGGCGAACGAAAAGCGGCGATGGATCGCCGCACTCCGACGACGGTGATGTCGTCCGGACAGACCAACACGTCCAGGTGAATTTGCGCCAAGGTCTTGTTCTTGGGGTCGGTCAAGGGCTTGTCGAGATCCCACTGCCGCGCCACTTCGGCGCGCTCCAGCCACGGCAACAACGGCACCACCCAACTGTGCATCGACTGTACGTTGCCGGAGGCGTCGAACGCGTAATCGCCCGACGCCCCGCCTCTCGTTGTGCCACGCCGAGAACACGCTCTCCGTCAATCCGTCAGGTGCAGGCGCTGCAGGGAGTGAAATTAGTGTTGCCCTGGCTCATTCCGCCGCAAACGCAATAGCCGCTGCATTCAAACACCCCATTAAATATGGACGCACAGTCGGCGCATTGATAAATCGGGATACTCACGCACTCGTTAGCGCTTGAACTGATGACCGCGCAATCGTATTGGGCGCTGTTCGCGAATTCGCACGCCGCGAACTGGAAGTTCGTTGTGCTTTGAGGGTTGCCGCCCACGGTGTAGCACTGAGCCCCGTTGGCCCCCCCCGGAGGACATGTAGGATCGCTCTCGATCGCGTACATGCAATCCTTGCACTTTGCAGTTCCCACAGGTACGCACTTGCTAAACAAATACTCCGTTGTGGCGCTTAATGGAACCTCAGCGCAGATTGCGACCAATGCACCTAGACAACCAAACACAATCAATACACGCTGAACCGACCGCTCACATGACATAACGCTCTCCTTTACTCTTACACTTTGTCGGAATGACACTCGGCCCCCTGCGCCCTATTCCATTCATTCGACCGCATGCGCGCTTCGTCGCGGCGCACCGAAATTCATCCCACCTACTCGGCTTGCGAGGGCGGGGACGAGTTCGCCAGACGCCGCCGCCGACATTGTAAGCGCCAGACAGCCACCACCAGAATGCCGATGACCACATTCATCGCCCAAAGCCACCAGCGTTTCAGCGGCCTGGACACGCCCCCAGTCGGCGGGGCCCCCTGGCGGTACGAACTCGCGATTTCCCCATCGACAATCTCGTAAACCGCCGTTCCGTCTGGGATCGTCACGTCGCGGAAATACGCAAGGTCGTAGTGGGGATCGAGCGAGACGTCCTCGACCCAGTATTTCCGCCGCCATCGGATCGCTCGCTTCCCCTCCCTTTTCATTACAACAAGATCGTAGGCTGTCACGTCGGCGGCGAACGGGAACCAGACGTTTGGCTCGATCTCTCGCAGGTCCGTCACGGCGCCGTCGCCGACCGGTGTGTCGGCGGAAACATGGAACGTGAAAGCCAGCATGCGAACCGGCAGGTAGTTTCGGTCCTCCGCGAGCCACAGCTCCCAACTGTCGTGCGCATCGCCCGACGAAAGTACCGTCGTGATCCGCACGCGGTGACAGCGCAGGCCCATGAAGTCGGCCTCCCCTTCGTAGGTGTTCGCGAGCGAATGGTCATTCGTCCAGAATCCCTCGGGATGACTCTTCATGGCCTCGGTTCCCGATAGGTACGTTGAAAGCGGGGCCATGGAGTGCGAGGTGTCCCGCAGCAGAAACATGTGTGGCCGGACGAGGTCGGGGTCGTCCTGTTTGCCTTGAATTAGATTTGCGACCGTATTTCCATCGACGCCGCGCGTCGTTTCGCCGTCGTACGCTCGCACCCGGTCACCCGATACCGTCCGCTCGGTGTCGACGCTGGAGCCCGTACGGTCGAGGCGAAACATTCCCCCCTGCCTGACATACCGGAGCCGCTTGTTGTCGCTCAGCACTTCGGCGGAGCCGTTGCCGAACTTCACAGGCGCCCGGTCCCCGATGTCGTACTCGGAGTGGATGACCACGTCCAGGTTCTCGTAAATCGCCTCATTGCGCCTCACGTTTTCGATGATGTCCGCAAGCGTCACTTCGGCACGGGCCGCAGTCGCCCCCAGGAGCGTGACCAGCACCGCCAGCATCGTCGTTTTCATGGTTGAACCACCAGCTTGAAGGAAAGTACCTGTTCGGCGCCTTCGGCGGCCAATTCAATCACCGACTCCGCCGGGTAACGCTCGCCATCGAATGTGAGCCGCACGCGCCGTCGTGTGGCGCTCACCGCACCGGCGTCTTCCACGCTTAGCCCCGCCGGGCCGTCGAGCAACCACACAGGCCCCAGCGCGCCGGCCGGGGGCCGGCTCATGACAAAGACTGCTGCGGGCGCGAATCGGCCCGTCGCCGCATCCCTGCGCAAAAAGACCTTGGCGGGCACCACGAACCGGGGTTCGACCACCCTCGCGTGAACCGGTACGCGCATCACATAGTGGTGTGGGATCGTTTGCCATTTGCCGCTCGTTTCCATCCGATACGAAAGGAAGCACGGTGTACGCCGTGCAATGAACGATGTTCCCCATAAGCTAACAGGCCGAAAGACCGATTCCTATGGTTTATTTATGGCGTATTTGTGGTTTATTGATGGCGTATTTGCGGTGAGTTCAGCCTCGACCAACCCGCGCGATCGCCGCGCGGGGTGCGCTCATTCGCGCGACGGGGGTTGGGGGTTGGGGGTTGGGGGTTGACATCGCGCGCTTCGTTTTTACGCGGTCTTCCCATGAGACAACCAACTCGTGGACGTGAAAATCGAGCCAATCGCGTTTCAGGGCGCGCTTGAGACGGCGGACGATTTGACGCAATTGCGCCACTGGGTCGACGCGGTCCCTGAGCGCCGGCGGCAGCGGGTCGTGGCGCGAATGATTCCACTTGGCGGCGGCCAGCGCCGTGAGCAGGGCCTCGACGAGCGGCGCGCGTTTGTGGCCCCGTTCAAGCATCAACTCGTCGCGGAACCTGAGGACGCCGGCAACCTGGTCCCACTTCGGCTTCGGTCCAGGCTGGGAATCGTTGGGCGCGGCGACGGCGCCGGAGGCATTTCGCCGCGCGCGCCGTTTGGGCGGCTGCGATTCAAGGTTCCCTCGTGTCGTGGCCTGTTTCCGCCTCGCTTTGCGGCGCCCCTCATCCACCTCGACGAGATTCAGCAGAGAAGAATTACGAGAAGGGTGACACGAATTTCAAGCCTAGCGACTGGGGCCGCGAAGTCAAACACGGCCGGGGTTGGCCCAGCCTGCGTAAAAGGTCGGATGTCGGTGGGCCGGCGTTTATGCAGGTTTCGTTCCGTCGTTCGCCACGCTCGTAGCATCGACCCCTGCCAGCTCGCCTGGCAGGTGAAGGAGTTTGACAGGCTAAGCGGCGTTGGCGCCGCGTCGTTGTTTCAACCTGGTGACGGCGACGGCGGACGCTTTGAACTCGTTCGAGTTCGGCCTGACTCGACGCCCAGAACCCGTGACCCAGGCGGGCCGGGAGGGGGCGCGATCCGCTCAGAGCTTGTATTTCTCCAGATCAGTCCGATAATACAAATTGTCCTTAGCTTCATTTTTCGCGGTGTTGTGGCTCGTCGATGCAAAGGAGGAGTCCATGTCAGGTGGGAGTTGTGCAACGGCGGCGGTCTGCCGTAACTTACCTTGGCTGGGGTGCAGTCGCCGATTGCTGGTGCTGGTCGCCCTGGTTCTGCCGCCGGCAGTGCCGGCGCAGTCCCAGCCGCCACGGCATGGCGCGCATGGCGCCGGCTACTGGCAAGTGACCGGCGCGCGGTTGGCGCCGGCCGATGTCGACCTCTGGGCCAAGCTTTCAGGGGACCAACGCCGGCAACTTGAGCAGGCCGACGCGCGGCTTGTGGAGGCCCGCAAGCGGTCGGACGAAGGCAAGTACCGCGAAGCGATCACGTTGGCGCAGCAGGTGCTCGACACGCGGCGCGCGATTCTGGGTGAGACGCATCTCGGCACGGGCGACGCTTGCTCATGGCTTGGCGTCCTTTGCTATCGCGCCGGCGACTACGCGCGGGCCGAGCCGCTCTACCGCCAGGCGATGGAAATCACGAAGAAGGTCTTGGGCGAGGAGCATCCCAATTACGCCACCAACCTCAACAATTTGGGGCTGCTCTACCACGAGCAGGGGGACGATGCGCGGGCCGAGCCGCTCTACCGCCAGGCGCTGGAAATCCGCAAGAAGGTGTCGGGCGAGGAGCATCCCGATTATGCCATCAGCCTCAGCAATCTGGGGTGGCTATACCAAAAGCAGGGAGACTACGCGCGGGCCGAGCCGCTGTTGCGCCAGGCGCTGGAAATCCGTAAGAAGATCTTGGGCGAGGAGCATCCCGACTATGCCGCCAGCGCCAACAATCTGGCGCTGCTCTACCGCGACCAGGGGGACAATGCGCGGGCCGAGCCGCTATTCCGCCAGGCGCTCGAAATCAAGACGAAGCAGCGTGGGGCGAGCCACTGGGAAGTGACCGAAGCGCGGCTGGCGCTGGCCGATGTCGACCTCTGGGCCAAGCTCTCAGGGGACCAACGACAACAGCTCGACCAGGCCGACGCGCGGCTGGCGGAGGCCCGCAAGCGGTTCGGCGAAGGCAAGTACCGCGAAGCGATCGTGTTGGCGCAGCAGGTGCTCGACACGCGGCGGCCGATTTTGGGCGAGACGCATCGCGGCACGGGCGACGCTTGCTCATTGCTTGGCTTCTCTTGCTATAGCGCCGGCGACTATGCGCGGGCCGAGCCGTTGTACCGCCAGGCGCTGGGAATCTACAAAAAGACGTTTGGCGAGGAGAATCCCCACTACGCCGGCAACCTCAACAACCTGGCGGTGCTTTACTGTACTCTGGGAGATTACGCGCGGGCCGAGCCGCTACAACGCCAGGCGCTGGAAATCACGAAGAAGATGTTGGGCGAGGAGCATCATGACTATGCCACAAACCTCTACAATTTAGGGGCACTCTACTACAAGCAGCGGGACTATGCGCGGGCCGAGCCGCTTGTCCGCCAGGCGCTGGAAATCAGAAAGAAGGTGTTGGGCGAGGAGCATCCCCACTACGCCGTCAGCATCGACAGTCTGGCGACGCTCTACCACGACCTGGGGGACTACGCGCGGGCCGAGCCACTCTACCGCCAGGCGCTGGAAATCAAGAAAAAGGTGTTGGGCGAGGAGCATCCTAAATACACTGCCGCCCTCGACAAACTGGCGGCGTTTTGCAATACCCATGGGGACTACGCGCGGGCCGAGCCGCTTTTCCGCCAGGCGCTGGAAATCAAAAAGAACGTGTTGGGCGAGCAGCATCCCGACTATGCCGCCGGCCTCAATAAACTGGCGGCGTTCTACGAAGCCCACTGGGACTACGCGCGGGCCGAGTCGCTCCACCGGCAGATGCTGGAAATCAAGAAGAAGGTTGCGGGCGAGGAGCATCCCGACTATGCCAATGGCCTCGACAAACTGGCGGAGATCCACGAAGCCCAGGGGGATTACGCACTGGCCGAGCCGCTCTACCGCCAGGCGCTGGAAATCAAGAAGAAGGTCTTGGGCGAGGAGCATCCCGACTATGCCAATAGCCTCGACAAATTGGCGGAGATCCACGAAGTCCAGGGGGACGACGCGCGGGCCGAGCCGCTCTACCGCCAGGCCCTGCAAATCCGCAAGAAGGTGTTGGGCGAGGAGGATCCCGACTATGCCAACAGCCTCAGCCATCTGGCGCTGCTCTACTACAAGCAGGGGGACTACGGGCGGGCCGAGCCGCTCTTCCGCCAGGCGCTGGAAATCGAGAAGGAAGCTTCGGGCGAGGAATATCCCGACTATGCTGACAACCTCAGCCACCTGGCGCTACTCTACCAAACCCAGGGGTACTACGCGCGGGCCGAGCCGCTCTACCGACAGGCGATGAAAATAGTGGAGGAAGCTTTGGACGATGAGCATCCCGACTATGCCAACCGCCTGGACAACCTGGCGGCGCTGTACCATGCCCAGGGAGACTACGCGCGGGCCGAGCCGCTCTACCGCCAGGCGATGGAAATCCGCAAGAAAATCCTGGGCGAGGAGCATGTCGATTATGCCGCCAGCCTGAACCACCTGGCGGCGCTCTACGACGACCGGGGGGACCATGCGCGGGCCGGGCCGCTCTTCCGTCAGGCGCTGGAAATCGTTCGCCGGCACGTCGAACTGACGGCCGCGGCGCTTTCCGAGCGGCAACAGTTGGCCATGGCTCGGACGATGCGTTTTTGTCTCGACGGCTATCTGTCTCCACCGCCGCAAGGCCAGGACGCCGCGGCGGCGACTTACGCCGAGGTGCTGGCTTGGAAAGGGACACTCGCCGCGAGGCATCGGTTGCTCCGCCCGAGGCGCGCCGCGCTGTCGGCCGACGACCAGCCGGAACTAGCCGCCCTCTTCCAGCGATTGGCCGGCGCCACGCGCGGGCTGGCCTCGTTGTCGCGGGCCGCCGCCAACCCCGAACAGGCCAAAGACCGCCGCCGCCGGTTGGCGGAATTGACCAACGAAATCGAGGACTTGCGGCGCGACCTGGCTGGGGCCAACGCCGAATTCCGCCGCGCCCTGAACGAACAGCGTATTGGCCCCGCCGACGTGCGGCGGTGCCTGCCCGCCGACGTGGCCCTGGTCGACCTCTTGGAGTACAACCATTCAAAGCCCTCTTCGACGCGGCCGGGCGAACTGGATCGGCAGCGCCGGCTGACCGCGTTTGTGGTCCGGCGCGACGCGCCCGTGACGCGCGTCGAGTTGGGGCCGGTGGAGGCGATCGGCGAGCTCGTCACCCAATGGCTGGAGGGCCTTGCCGCCCCTGGCCGCGAGGGGCTTGTCCCCGGGCGGCAGTTGCGAGACCTGGTCTGGGGGCCGCTCGAACCGCATTTGACCGGCGTGAAAACGGTCTTGATATCGCCCGACGGCCCACTGTCGTCGCTCCCCTGGGCGGCGTTGCCAGGCGGCATGGAGGGGAGCTACCTGCTGGAGGAGTTGGCCGTGGTGGTCGTGCCGGCGCCGCGCCTTTTGCCGGAACTGCTGAGGGCCGACGTGGGCGAGGGGGCGGTGCCCGCCTCGATCTTGCTGGTGGGCGACGTCGATCTCGGGGCCTCGCCCGGGGACACGTCCTTGGCCGCCAATTCGCCGACCTCCAATTCGACCGGGGCCGCCAGTCCGCAGTCGGACGTCCGCGGCGAAGACGGGTCGGTTTCATTCCCGGAATTGAAGGGAACACGCGTCGAAATCCTTGCCGTGAGCGATTCATTCGAGTGGGCGTTTCCCAAGGCGGCGGTCGAGCCTCCCCAGAGCCAAGAGCGCGAGACCAAGCAGGCGGCGCGTCAACAAACGCCCCGCCACCGCGGGCTGCATTTCGCCACGCACGGCGTCTTCGCCTCGGAAAAGGCCGTTTCGGCGCCGGCCGCCTCGCGAGCCGACGATGCGCATCGCATCGGGCTGTTCTCGCAGCGAGACATTCCGGGGTTTCATCCCGGTCTGTTGTGGGGCCTCGCCTTGGCCGGGGCGAACCGGCCGACCGAGCCGAAACGCGACGACGGCGTTTTGACGGCGCTGGAGGTGGAAGAGCTCGATCTGGGCGGAGTGGAGTTGGTCACGCTCTCAGCCTGCCGGGCGGGGTTGGCTAAAGCGGCCGACGGTGAAGGGGTGTTGGGCTTGCAGCGCGCATTCCAGGTGGCCGGCGCCCGGAGCGTGCTGGCGAGCTTGTGGGGCGTCGACGACGACGCCAAACGGGCCATGCTGATCGACTTCTACGACAATCTCTGGTCCAAGAGAATGCCCAAGATCGAGGCCCTGCGGCAGGCGCAGCTCAAGATGCTGAAAGAAGGTTTTTCCCGCGGCTTGAAGTTGGCCGACGACCGGCCGGCGGATAGGGGGAATCGTCCACCGCCCCGCTACTGGGCGGGCTTCGTGCTCTCGGGCGATTGGCGGTAAGGTAAAGCGATACCGCGCGCGGCCTGCTCCGACACGAACCCGCGGTGCAGGCTCGGGGGGGCCGTCGCAAAAAGCACGCGCGTTGCGCAGCAACGAGCGTGCAAAGGAAAACGGCAGCGAAGCGAAAAAAAACGACTTCCGAATACCCCATGACGTCTGAGCGAGCCGCGAAAGTCGCTTTCGTGCCGATCCCGAAGCTGTTGTGCCGCGTTTCTCCCCGCCTTCGCCTTTCCAAGCGTACGCGCGTGTAGCCGGGGCATCGCTTACGCTCTGCCACCAGCCACCACCTTCTCGTTGAAGAAGTTCAATGGCTCAAGGCGAGCACGGCGTAGGCGGTCGCCGCGTCGGCCATGAAGCGGCCGACGTGGGTCGCCGGATCCCGCTGTTTGTTGACCGAACTGGCGCGCCATTCGCCCGCCGCACCCTGGTTTGCCCGCAGCCAATCAAGCCCCTTGGCGATTTTCAAATCGTCTTTCGCGACGCCGACTGTCTGCAGCACATGGAGCACCAAGCCCGTGGCATAAGCGTCGGAGGCCGTTTCCTGGGGCGTGCCGTCGCCCCGAGGAAAATCGCCCAGGGCGGCCAGCCGCCAACCGCCGTCGGACTGTTGCGCTTCCAGCAGTTCTTCGACGAGCGTCTTTTGCTCCTCCCGCGTCAAAAGGCCGTCGACCCCGTTGGAGGCCCACAGTAGCCAGAGGCGGTTGAACAGGTTCTGCTCCGCGCGGTGGTTCTTGAGGTAACCCCGCAGCAGTGTCACTTTCGCGTCGAGATCCGCATCGCGGCCCGGTGTGAGGTAGCCGGGGGCCGTGCCCACGGCGATGCCCGCCAGCGCGGCGCCAAAATACCTCGCCCCGCCCGCCTCCCAGGGCTCGAGTCCGAAATCGAGCCAGTCCCAACTGCCTTGTTGGCCTCCATCGGGCGTTTGGACTTTCCAAAGATTGGCCAGTGCCCGCCTGGTCGAGTCGCTCGGGACACGCCGCCCCTCGTAACGATCGTCGAACGCGAGGATGACGGCGTTCAGAACCGCCTCGGTCCCCCACGACTCCTTCTTCTTCGGTTCATCGAAGTCGTAGAGTAGCCGAAACTTCGGGGAATCGAGCTCTTCCCAGTGCTCGACTCGCATTTTCGTCTGGGCGAGGAGCCTCGTTTCGTAATCCGTCGGCCGGCCCGCGCCGGTGAGCTTGCGCAGGGCGGGCCTGGCAAGGGCGTAGGGGCCGATGGTGTGGCAGGAGATACAGGATGACTTCGTCTCCGCCTCACCCCGCTCGGCTGAGGTGAACGCGAACCAGGCTTTCGCCCGCTCATCCAGGTATCGTCCCGCCTCAATCTTGTTCCAAGCGGCCGGTTCGTCGTCCGCCAAAGCCCACGCGCTGCTGCAACCGATGGCCAGGGCGACTGGCAGCGAAGTCCTGACAAAAAAAGTAAAGTGCATCGAGTGGCTCCGGAATGATGTGCTGGCTCATCCCACTCTTGCCATCTTGCCGCCCGCGTGTCAAGCTATACCCCCCAGGTACGGCACGTCCTAGCGTTTTTCGCGCCCGGTGGGTCCGGCGGCGAACTCGCGCGGTGCCTGCGCCACCGCCGCGACGCGTTCCCGCCCGCGCTCGGCGAGGCGGCGGCTCAAAACCGCTACCCATTCTGGGCTGGTTCAAACGCGGGTAGCAAAAGCGGTGTACGCGGCCAGCCGCGAAGCGGCGACAGAGTCTAGCCTGGGGCGTAAGCCCTCGTTGTTCTACACATCTTTTGATCGCAGGTGGCGAAATGGGAATGTTGGGCAATCACGGGCTTCTTCGTCAGGGCCTTGATCGTAAGCTTGCCGAATGCTGTCACTCCCGGCGACTTGGAAAGCCAGGAAAGCCCGGCGTTTCCGGGCTTGCTAGCAACGAATGCAGCTAGCATTCGGCAAGCTTACGATCAAGGCCTTCGTCAGAGGCCAGGGGCTTGCCCCCTGGAGTTTCACGTTGGTTTCTAAATCGAAAGCGGCCTCACTCCCACCGTCCGCGTCGCCCCGCCGGCTGCCAAAGGCAGCCGGCGGGGCGACGCGCGGAAAGACAGGTAATCAGGGGAGCCTGCGTGTGTAGATACGAGCGTGAAACTCCAGGGGGCAAGCCCCTGGCCTCTTTACAAGATGTGTAGAACAACGAGGGCGTAAGCCCCAGGAAACGGGGGCGTTTCCATGTCGTAAAGCCCCGAAGGGGCGACACCCCCCTACAACCCCAACATCAACCCCCAACACGGTGTAAAACCGGCGCGCATTTTTTTTCGTTTAGCAACTCCATGTTAGCAGGAAATCAAACGCCGACAGCGGCGGACGTGCGTAATTCCCGGAGATTTTGATGGAACACCTGGGCGGGGGACGAGCGGTTGTTGCTGGAAAGGTGTCGAATCGAACGATTTTGAAGCGTTTTTGGCGATTTTAGAGTGAAAACGAGCCTATCCCGAAACCGCCAGGCAGGCGGGACGGCCGTGCCCAAGTGCATCATTACTCCATGACGCGGTAATGCCACCAAAGGCGGTATGCACCGGCGCGGCCCAGATGCTATGCTGTCCTGAAGCTACGCGACCGCCGACGCGGCCGCCGGAGAGACCTTCCCATGCTGGTCGTGATGAACAGCCACGCCACGAGCGAACAGGTCGAGGCGGTGCTGGCCGCCATCCGGCGCATGAATCTGACGCCGCACCCCATGCCGGGCGCCACCCGCACCGCGATCGGCATCACCGGCAACCTGTCCGCCGTCGACCCTCGCTTCGTCGAAGTGCTGCCCGGCGTCGAAGAGTTGCTCCGCGTCACCAAGCCCTACAAGCTCGCCAGCCGCGAGATGCGCGCCGCCGACACCTACGTGCGCACGCCGCAAACCACCGTGGGCCCCGGCACCTTCACGCTCATCGCCGGGCCCTGCTCGGTCGAGAATGAGGAGATGATCTTCCGCACCGCGGAATTCCTTGTCGGACAGGGGGTGCGTCTGATGCGGGCCGGCGCCTTCAAGCCGCGTACCAGCCCCTACGCCTTCCAGGGCATGGGCCTCGAGGGGCTTGCCATTCTCGAACGCGCCCGCCGCCGCACCGGCATCGGCATCGTCACCGAGTTGCTGGACACCGACAACGCCGACGCGGTCGAGGCTGCGGCCGACATCATCCAGATCGGCGCGCGCAACATGCAGAACTTCAGCCTACTCAAGCGCGTGGCCCGCGCCGGCAAGCCCGTGCTGCTCAAGCGCGGCCTACCGGCGACGCTGGAAGAGTGGCTGATGGCCGCCGAGTACGTCATGTCCGGCGAGAACTACAACGTCGTCCTGTGCGAGCGCGGCGTCCGCACCTTTTCCGACCACAGCCGCAACACGCTCGATTTGTCGGTGATTCCGCCGGTCAAACACCTCTCGCACCTGCCGATCGTGGTGGACCCCAGCCACGCCACCGGCAAGCGCGATTATGTGCCGCCCATGGCGCTGGCCGCGCTGGCGGCGGGGGCCGACGGTCTGTTGATCGAGGTCCACCCCGACCCCGACCGCGCCCAGTCCGACGGCGCGCAGTCGCTCGACTTCGCCGGCTTCACCCGACTGCTGGAGTCGCTGCGCCGCCTGGCCGAGCCGCTCGGACGAGTCATCAACTGAGAGGAGTCGATCATTGAAAGCCGTCGCCATGTATCCGGGCCGAGGCGTCCACGCCGTCGATTGGGACGGCGACGGCGACCTCGACCTGTTGGTTGGCAACATCGAGGGCCAGGTTTTCTTCATCGCCAACGAAGGCACGCGCGAGCGGCCGGCCTACGGCACGGCGAAAGCCCTCGTAGCGGCGGGCATTCCGATCGGCGTTCCGCATGGCGATGCCGGTCCCTTCGCGGCCGATTGGGACGGCGACGGCCGGCTTGATCTTCTGGTCGGTTGCGGCGCCGGCAGCGTGTTCCTCTATCGCAACCAGGGCTCGACCGGCGAACCGGCGCTGGCCGTTGCCGAAGAATTGGTGAGCGAATCGAACGCCTCCAGCCGGCCCGGCATTCGGTCCAAGCTCTGCGTGATCGATTTCAACGGCGACGGCCGGCTCGATCTGCTGGTGGGCGACTTTTCCCACCGAGCCGTGGAGCCGGCGGCCGAAGGTTCTGAGGAGCGCCAATCTCGCGATGCGCTGGCGGAAAAGCATGATTCGCTGACGGCCGCCTACGCTGAAGTGAAGAAGCGGCCTGACCACGAGACCGACGAGCATCGCAAGGCGCGGGTGGCCAAGATGCGGGAACTGCTCAATGAGGTGCGGTTGGTCAAGAAACAGCTTGCGCCGCGGCGGCCGACCGGCCAGGAGATGCACGGCTGGGTCTGGCTGTTTGAACGCAAACCAGCCGAGACCAAGGCGGCATCGCGATAGCGCAATGCCTTGTCCGCCTTAGCCCGTATTATTCATGGTCCCTGGGGAACGAGCGCAGACTGCTGTCACACTAACCCGCGGCGCAAGCAAGGTAAGTTCAACGCTGGACCTTGCTTGCGCTGCGGGTTAGTGTTGGACCATGAATAATGAATAATACGGGTTATCCGGCTTGGCGAGGCTTCAGCCACTCGGTGGGTACGCCGGCACACCCAACCTGATTTCGTAGCGGCCCCACAATTTCACCGCGATCCACTTCATCTCAATCTCAGCGGGCACAACCAACGGAACGAACCTGATTTCGCAACGGTCCCACAATTTCACCGCGATCATTGCCGCCAGCGTAACCAGCGCCAACTGCAGGCAGGCCAGCGCGTCGAGAGGCCACAGCCGCTCGCCACCGCGTGGAACGGACCAGAGCCCGGCCGCCAGGTAGCTGATGCCCGCCGTCAGGCCCCCCAGCCGCAGGCCCAGGCGGGCTAACGCCCCCCGCTCGCCTCGGGCGCGATCCGCCGTCCGCTTCCTAACGCCGAACGCCTAACGCCTCGCCCCCCTGCGTCACCAACAGTTTTTCCGCGGCCGGGCGGCCCAGCGTGGTTTCTTGTCCGGCGACGGCGACGGTCACCGTGCCCGCCTCGGCGCGGCTGGCGACCACCTCGCCTTGGGCGCCCAAGGGGAGTCCCGTTTCGGTCAAGAACCGCAGGAATTCGGGCGACTGGTCGACGACGCGCGCCAACCGAAAACGGTCGCCCACCCGGCACTCGGCCAGCGAGCGGCACTCTTCGGTTTCGAGCGAGCCGTCGGCCCGCGGGATCGGGTCGCCGTGCGGATCGACCTGCGGGAATTCGAGGAAGGCGTCGATGCGGTCGATCAAGCGGTCGCTCACCGCGTGTTCCATGTGCTCGGCCTCTTCGTGGACTTCGTCCCAGTTGAGCGCCAAGGTCTTGACCAGGAACAACTCGATCAGTCTGTGCCGCCGCAGCACGCGCAGCGCCAGTGCCTCGCCGGCCGTGGTCAGCCGCACGCCTTCGTAAGGCGCGTAGGTCGCCAGCCCCCCCTCGCTGAGCGTCTTGAGCATGCTGGTGACGGTGCCGGGCGATACGTTCAGCGCCGCGGCGAGCTGGCCCGTGGCCGCCGGCTTGCCCGCCTGGGCATAACCAATCTGGTAGATCGCCTTCACGTAGTTCTCAACGGTCAGACTCGGCACGGCGCGGGGTCTCCGAACCTGGGGACGGCGCACCGCGGCGACGATGCCCTCGGTACGCAATGCCATGTCATTCTATACTTCACGCGGCCGACAATGAGACATTTTGCCACGAGAAAGCGGTGGCTGGTGGCAGAGCCTAAGCGATGCCCCGGCTAGATAGCCACCGGGGCATCGCTTAGGCTCTGCCCCAGCCACCGTGAATGTCTCATTCTCGACCGCGTGAAGTATAGTGCAAACATCGCTTTGCGGGAAACGCCCGCGGACACCCGGGCCCGATTCTGTAGGGAACGCCCTCCGTGGCGTTCCGTATCCCGCCATCACTGCCGCTCGAACAGCACTTTGCGCAGCTCTTCCTTGAACGTCGAACTGGCCTCGGTCGCGATCTTGAAATCCTCCTTGCCGAGCACGTAGAGTTCCAGATCGGACGCGGCCCGGACGGTGGCGTTGCGGGGCAATTCGCTCAAGAGGGCTGCTTCACCGAAGAAGTCGCCCTGGCCCAGCGAGGCCAAAAGCCGCTGGCCGGCGGCGTCGGCCACCAGCACGTCGGCGTTCCCCTTGCGAATGACGTAGAACTTGTCGCCCGCGTCACCTTGCCGTACCACGTCGGTCCCCGCCGCGTGTCGCTCGAAGGCCATTTTGTCGGCCACCTCGGTAAGCGTCCGCGCTGAAAAGCTGCTGAACAGCGGGCAGTTCCGAAGAAACTCGCTGATCGCCGACGACTCAGCCACGACGACGTCGGATATGACCCGTCCATCGACCATGCTCACGATCCGGTCGGCCACGTCGAGAATGCGATCGTCGTGGGTGACGATCAGGATCGTGGTCTGCTCCTCCTGCGCGAATTTCCGCAGCATTTCGACCACGTCGCGTCCCTTTTCCATGTCCAAGGCCGCAGTCGGCTCGTCGGCCAGGATCAAAGCGGGGCGGTTGACCAGCGCGCGGGCAATAGCCACCCGCTGCTTCTGTCCCCCGGAAAGCTGCTCGGGCTTGTAGTGGATGCGATCCCGCAGGCCAAGTTTCGTGAGCAAGTCCTCGGCGCGCGCCTTCATCTCCGACGCCGCGACGTCGTTCAACTCCATGGCCATGCACACGTTCTGAAAAGCCGTCAGCGATTCAAACAAATTGTGGGCCTGAAAGATGAAACCCACGTTGCGGCGAACGTCGACCAATTGCTGGCGAGTCAGGCCCTTGAGTTCCCGGCCCATCACTTGCACGCTTCCCTGCTGGACGGTGCGCAAGGCGCCGATCAAGGTGAGCAGCGTGGTTTTCCCGGAACCGGAAGGGCCGGTCATGATCACGATTTCGCCGCGGGTCAGGTCGAGCGTGTTGTCGAACAGCACCTGCTTGCGAAGTTCGCCGCGGCCGAACTCATAGTTCAAATCGCGGATGCGCACGCCGAGCGGCCCTCCGGCGTGCGGGCCGCGCCGGCTGGGGTGTTCGCGCGTGGCTGAGGACGGGGGCTTGGGCGCCATGGGATTGCCGCTCATCGAAATAACTCCGCGGGATCGGCCGACATCACTTTTCGCATCGTCAGCAGACCGCTGGCGATGCACATCAACACGCTCAGCCCCAACACCGGTATCCCAATCTCCCACTCCAACACGGTTACTTGCAATCCGGTCGCGTGAGCGACCCAAAGGCACACCAATTCGCCGACGACGAAACCAGGCAGAAAGCCCAACAACGAGAGCAAAAGCGCTTCTTGCAGAACCACGGAAACGAAGTAACGATTGGGGTAGCCCATGGCCTTGAGCGTGGCGAACTCGGGCAGGTGGTCGGCGATGTCGGAGTAGAGAATCTGGTAACAGATTACCATCCCGACGACGAAACCCATGACCGTGCCGAGCTCGAAGATGTACCCGATCGGCGTGCTCCTGGCCCAAAAACGCCGCTCCTGATCTTCAAACTCCCGCCTGGTCTGGACCATCACGTCGTCGGGCAACGCGTTCTTCAAGCGGCGTTGCACATCGGATACGTCGGCGCCGACGACCTTGACCAGGCCGACGTCGACGTCGTCGAGGCCGTCCTCGCCGCTGGCGCGTTGAGGAAACAGGTCGAGGTAGGTGATGTTGCCGACGATCAGGTTGCCGTCGTTGGCGAAGTCGGTACCCAGGGTAAAGCCGCCCACGAGCTCGACGTATCCGTCGGCGACCTGCAGCGTCTCCCCTTCCGGCGGCAAGTCGACGCCGTAGTTTTCCTGCTTCGAACGCTCGTCGTACAGCGCCTTGTGCGGTAGCCGAAGCTCGTCGCGGTGGCGTTCCACCTCGGCCAGGTTCAGCACCCGGTCGCCCGGATCGAAGGCCAAAACGCGGATCGGCGATCCCTCCCCCCCATCCCCCCTGGAATTCTCGCGCCGGTTCGTGACCAGGGAAAGCTGGGTCTCAATATACAAGGGCGCGGCCGAGGCCACGCCGTCGCAGGCCCGTGCCTGATACAGTCGCTGCCGCTTGAACGTCTCGCGAACCACAATCGTGTACTTGGCGCCGCTGGTGATGATCAGCTCGGCGTTCATGGCGCGGATCAGCGCCACCGTGCTGTCCAAAAGCGCCCGCTGGAAGCTGAGTTGCATGCACATCAGCAGGACGGCGAAACCAATGCCGCCCAGCGCCAGCAGCAGCCGGCGACGGTCGTGAGTCAGGTTTTTCCACGCTAACGGAGTTCGCATGACCGCTCCATGAACGTCCGCCTCAGAACAAATCCGCCGGATCGGCCGAATTCACCTTGCGCAGCGCGGCCAGCCCCGACAGGGAGCACATGGCGACGCTCATCAATGCCACCTGCCAAGTGAGCGGCCAATCGAGCACCATCGGAAGATGGGTGCCATCGATATCCAGCAGCAGCGGGATCTTAAGGCCGTTTCTCGTGAGGTCATACAGCAGCTTGGAGATGATCCAGCCCGGCACAAAGCCCACCAACGACAAAATCCACGCCTGCTGCAGAACCACGCCCGCCAGGTAGCGGGGACCGTAGCCCATGGCTTTCAAGGTGGCATACTCCGGCATGTGGTTGGCAATGTCGCTCGACAGCACCTGGTAGACGATCGCCGTGCCCACGATGAACCCCACCAGAACGCCCAGCTTGAAGATCACCCCCACCGAGGTCCGCTCAACCCAGTAGTCTTGCTCGCGCTTCGTGATCTGGTCGCGGGTCAATACCCGCACGTCGGGAAGCAACGCCTGCTCCAGCCGCGCCGCGACCTCGTCCGCCTTCGCGCCGGGCGCCAACTTCAGCAGGCCCAGGCTCACCTCGTGCTCGGAACGGTCGGGAAACAGCTCGCCGAAGGTCTGGTCGCTGACAATCACGTCGCCGTCGGCGCCGAAGCCGGTGCCCATGGCGAAGGTGCCCACCACCTTGATGTGCCGGCCGCCGATTTCCAGATCGTCGTTGTGTTCCCACTCGGCGCCGAAGAATTTCTTGCGCGAGAAGGTGTCCATCAAGACGTGCCCCGGCTGTTGCAACAAGGGCAACTGCTCGCGCACCTTGCCGAGCCGGAAGATCTCGTTTTCGGGTCTCAGTCCGATGACGAAGATCCCGCGCCGGTAAAGCTTGTCGTCGTTTCGTTCACGGTCCGGTCGCACGTTTTGCTTGCCGTTCAACCAGTAGTTGAAGCCCACGTAAAGCGGTTTGGCGCCGGCCACGCCCTGGGCCGACAAGGCCTGGTACAACCGCGCGCGGGGAAATGTTCCGGCCTTGGAAAGATAGAAATACTGCCGCGAGACCAACAGCAGATCGAAATCCAGTTGCTCATAAACTTGCGTGGCGGTTCGCCGGGCGGCTCCGAGAAATCCGAGTTGCATCAACACCAGCACCACGGCGAACGCCACACCGGCCACGGCCACCGAAGCGCGGGTCTTGTCGTGCAGCAGATTGAGCCAGGCCAGCGGGGTTTTCATCGGCTCGAGGGGCGGTCGGCGACCGACGCGCCGCCGGAGGCAGTCTTGCCGTCGGAGGGGCGCGCCTCCTTGCCGGGAATGATGTACACGGTGACTTGCAGGTTGATCAGCTTGTCCGCCACGCCGGATCGGTCGAGTTCGACTCGCACTTGCACCGCGCGCTTGTCGGCCGGCGCCGCGCCCGGCACCAGCGGGGCGGCGGTGCTACGGGCGACCATCGTCCCCACGTAAGTCACTTTTCCCCGCAGCAAGCCCGGCAGGGCCCTGCTCTCGATCGACGCCGGGTCGCCGACGTGGATGCTCAAGGCGTTCCCTTCGTAGACTTCGGCGACCGCGACCATCGTTTCCGTGTCGGCCATTTGCAAGATCGGCTGCTGCGAGATCGTTTCACCCTCGCGGAGCAGAATCTTTTCGATGCGCCCCTTCGAGGGCGCCTTGATTTCGGTCATGTCGAGGCGCCGCTGGGCCAACTCGACGCTTTTCGACAATGAATCGAGCTGCACGATGCTGGGAATTCTCCTCTTGCTCGCGTTGGCCGTCCTGAGCTTGGCGTCGGCCTGCTCCTTGGCGAGCTTCATGGAATCTTCGAGTTTCTTCAATTGGTCCTTGGCCGCGGCGAGCTCGCTGTCGGCCTTCTGGACCAGCAGACGCTGGTGCTCGTAGGTTTGGTCGGCGACGATCTCGCGGTTGCCGCCCTGGCGAAGTTTCTTGAGCCGGGCGAGATCCTCCGAGGCCGACCGTTGCTGGAGCGTGAGCGTGTCGATCTTCTCTCGCTGCGCATCCCGGTCGTGCTGTTCCAATTCCACTTGCTGTTGGGCCAGTTCGGCCTCATCCCGCAACGCCACGGCGTATTCTTCTTCCGCCTTCTTTCGATCGACGCCTTCATCGAATTGGGTTTTCGCGAGGTCGTACTCGGCCTGCCGCAGGCGCCGGCTTTCGAGCACGGCCAGGACGTCCCCCTTCTTGACGTCTTTTCCCTGCTCGACGTTCAACTTCTCCAGTCGATCGCCGGGCAAGCCATTGATGCTGACCACGCCGCCGGCCGGTTCCAGGTGCCCTGGCGCGCCCACCCGGTCGCCGGCGGCCGTTTCGCCACTCTCGGTCGTCCGGCCGTTCTTGTCGCCGTTTGAGGAGTACGTCTCGCGCGAGCCGTCGGCGGTCCATTCCAAATGGCCGAGCTGGTACGCCACCGACAGCGCCACGGCGCCGCCGGCCACGGAGGCCAGCAGAATGACAAGGAGTTTTGGTATCATGCGCGCCTACTCGGCGGGGGTGGATTAGGATAGTCTAGGCTTGGGATGGCGTTGCCGCAACTTGGCGGTGGCGTGGTTCGGGTTTTGGCGATTGAAGCGGATGTTCCATGAGAATCACGTCGATCCCACAGGTCTATCGCAACGTCAACCGCTGGCGCGAGATTCTTTCGGTGCTGAGCAAGTACGGGCTTGCCAATTGGGTCAGCCGGCTCGACCTCGAGTTCGCCAAGGGACTCTTCAAGGATCCCGACGGCGAGATTCTTGCTCGGCACCGCCCCGAAACCCGCATCCGGCTGGCACTGACCGAGCTGGGCCCCACCTTCATCAAGCTCGGGCAAATCCTGAGCACCCGCCCCGACCTGATCGGAACGGAACTGGCCGCCGAACTGCAGCACTTGCAGACCGCGGTTCGCGCCGATCCGCCCGCGACCGTTCGCGCCACGATCGAAACCGAGCTGGGCCAACCGATCGAGGATCTGTTCGACGAGTTCGACGATCGGCCGTTGGCCTCGGCTTCGATTGGCCAGGTCCACCGCGCCGCCTTGAAGACCGGCGAAAAGGTGGTCGTCAAGGTGCTGCACGCCGGCATCGAGGACAAGGTGCGCGTCGATCTCGACATCCTCGTGGGGCTGGCGCAGTTGGCCGAAATGATTCCAGAGTTCGCCGGTTTCCGCCCGCGGGCGACCGTGGCCGAGTTCCAGCGGATCCTGCGGCGCGAACTCGACTTCGGCCGTGAGGAGCGGCACATGCAGCAATTCGCCCATGACTTCGCCGACGATCCCACCGTGCGAATTCCCCGCGTGTACCCCGAGTTCTCCACCAGCCGCGCGTTGACGATGGAGTACATCGAGGGGGTGCGGCTCTCCGAGCCGGCCGGCCTGGCCGAAGCCGGTTTCGACCTCGAGGAGGTCGCGCGGCGCGGCGCCGAGCTTTACCTGACGATGATGTTCACCCACGGCTTCTATCACGCCGACCCGCATCCGGGCAACGTGGTGTTGTTGCCCGGCAACGTGATCGGCTTGTTGGACTTCGGCATGGTCGGCCGGATCGACGAGCAACTGCGCGAGACGATCGAGGAAATGCTCTCCGCGCTTTCCCACCGCGACGCGGTCCATCTGACGTCGCTCATCACGCGCATCGGCACCGTGCCGCTGCAACTCGACCAGGCGGCGCTCGGCCTCGACGTGGCCGATTTCGTGGCGCACTACGGCAACCTGCGGCTCGACGATTTCGACCTGGGCGGCGCCTTGAGCGAGCTGATGGAGATGATTCGCCGCTACCGTATCCTGTTGCCGGCGCGGGTGGCGATGTTGATCAAGGTGCTGATCATGCTCGAAGGCACCAGCCGGCTGCTGAGCCCGCGCTTCAGCCTGCTCGAGGTGATGCGGCCTTTCCAGCGTAAGATGATTTTTCGGCGGCTGTCGCCCGCGCGTCAGGCCCGCAAGCTGCGCCGGCTCTTGTCGGAACTGGAGTACCTCGTCGAGGTGCTGCCGCGCGGGCTGGTCGACATCTTGCAACAAGTGCAGTCGGGCCGCTTCGACGTCCACCTCGATCACCGCGGACTCGAGCCGTCGGTCAACCGCTTGGTGCTGGGGATGTTGGCCAGCGCGTTGTTCCTCGGCTCGGCGTTGCTCGTGAGCCAGAAGGTCGAACCTTTCATCCCCTGGCCCTCCATGCTCTCCAAGCTTTCCGTGTTGGGCGTGACCGGCTGCACGGTCAGCATTCTGCTTGGCCTGCGGCTTTTGCGCGCGATCAACAAGTCGGGTCACCTCGACCGGCGGAAGTAGCCGCGTTCCGGCGGGCGGGCACGTCGTGGACGACATCCCAGGCGAGGCCGAGCTTCTCCATCAACACGATCGTCAGGTAGGTCATGTCGAACTCCCACCACTTGTGACCATGCCGGGCCATGCGTTGGAAGGCGTGATGGTTGTTGTGCCAACCTTCGCCGTAGGCCAGAAGCCCGACCCACCACAAGTTACGGCTGTCGTCGTTCGTTTCGTAGTTGCGGTAGCCCCAAATGTGGCTCGCCGAGTTGACGAACCAGGTCACATGCAGCACGGCGACCAGCCGGACGAACATACCCCAGGCGACGAACGACGCGCCGGTGTAGGCGTCCCAGCCGAAATAGCCGATGGCGTAGAGCAGGCCGCCCAAAATGAAATGCGAGGGCAGGAACATCACATGCAGCCACCGCATGCCGCGATCCTTGGCCAGGTCGGGCGCGAATCGCCGCTGCAGATCCTCGTTGTATTCGCGGCCGAAGTTGGGCATGAACCAAAAAACGTGGCTCCACAGGCCCCCGTCGCGCGGCGAGTGCGGGTCGCCCTCCTGATCGCTGAACACATGATGCTTACGGTGGTTGGCCACCCACATCAGCGCCGAACCTTCGCCCGACAACCCGCCCACGAGCGCCAGCAGCCAGCGGATCGGACGATACGTCGAAAAGCTGCCGTGTGTCAATTGACGGTGGTAGCCCAGGCAGACACCGATGCCGCCCGTCAGCCAGTGCAGCAAGGCCATGACCGCCACCGCTTTCCAGGTAAAATAGAACGGTGCGAAGACCAGCCCCAAGTGGACCGCGCCGATCCAGATCGCCACCGGCCAATCGACCCCACGGGACCACGGATCCCGATCGGCGGCGTCCAACTCGGCCGAAGCGAGCTCAGCCTGATCGGGGGAATCATCGGCCACTTCACGCACGTCGGTCGCCACGTATCGTCTCCTGTTTTGTTGATGTCCGCCGGCTTGGTTGATGACTGCCGGCGTCCTCTTCTCATTCTACGAATTCGCAGGTTCGAGCGTGTCACCGGCCGGTCTTGGAAATGTAAAACCTTTGTAAAACTTCGTCGAAGGCGTCGTTCAAAGGCACGTCCAGCCGCCGTCGACCAATACCGTCGATTGATGGCACGGTTCAAATAGCCACTTGCCGGGACCGCAAAGTCGCAATAAGCTCCATGCGGAGTCATCCCATGCCCGCTCAACATGAAATTGCCGAAGGACTCCGATTCGATTCCTTCGCGCCTGGTTACGACGAGAACCGAGGACATCTGCGCCATTTGCCGCGGGAGGAGAAGCGCCGCTCCTTGGCGTGCTTGGCGAACGCCGTCCGAGCGGCGCGCCGCCGATTCATTCTCGACGCCGCGCACTTGGCTGCCGGGCTGAAGAACTTGCTCCCGCTCATCATCGGTGTTTTCCCATGGATTGCGGCGTATTCTCACGCCGCCGAACCGCTTAAGCCCAACATCGTTGTCGTTCTCGCCGATGATTTGGGCTATGGCGACCTGGCCTGTTATGGCCATCCGACGATCAAGTCGCCGAATCTTGATCGCTTCGGCGCCGAAGGCGTCCGCTTTACGAGTTGCTACGCCTCGGCGCCCAACTGTTCGCCATCGCGCACCGGACTGATGACCGGCCGCACGCCGTACCGCGCGGGCGTCCATAACTGGATTCCCTTCATGTCGCCGATGCACGTCGGCGCCGGCGAGGTCACCGTCGCCACGCTCTTGCGCAATGCCGGCTATGCCACCTGCCATGCGGGCAAGTGGCATCTCAACGGCATGTTCAACCTGCCCGGCCAGCCGCAACCGAACGACCACGGCTTCGAGCACTGGTTCTCGACGCAGAACAACGCCCTGCCCAACCATCGCGATCCATACAACTTCGTACGCAACGGCATCCCGGCCGGGCCGCAGCAAGGCTTCTCGTCGGAAATTGTGGCGGCCGAGGCCGTCCGCTGGCTGCGCGAAGGGCGCGATCGGGCGAAGCCGTTCCTTCTATTCGTCTGCTTCCACGAACCGCACGAGCCCATCGCCACGGCGCCGCGGTTCAGCGGTTTGTACGACTACCGCGACGATCCCAGCCGGGCCGATTACTACGGCAGTGTCACGCAAATGGATGACGCCTTCGGCAAACTGATGCAAGCGCTTGACGACTTGCAATTGCGCGATTCGACGTTCGTCTTGTTCACTTCCGACAACGGGCCGGCCCGCACGCGCTGGCACAACGTCGGCTCGAGCGGTCCCTTGCGCGAGTTCAAGGGCCACGTCTACGACGGCGGCATCCGCGTGCCAGGCATGATCCGCTGGCCCGGCCATGCCCAGCCGCGGACGGTCTGCGACGAGCCGATCATTGGCCTCGATCTGCTGCCGACCGTCTGCGCCATCGCCGACGTGACGCCGCCGACCGACCGACCGCTCGACGGCGCCAGCCTGCTGCCCGTCTTTGCCGGCGAACGCGTGCGCCGCACCACGCCCCTCTACTGGCAATTCAATTGGGCCGGCTCGGCGCCGAAAGTCGCGATGCGCTCGGGCGACTGGAAGATCCTGGCCAAGCTCGACCGGCAAACCAAGGCCGCAGGCGACATCACCGAGGAAGACAACCGCGCGCTGAAGACGGCGGAGCTGATCGACTTCGAGCTTTACAATCTGCGGCAAGACATCGGCGAAACGACGGAGTTGTCCAAGCGCGAGCCGGAGAAGCTTGCCGAATTGACTTCCGCGCTCAACGAGATGTATCACGAAATTCGCAACGCCACGCCGACCTGGCCGGCCTGGAAGTGGCCGCGCTACGAAGCCCAGCGGATCAAATGGCCCGATTACACGGCCAAGCCCTTGGCGACGGCGAAGCAAGAGGACAACTGAGCCATGGGCGGGTAATCGGTAAACACGCGGCTGACACTTCCGGCAGCGCCAGCGGCCGATCAAGATCCAGAGCACCAGGAACGATTCCTGACCGCTCACATTATAGTATACGATACCCTACTGAAACCCTCAAGTCGCCAGCAGTAGCCGGCCCGGCACCTGCAGGTAGTTCTTGATCTCGTTGAGGAACCTCGCGGCGGCGGCGCCGTCGATCAGGCGGTGGTCGTAGGAAAGGCTCAAGGGCATCATCAACCGCACCTTGATCTCGTCGTCGTCCGTGACGACGGGCAGCTTGCGCGAGCGACCCAGCAGCAGGATCGCGGCTTCGGGATGGTTGATGATCGGCGTGGAATAAGTCCCGCCGATGGCCCCCAGGTTGCTGATCGTGAAGGTGCCCCCGCGCATGTCGTCCAGGCTGAACTGGTTGTTGCGCGCCTTGGCGGCGATCTCGGTGAGACCTTGGGCGATCTGCGGTATCGTCATCCGGTCGACCTCGCGCATCACCGGCACGACCAGCCCGCGTTCGGTGTCGACCGCCACGCCCAGGTTGACGTAATCCTTGTAGATCACCCGGTCGGCCTCCAGGTCGAGCGTGGCGTTGATCACGGGATGCAATTGCACGGCGTGCGCGACGGCCTTCATCACGAACGCCATCATCGTCAGCTTCAGTTCGGTGCCGACGTAATCGGCCATGCCCCCCTTGCGAATCCGCTCCAGTTCGGTGATGTCGGCGTCGTCGAAGTTCGTGACGTGGGGAATGGTCACCGACGAGCGTGCCATGTTCAAGGCGATCGTCTTGCGGATCTTTGAAAGCGGCTGGACTTGAATCGATCCCCAATGGTCCTGGCTCGGCGCCGCGTTGGGCACGGTCACTTTGCGCAGCGCCGGCGCGTGCGCCGCGGCCGATTGCCGCACCGCCTTCTTGACGTCTTCCTCGCTGATTCTGCCACTGGGCCCCGTGCCGACGACGCGTGCCAGGTCGACGCCCAACTCACGGGCCAGCCGCCGCGTGGCCGGACCGGCCGGCGCGGCGACGGCGGGCGCCTCAGCCTGCGCCGTAGCGGTACGGCCGGCGCCGCCGTTGGCGGCCGCTGAGGGGGCGGGCGCCTGGCCCGGTTGCGGTTTTGGCGCGACGGCCGTCGCCGCGGGCGCCAGCGAGGCTACAGGGGCTGGCTTGGCGGGCGCGGGAGCTTTGGGCTGGATGGGGGCCGGCTTGGCTGCCCCCGGATTGGCCGGTGCCGCCTGTTTGGACGGCGTTGGCTGTTTGGCCGGCGTTGGCTGTTTGGCCGGAGCGGGTTTCTCAGCGGAAGCCCCGGCAGGCGCGGCCGAAGCCTCGATCGACAGTAACAGGCCGCCGACCGGCACGCTATCACCGGGCTTGACGTGCAATTTGACCACTTTGCCCGCCTGTGGACAGGGAAGCTCGACCGTGGCTTTGCCGGTTTCGACCTCAACCACCGCCTGATTCGCCTGGATCTCATCCCCTTCCTTGACGAGCACGCTGACGATGTCGCCCGACTCGATGTTCTCGCCCAGGTTGGGCAGCTTGATGTCTATGGCCATGAAGGTGAGTGGTGAGTGGTGAGTGGTGAGTGGTGAGAAATCAGGAGAAAGGAAAAAGGAACAAGGAGAAAGTGGGACAGAAGCAGGGGGCAGTCAAAGTTCGCGCCTTGAGTTCGTGATTTTCGACCTTCCGCCTACTTTGTCATTTCTCCTTTTAACTTTCTCCTCGTGCCCTCGCCCTCGCCGCTACGCGGTCGTGGGATCCATCTTCTCGGGGTCGATTCCCAACTGGGCGATCTCGTTGGCCAGCCGCCCGCCGTCGAATTGCCCGCGGCGCGCAAGCTGCGTGAGCGTGGCCAGCGTGATGCACTCGGCGTCGACCTCGAAGTGCCGCCGCAAGTGCGGCCGTGTGTCGCTGCGGCCCAGCCCGTCGGTGCCCAGGGCCGTCAATCCTCCCTGTACCCAGGGCGAAACTTGCTCGGGCACCGCGCGGACGTAGTCGGAACTGGCGATGAACGGTCCCTCAGCGCCGGCCAGCGTCCGACTGACGTACGAGGTCCGGGGCGGCTCGCCGGGGTGCAGCAAATTCCAGCGCTCGACCGCCTGGGCCTCGCGGCGAAGCTGGGTGTAGCTCGTCACGCTCCAGGCCTGGCTCGATACCCCGTAGCGCTCGGCCAGGATTCGCTGTGCCCGCAGCGCCTCGCGCAAGATCGCCCCGCTGCCGAAAAGTTGGGCCTTGGGAGCCTTCGGTCCGGCATCGAACGTGGCCACCTGGTAGATGCCCTGGACAATGCCTTCCTCAACACCGGCCGGCATCGAGGGCATACGGTAGTTCTCGTTGTGCAGCGTGATGTAGTACATGACGGGGTCGCCGTCCTCATACATCCGCCGCAGGCCCTCCATCACGATCACGGCCGTTTCGTAGGCGTAGGCCGGGTCGTAGGAGCGCACCGTGGGATAGGCCATCGAGAACAAGTGACTGTGGCCGTCCTCGTGTTGCAGGCCCTCGCCGTTGAGCGTCGTGCGGCCGGCCGTGCCGCCCAGCAGAAAGCCCTTCGCGCGCGCGTCGGCGGCGGCCCAAATCAAGTCGCCGATCCGCTGGAAACCGAACATCGAGTAGTAAATGAAGAAGGGGATCATGTTGATCCCGTGCGTGGTGTAGGCGGTGCCGGCGGCGATGAAGCTCGACATCGAGCCGGCCTCCGTGATCCCCTCTTCGAGGATCTGCCCGTCTTTCGCTTCACGGTAATAAAGGAACTGCTCCGAATCGACCGGTTCGTACAACTGCCCGGTATGGGCGTATATGCCGCACTGCCGGAAGAGCGGGTCCATGCCGAACGTCCGCGACTCGTCGGGCACGATCGGCACGATGTACTTGCCGATTCCCTTGTGCTTCAATAGCCGCCCGAAGTGCTTGACGAAAGCCATCGTGGTCGAGACCTCGCGCTCGCCGCTGCTCGATAGCGATTCGGCGAATTCGTCGATCCGGGGCACCCGGATCGCGGGCGAGTTCGTGACCCGCGTCGGGACGTAACCACCCAAGGCTTCTCGCCGCCGGCGGAGGTACTCCATTTCGGGGCTGTCTTCGGGCGGCCGGTAAAAGGGCGCCCGCGCGACGTCCTCATCGGCGATCGGGATGCCGAAGCGACTGCGGAACTCGCGGTATTCCTCCTCGTTGAGCTGTTTCTGCTGGTGCGTGATGTTGCGGCCCTCGCCCGCCTCGCCCAGGCCGTAGCCCTTGACCGTCTTGGCCAGGATCACGGTCGGCTTTCCCTCGCTCTCGACGGCCGCCTTGTAGGCCGCGTAGACCTTTTCCGGATCGTGGCCACCGCGCCGCAGCGAGCGGAGTTTGTCGTCGGAGAGGTGGCCGACCATCTCCGACAACTCGGGATACTTCCCGAAAAAGTTCTCGCGGATGTAGCTGCCGGGCGAGACGGTGTACTTCTGGTACTCGCCGTCGATCACCTCGTTCATCCGTTTGACCAACAGTCCGCTTCGGTCCTGAGCGAGGAGCGGATCCCAGTCGTCGCCCCAGATGACCTTGAGCACGTTCCAGCCGGCGCCGCGAAAGGCGCCTTCGAGCTCCTGGATGATCTTGCCGTTGCCGCGCACGGGACCATCGAGCCGCTGCAAGTTGCAATTGACCACGAAAATCAGATTATCGAGTTTCTCGCGGCTGGCGAGCGTAATGGCGCCCAAGGTCTCCGGCTCGTCGCACTCGCCGTCGCCCAGGAAGGCCCAGACCTTGCGGCCGTTCGTTTCCAGGATACCGCGGTCGCTGAGGTACTTGTTGAACCGCGCCTGGTAGATGGCCATGATCGGTCCCAGGCCCATCGAGACGGTGGGGAATTCCCAGAAGCCGGGCATCAGCCAGGGGTGCGGATAGCTCGAAAGCCCGCCGCCGGGGGCCAACTCCTGACGGAAGTTGATGAGCTGCTGTTCCGTCAGCCGGCCCTCGAGGAAGGCTCGGGCGTAGATTCCCGGCGCGGCGTGCCCCTGGAAATAGATGATGTCACCCGTATAGTTTTCGCCCTTGCCGCGGAAGAAGTGGTTGAAGGCGACTTCATACAGCGTGGCCGCGGAAGCGTAGGTCGAAATATGTCCCCCGATGCCGTGCTCCTGATGATTGGCGCGCGAGACCATCGCCATCGCGTTCCAACGGATGATGCTCTTGATCCGCCGCTCGATCTCGCGGTTGCCGGGGTATTGCGGCTGTTGATCGACGGAGATGGTGTTGATGTAGGGGGTGTTGATGGCAAAGGGGAGTTCCACCCCCTGTTGGGCGGCGACCTCATCGAGCATCGAGAGCAGGAACTTGGCGCGCTCCGGTCCCTTGGCCTCCAGCACGTACTGGAGCGACGCCAGCCATTCGGCCGTTTCGACCGGGTCGACGTCGGTGTCGAGCGGGATGGTTTCGGCTTGCGCCATTTGGTACGTGCTCCCGTATGATGAACGCCACGCCACCGCGGGCTCGGCTGTGGCAAGCCCTGTATTATTCCGCAATCCGCATCGCAGGTAAAGGGCAGCGGGCCGGCCCGGAGGCGGCACGTTGAAAAGAAAAAGGGCATGGGCCAATCGTTGACCCATGCCCTGGCGCTGGTTCGTTCAAAACGATCCGGGGTCAGGTCTCGCGTTCGTGTTTGACCTTGTCCACCTTGAACCGCCGCGGCGCCGCCCGCGCTGAGGGATCCTCCTGGGCCGATTCGTCCACGGGTCCCGGACTCTCATTGGGATCAAGCTGGGGTTGCGCGTCGGCGCCGCCGGCGTCGTTCGAGTCACCTCTCGGCTTGGCCCGCGTCGGCTGGCCGCTCCTTGGGTTGGTCGCGGGCCGCGGCGCGTCGAAGGTCGATGGGGCCGGCGACTCGGCGCCCACCACGGGGTTGCCGCAGGGATCGAGCGGCACGCGATACACCATCGTCCGTGGCACGCGGTAGGTGTACGTCACCGGCACCCGCTTCTCCACCAGCCGGGGCACGCGCACCGTTTCCTCCGTCGCGACTTGGCGGCAGACTCGCACCTGCACGTCCTCGACACGCTCTTCCTGGACCATTCGCATCGTCGTCACCGGTATCTTGCGGACCATTTGCCGACGTTCCATGCGGCAAACCTTGACCGGCACTTTGTTCTCGACGTGCTCCGTCACCGGCCGGCAAACCGTGAACGGAACGCGTCGGACCTGCTCTTCTCGCACCATGCGGCAGACCTGCCTCGGCACTTTCTGAACGACGATTTCGTCCACGTACCGAGTGACCTGCATCGGCACCTTGCGCGTCACCCATTGCGGCTGCAAGGTGGTTTCGGGCACCTGCTGGGTCACGATATTCGGCTGGTAGACGCGTTGCACCAACATCGTGCCGGGCCGTTGCTCCGGCGTCCAAAACAGTCCTCCGCGCTGGTAGGCGGTGCGGCCGGTGAGCGGATCGGCGACGCACGCACCGGGCTGCCACCTCAAGCGGTTGCGAACGCGACCGGGCTGATAGACCTGCTGTTCGACGAATTGCCCTTGGTCGACCTGCACCGCGCGAAGCGTCGTCACCGGCTGCATCACGGTGCAACTCTCCTCGCGCTCGACGGTCTCGACCACCGGACGGCGCACCGTGCGGCACACCTCGTTCTCCTCGGTTTCCCAGACGGGGCGGTTGACGACGTAGCGTTCCTCGCGCTCCTGGGTTTCGTAGACGTTGCGCACGACGTCGTAGGAGCGGTCGTCGATGCGTTCTTCCCAGACGGGCTGCTCGACGCAGTACGTTTCCTCGCGCTCGCTCGTCTCGTAAACCGGCTTGGCGACCAGGTAGCGATTTTGGCGCACTTCCGTTTCCCAAACAGGGCGGTAGCTGGTGACTTGGCGCTCGTCGTAGACGGTTTCATATTCAAGGCGGTAGGCGTTGACCTGCCGTTCTTCGTAGACGGTTTGGCATTCGAGACGGTAGACCGTTTCACAGCAAGTGGATTGCGCCTGCGCCGAAGCGGCAAGCAGCGCGCCGGCGACGAATGTGAGTGCGGTTTTCATGATGACCCCATGACCCTTTCTTGACCATGTACCTGCGCCGGAGCAGTCGCTCCGGCGGGCGTGCTAATGCGAAGCCGTTTCCGGTGCCGCGGCGTCGCGCCAACGGCGTCCCTTTAAGAGAATGTGGCCGAACAAACGCCATCTTGCAAACAGAAAAGTTTATCAAACACCATGCCGACAGCTCATAAACTATATCAGGAACATGGGTTACGAAGGAGGAAAATTTCCTAAAGATTTTTTGGCCCTGCCGCCGACTCTGGGACGTCGAAGTGCGGATTGGGACGATTAGGTAAAATGTACTAGAATGGTGGCTGGGGCAGCGGAGCCTAAGCGATGCCCCGGTCGCTATCGAGCCGGGGCTTGTTCCGAGCGACTCGGCCGGAGTACATTGGCGCCACCTTCGAGTCGCGTCTCGGCGCCGTTTTGGTGCTCCCATGGCCTCTGATTTCCACACCGATGACCTGTCCGCCGATTCGCTCCCGCGCGCGCTGGCTCGGCACGCGATCGAGTTGCCGCCGCCGCGAACCGAAACACTCGACGCTTACCGCAAGCTGCTCTGGGATTGGAACAGCAAGCTGAACCTGACTCGGCATACCGATTATGAGAAGTTCGTCGCGCGCGACGTGGTGGATTCGCTGGTCGTCGAGCGGCGGCTTGCCCCGGACGAGCGGGTGCTGGACGTCGGTACCGGGGGAGGTGTGCCGGGCATCGTGCTGGCGATTGTGCGTCCCGATCTGACGGTGACGCTTTCGGAATCGGTGGCCAAGAAAGCCCGCGTCGTCCAGCAGATCGTCCAGGAACTTGGGCTGCCGATTGCCGCCCACCATTGTCGGGCCGAGGATCTGCTGGGCCACCAGCCGTTCGACACGCTCGTCGCCCGCGCCGTGGCGCCGTTGGCGAAGTTGCTGACTTGGTTTCAGCCGCACTGGGGCGCCTTCGAGCGGCTGCTGGTCATCAAGGGGCCCGGTTGGGTTGAAGAACGCCACGAAGCCCGGCAACGCAACTTGTTCAAGGGACTGCGCCTGCGTAAACTCGACACATGGCCGCTGCCCGGCACGAAATCCGAAAGCGTGCTGCTGGAGATCCGGCCGGAACCGTAGCGGCCCTTACCCCACACACAATGAATCCATAGAGTCCATATTCAGGCCCAATTTCCAGGAGGCGGTGCCCCATGTCGGACCACGTGACTCGGCGTGACTTCTTGCGCAACTCATCACTTGTGGCAACGGCCGCCCTGGCGGGCGATTGGACCCGCGGCGCGGCAAGGGCCATCGAGCCGATCGCCCGCAATGGCGTGGCGAAGTTCAAGTTCAGCCTCGCCGCCTACAGCTATCGCGACTTGTTCTCGGCCAAGAAGGGCGATGACCGGGCACCGTTGACGCTCTTCGACTTCGTCGACGATTGCGCTAAAATGGGCCTCGACGGGACCGAGCTGACCTCATACTATTTTCCGTCCGATACCGACGATCCCTACCTGCGTCAACTCAAGCAGCACTGCTTTCGCCTGGGGCTGGACGTGTCGGGCACAGCCGTGGGCAATGACTTTTGCCACCCGCCCGGACCCGAACGCGACAAGCAACTCGCCTCGGTCAAGCGGTGGGTCGATCGGGCCGAGATCCTGGGCGCGCCGATCATCCGCATCTTCTCTGGGTCGGTGAAGGAGAAGCAGACCGAGTCCGAGGCGAGGAATCTGGCGGTGGCGGCCATCGAGGAGTGTTGCCAGTACGCCGGCCGGCACGGCATTTACCTGGCGCTGGAGAACCACGGCGGATTGACCGCCACGATCGACGGCCTGCTGGGGCTGGTCCGCGCGGTCGAGAGTCCCTGGTTCGCGGTGAATCTCGACACGGGCAACTTCAATAGTTCCGATCCGTATTCCGACGTGGCTCAGCTCGCCCCCTATGCGATGAACGTGCAAGTCAAGATCTCGATGCATCCCGCCGGCGGCCAACGTGAGCGGGCCGACTTCAAGCGGCTCGCCCGGATCTTGTCGGACGCCGCGTACCGCGGCTACATCGTGCTCGAATTCGAGGAGCCGGAGGAACCGCGCGAGGCTTGCCCGCGCTATATCGACGAAATCAGGGCCGCGTTTGCCTAGCGGGCGTTGCAGATAAAACGTGGATCGTAGTACCAAGTATGCCGGAGGAAGCCGTGGAGACCGAAGCGATGGGCCGAGTTGTCGTTGAGGCAACCATTGAAAACTCAGGTGATCTTTGGGACGTCGAACGCGGGCGGTTACCGGCCGATCAGGTGCGGCGGATCACCGTTACCGACGCGCTCGCCGACACCGGTGCCACGTTACTTTCGCTGCCGACGAGCATGATTCAGCAGTTGGGGCTGACGAAGCGTTCCACACGGCGTGTGACGAGCACGACGGGAGTGGTCGAGGCGGCCCTCTATGGCCCAGTGCGACTGACGATCCAGGGCCGCGATTGTACGATGGACGTCTTGGAGGTTCCCGACTCCGTGCCCGTCCTGATCGGCCAACTGCCGCTGGAACACCTCGACTTCGTCGTCGATCCAAGAAACCGCTGCTTGATCGGCAACCCGGCGCACGGCGGCGAGCATATGTACGAGCTGTTTTAGAGCCTATCCCAGAACTCGCGGAGAGCGGTCGCGCACTGTCGTGGGACGGCCTTCCCAGGCCGTCCGTAGCGGAAGCTCACCGGTCCGCCGGGCGGCCCACGAATCGGAAGGGATCTTTTTTACGAAAAAAGCACGCTCGTTGCGCAGCAACGAACGTGCAAAAAAAAACGGCAGCGAAGCGAAAAAAAAACGACTTCCGAATACCCCATGACGTCTGAGCGAGCCGCGTAAGCGGCATCCAATTGCCGTGCCAACCTTCGCCCTACCCCACGGTCTTTTGGATCTCTTTGGGAGGGGTTTCGGAATGGTTTTTTTTCGCGCAGCGACGAGGCGCGAACGGGCCCCCTGCGGCTAATACTCAAATGAGGGACGCGCCTCCGCCGAGCGCTCCCGTTCGAGCGCGCGCCCGAGCTTCGAGACGTCGACATAAACTGCCGCGGCGTCGGCGCGCCCGAGCTCGTCGATCGCGCTATCAGCGCCCAAGACGCTCGCAATCCATTCGCGCGCTCGCGGGTCGCCCGCGCGCGCCTGCCCAGTGGCGGACTCGACGAGACGTTGCCACGCCGCAGGTGTCACGACCTCGAACACAACCGCCCAGTAGTTGGTTTCGACCGGCTCCGGCGTGCGGGGGCGCGGATCGATTATGGTTGGGGCGCCGTCGCCTCCGCCCGCTCGCTTGGACCGCGCTGCCTCCGCGGCGCCGAGTACGTCGGTGAGCGCAACGTGCGACGCGACGGCGCGCACCGCGAGCTCGATTCGCGCCGCGTCGGCGAACCCGATGGTGCGCTGAATCCATATTCGCGCCCTGTCGTCCCCTAAAAGCGCCTCCTCGTACGCAACCTCGACGATCTCGCGCCATGCATCGAGGGTGATCGTGCGAAATCGCGCAAAACGCCGGGGCTGGCGGCGTCGGGAGGGTGATGCGCGTCTGGGGGCCCCTGGCCGTCGGTGTAATATGCATAGGCTAGGGTGCCGGGTCGAATGACACGGCGGAGTGGGGCTGCGCCGGACAGACATGCGGGGGCGCCGACGCTCGGAAAAAACTGGCAAAACCGTACCTTTACCCGACGAAAGCCTCGTCGCCGGTGGCACGGCGGCGCGATGCGTGGGAGGAAGTCTTGGGCGTCTAAAGCCGGGCAATCCGCCGAGACGGGTTTCCTTGTCGGTACAGGTGCGGTTTTGCCAGTTTTTTCGTGCGCAGTTTCGGCTGCGCCGAAGCCGCGTTATTTGTGCGCGTGTGCGTGTGCGCGTGTCGTGCCGGATGCGCGGTTCTTCTGCACGCGGCGGCGCTCATATGCTACGGTCGTCCAGCATGGGCGTCTGAATACGTGGACGGTTGGTCTGTGGACGGTTGCTCGCTACATTTTCGTTTTGACGGTCTGCTCACGCTACCTTCTCACGCGGCCCGAGGCCATGCCCGCCACCAGCGCCGCGATCTCATCCTTGGTGACGTAATTGAAGTCGCCCCGGATCGAGTGCTTGAGGCAACTCGCGGCGACGGCGAAGTGCAACGCCTTCGCAGGCTCGGCAAAATCGTTCGAGTTCAATGCGTGAATCAACGCCCCGCCGAAGGCGTCGCCCGCGCCGACGCGGTCGACGATGTCGCGGATCTCGTAGGGGCGATACTCCCCCTGTTCGTCGAGCGGGGCGAAATAGGCGCTATCGGCCGCCACGTCCAAGAGCATCGCGCCCCAGTTGTTGTGGTCGGCCGAGAAGCTCTCGCGGAGCGTGATCGCCACCTTCGAGAGATTGGGAAACCGCTCTACGATCTGCTGGGCCACCCGGTGGTACGCGCGAGCATGAATCCGCCCCGCTTCGATCGACGTCCCCTCGGCGTGAATCCCCAGCACGTCGGCCGCGTCCTCCTCGTTGGCGATCAGCAGGTCGACCCGCGGCAAGATCCGCGACATCGACTCGCTGGCCAGTTGCTTGGCCGACGTGCCCGGCTTCCAACGCCAGAGTTTGTTGCGGAAGTTCAAGTCGCATGAAACGGAAAGCCCGCGCTCCTTGGCCGCTTCAACCAGCGCCAACGTCGAGCGAAACGCGCCGGCGCCCAACGCGGGGGTGATGCCGGTGACGTGGACCCACCGCGCGCCGGACAGCGCCGCTGCGAAGTCGTATTCCTCCGGCTCCGCCAGGCTGACGGCGCTATGGTCGCGGTCGTAAACCACGGTCGAGCTGCGCTGGTTGGCGCCCGTCTCGACGAAATAAACCCCCAAACGGCCCACTTCGCGGCGAAGCACATGGGCGGTGTCGACGCCCAGACCGCCGAGCACCGCGAGCAGGCTCTCGACGATCGGGCTCTTGGGCAACGCGCTGAGAAAGCGGGTTTTCTCGCCCAACAGGGCCAGCATGGCGCAGACGTTGGCCTCGGCACCGGTAAAGCTGACTTCGACCTTGCCAGGCAGCGCCTGGCGAAATCGCAACGACCCCTCCGGGGCGATGCGCATCATGATCTCGCCGAAGGCAAGGAACATGCAATACCTTCCTTATCAAACGGAACCCGAGCCGGGGAGGAACTCGCGCACTGCGCTGTAGCAGAATTCGCAAGAATTCTGGCGTAACTCGAGTCCACGGCCTGACTTCTTGCGAAGCCAGCGACGGAACCATGAATAATCCAGGCTAGCCGTGGCTCGCCGGGGCATCGCTTAGGCTCTGCCACCAGCCACCACGTTTTCGTGACAAAATGTCTCATTGTCGGCCGCAATTCTTACGAATTCCGCTACCACGCCCAGCGACCCAACGGGCGCGAGGACGTCGTCTACCAGCGCTCCGTGTCGCCGATGGCATGCTCGACGAGGATCAACAGTGCGTTGGGGTCGTAGGGTTTGCGCACGAAGTACTGGCAGCCCGCCGCGCGCGAACGACGGATGATGTCGGGACGCTCCATGCCGCTCAAGATGATCACCGGAATCGAACAGGTCTCGATCGAGTCGGCCAGTTCCTGGCAGATCGAGAGACCGTCGGCGTCGGGCAGACGCAAGTCCAACACCACCAGGTCCGGAAGCTGATGGCGGGCGATGGCCAGACCCAGTTCGCCGCTGGCCGCGACCAGGATCTCGAACCCCTGTCGTCCCAGGCGCTGGCCGAGCAGTTCGACCATCACGTCGTCGTCGTCGACGATCAGGATTCGTCGCCGCTTGGAATGTGGAACGGGCCGCGCTTGCGGATTTTCCAGCAGTTGTGCATGCATCGGTTGGAGGGGGCCTGTTGCTTGTCGCGGTTCGGCGGGTCGGCGCGGAGCGCAGGGGGGATCGCTTGGTAACAAGCCGGCGAGGCACACAACTCTACGCGACGTTTTTCGATTAGTCAAATGGGGAAAGGTATGATCGACTCGACCGCCGGTTATCCAAGTTGGCGCGAATTGATCGAGAAATTGGTTGACGAGGCCGCGAGCCTCACCTTTTTTTCCAGTCGATCCCCGACATCGAAGCCAGCGCCAGTTCCAGGGCATGTGTGCCGTCGCGCGCGTGGCCCTGGGCGGCCAGCGCGATGTAAAGCTGCTGGGCCAAGGCCAGGCCGGGTAGCGCAAGTCCCATCCGCCGCGATTCGGCCAGGGCGATGCCCATGTCCTTGATGAAATGCTCGACGAAGAAACCGGGGTCGAAGTTGTTGGCAATGATCCGCGGCCCCAGGTTGGCCAGCGACCAGCTTCCCGCCGCGCCCGGAGTGACCGACTGCATCACGGTGGCAAGATCCAATCCCGCGCGGTAACCGTACAGCAGCGCTTCGCAGACGCCGATCATGTTGCCGGCGATCAGGATCTGGTTGACCATCTTCGTGTGCTGGCCGGCGCCGGGACCGCCCTGGTGGATGATCGTCTTGCCCATCGCCTCCCAACAGGGCGCCAGCGCGTCGACCACTTGCTTGTCGCCGCCGATCATGATCGAGAGCCGTGCTTCGCGGGCGCCGACGTCCCCGCCGGAGACCGGAGCGTCGACGCTGGACACGCCGCGCGCCTGGGCCGCGTGGGCAATCTCCTCGGCCAGCGATGGTTCGCTGGTGGTCATGTCGACCAGCACGTTGCCTGGCTTGCACGCGGACAACGTGCCATCGGGCCCCAGCACGACCGCGCGCACGTCGCTTGGAAAGCCGACGATCGTGAAGATCACGTCGGAGGCCTCGGCCACGGCCCGCGGAGAATCGGCCCAGTGGGCGCCCTTGGCCAGCAGCCCTTCGGCCCGCGAGCGTGTACGATTGTAGACCGTCACCGCGAAACCCTTGGCCAGCAGGTGACCGCACATGCTCGACCCCATCACACCGGTGCCGATCCATCCAAGGCGCGTTTTATTGGGGGAAATTGTCATTGCTACCATCGCTCGGTGGGGCGTTGCAGGACTTCGTTGAGGATCACGGCACTCCGCAAACTCTGGGGATTGTCGAGCAATGCGAGCAGGAATTCGGCCGGTACGGTAACAGCGGGCGTGGTGGGGGCGTCGCCCGACTGGCCCTCCAAGCTCGGTTCGGCGTCGCGCGACGAGAGATGGCCCACCTGGTGCGCAAAGACCTGGTGCAAGTGCGACTCGATCGCCTCGTCGGCCTGGTCCACGCTCGTCAGGTGGCTGGCCCGCGTGGTGAAGGCGCCTGTGTCGAGGTGCTGCCGCACATGCTGGGCCACCGCGGCGCCCGTGGGCGCTTCCTCGATGGCCTGGGCCTGGACGATGTCGGACGCCCCAATTTCGATCAGACGTCGAGGTGGTTCCAAGGGACGCGGTTCCGCGGTTCGGCTTCCGCGCTTCTCGGCGGCACGCTTCAGGAAGTCGCTGACTTCGTCCTCGACCTCGCGCCGGCCCCCAGGGACGCGCGGCCGTGGCGGCGGGGCCGGGCGAGCCGGCTTCCGCCGCTGCGCGGTGGCGGCCTTTCCCAGCTTGTTGAGGGCGGCGATCGACATCACCACGATGACGACGATGACCTTGATCGTATCCAGGTCGATGCCTGCCAGCAGGTGCGGGGCCGACGACAGAGGCAACGCGACATCCATCATTGGCTCCTCACCGGCGCCCGGTTGCCGCCGACACCGGCGATCGCCGATCGCATATCGGTGTCGGCTTGCACGTTCTTGAGCTTGTAATAATCGAGAATGCCCAAGGTTCCCTTGCGGAAGGCGTCAGCCACCGCCTTGGGCACTTCGGCCTCGGCCGCGACCACGCGCGATCGGCTTTCCTCGATCTGAGCCACCATCTCCTGCTCGCGGGCGACGGCCATGGCGCGGTCGCTCTCGGCGCGGGCGCGGGCCGTGCGCGTGTCGGCCTCGGCCTGGTCGGCCTGCAAGCGGGCGCCGATGTTGTCGCCCACGTCGATGTCGGCGATGTCGATCGAGACAATCTCGAAGGCCGTTTGCGAATCGAGCCGGCGCGCCAGCACCGCTTTCGAGATCCGATCGGGGTTCTCCAGCACGTCGCTGTGCGATTCCGAAGAGCCGATGGCACTGACGATTCCTTCGCCGACGCGGGCGATGATCGTCTCCTCGGTCGCCCCGCCGATCAACTGTTTCAGATTGGCCCGCACGGTGACGCGGGCCTTCACCTTGAGCTGGATGCCGTTCTTGGCCACGGCGTCGAGCGTTTGCCGGCCGGAATTGCGGGCGGGGCAGTCGATGACCTTGGGGTAGACGCTGGTCTGCACCGCTTCAAGCACGTTGCGGCCGGCCAGATCGATGGCCGTGGCCAGCTTGAAAGAAAGGTCGATCGTCTTGGCCTTGTTGGCGGCGATGATCGCGCGGATCACCAAGGGGACGTTGCCCCCCGCCAGGTAGTGGGCTTCCAAGGCTTTGCTGGTGATACCGGTGGTCTCGTCCAGGCCGGCCTGAACGGCCATGATCTTGCTGCGCACGATCACCGTGGGGTTGACCTTGCGAAAGGTCATGCCCAAAAGGTCGAAGATGGTGATCCCGGCACCGGTGCTCACCGACTGAATCCAGAAGCGGAAATAGCGCGCGAAGACGGCCAGGAAAATCAAGGCCGCGATCAACGCGGCGATCATCACCACCACGCCCAGGATGGTCCACATGTCGTTGGTTTGCGCCAAGAGTCGCACGGTAAGTTCCTCCAACGCAATCGTCGCCTGGCGCGGGGGCATTGTCAAGCCAGCGCTTCATCGAACCTGCGTTTTATGATTCACGCGGTCGAGAATGAGACATTCACGGTGGCTGGGGGCCGCGTCAACCCGGCGATTCGTCGAACGGGTTCAATCCCATCTCGTCGAACGGCTGAGAGAGGGGGTCGTCCGGGTCGTCGGAGCGTGGCCGTTCGGCGGTCGGCCGGACGACGATCCGTGTGCCGCGGACTTCGACCACCTTGACCCAGGCGCCCTTTTCGATCGCCATTCCCTCGCTGAGCGCGTCGACGTGGCGGCCGTCAATCAGCACCGCGCCGCCCGGCAGCATCAGGCTTTTCGCCTCGCCGACGCGGCCAACCAGGCTTTTGAGTTCGCGGCGCTGGTCGTCGTCAGGCAGCACGTCCGCGCTGGTCGGCACAGCGAGCAAGAAACGCCGGCCAAGCCTCGTTTCAGGCCAGAAGTGCAACGCCGCCGCCAACACGGCCGGGACCGCCAAGACCGCCAAGCCGAGAAAACTGAGTCCGTACCAAGGGCCGCGGAAGAAGGCCAATCCGACCGCGGCAATCACCGCGACCAGCGACAGGAAGCCAATGATGCCACCCGAAGGCACGAACACTTCCGCACTGGCCAGCGCCAGCCCGAGCAGCATCAGCACGGCGGCCCAAAACAGCGGATCCATCACGAATTCGGCCTCAGCTCACAATCGCGCACCAGCACGCGGTTGCCGCGGACTTCGATGACCTCGACTCTCCGCCCCCGATCGACGAACTCGCCGTCGGCCAGCACGTCGACCCATTGCTCGCCGAATTGCGCCTTGCCGCCTGGCATCAGAGGGGTGGTGGTCACCCCGTGGGTGCCCAGCAAATGGTCGAGCTGAGTGAGCGACTCGCGCTCGGCGATGACCGACTGCTCTTCGAGCGAGGGGGGCTGCAAGAGCATGCGATTGAACATCGGCGCGTGCGGCAAGTAGTGGCGGATCAAGGCCACGGCCAGCAGCGTTCCGAAGCCGGCGCCCGTCAGCACCAACAGGCTGTTTCGCAGTTGGGCCAGTTGATAATCGTTGCGAGGCAGAATGAAGGTCTGGCTTGCCAGCACCAGCGAAACGATCACCAGCAATCCACCCACCAGCCCGAATACCCCAAAGCCCGGCAGTACGAAAATCTCCAGCACCAGGCAACCGATGCCGGACAGGAACAAGATCACCTCGAGCCAGCCGGCCGTGCCGCCCAGGTGAGCGCTCCAGAAGTAGAGCAGGAAGCAAATCGCCGCGATCAGGCCGCCCAGGCCGATCCCCGGCGATTGCAACTCCGCATAGAGCGCCGCGGCGCCCAGCAGCAACAGGAACATCGACACGCCGGGCGAATTCAAGGCGTCGATCAGGAAATCGGCCCAGCCCGGTTCGACCAGCGCGGGGTCGTTCTCCAGCCCGTACTCCGCCTTGAACTCCGCGAAATCCCGCACCACCGCGTGCGTCAGCCCGATCTGTTCGGCTTCGCCCCCCTTCAGCCGCAGTACTTTACCGCTTTGGGTCACCTGTTCGCCCCGCTGCCACCCGTCCGCGTCGTCGAGCTTGGCGGCCTGGTCCTCGGTAAAGTAATCGACGTAGGCGTCGGCCTGACGCGTGTAGCGGAAGACGGTCAGACGCGGGTTGACCATCGCCTCGGCCAATGCCGGCGAGTGATGTTTCGTCTTGGCGATTTCCGCCACGGAACTGGCCGTCGCGGGAATCTGGTCGACAGGCAACTCGAACGCGCCGGACCCCCCCAGGATCGCCTCGGGGTGCATCACGATCTGGTCGCACGCCAAAGCGATGTAGGCGGCGTCGGCCAGCGCCTGGGAGGGAATGTAGGCCACGGTGCGCCGCTGCGACGAATCCAGTCCAACCAGGAAATTGGCCAGATTGATGCTGTCAGTCGGCGAGCCTCCGGGGCTATCGATCCACAGGCAGATGAAATTCACGTCGGCATCGCGAATCTGGTTCTGAATGATGGTTTGCACCTGGTCGGTCAAGGCCGCGGTAATGGGTCCCTTGACGGCGACCCGCACCGGCCGCAATGATCCGTCGAGGGTAAAGTCTTCATCGACGGCGCTGGCAGGCAAACCAAGCCCCTTGGCTACCCCCAGGCGGTCGGGCGCGAGGTAACTGACGAATTTCCAGTCGCGCATTTGGCCAGCCGTGAAAACGCCCGGCTTGCCCGCCGGCGACACCACCTTCACCGATTCGACCGATTTCTTCTGTTTCAGCTTGTCGAGCTCGTCTTTGAGCACCAACTCACGGCTGACGTCGGTTTCAACCTCCAGCAATTCAAGCTGTGGGTCGAGCATCTTCAAGGCGACGCTGACGGGCACGGTCTTGCGAGCGCCGGCGATTTCCTCATAGGCGCTGCGCATCGAAGGCTTGAGCGACGATTCAAACTCGCCCGCGTTCCCAATTTCCGCCTCCGGACCCATGATGATTTCGTCACAAGCCAAGGCGACCAACACGGCTTGCCCACTGATCGTTTCGGGAAGGTAGGCCACGGTCCTCGCGCCGTTCAACTGCTTGCCGCACAGGTAGCGGGCCAAATCGAGGGCCTTGCCGTGTTCGCTGCGCCCCGGCCTGATTTCAAAGATGAACACCGGCCACTGGCCGTTCACTTTCGCGTCGATAATCGCGTCGCTCACGATCCGTTTGACACGGCGCTCGACTTTGTCGGTGATCGTAGCGTCGAGGCGAATCAGCCGCCCAACGCGACGCTCCTTCGCATCGGGCTCGGCCGCGGCTTTGCCCAATGGGCCGGCGGCGGGAACCGGCTGAGCCAAGCCCATGCGCGCGGCGCCGATCGTTAACGCGCCGATAATCAGCGGTAGCCACAGGCATCTGTAGGGAACGCCCTCCGTGGCGTTCCGTGAAGCGGGTATCGACGTCGGCTCGGGGGACACGGAACGCCACGGAGGGCGTTCCCTACAGATGCGGGCCGTGGTTTCCGTTCGCATGCAAGCCACCGGTTGCCAGCCAATCTCGTTGGAACATGTCGCAAGTCGCGCTGCCATAAGGAGTTCAGACGGCATCGTCGGTTTCGAGCCGGGGCATCGCTTAGGCTCTGCCACCAGCCGCCGCTTTCTCGTGGCAAAGTGCCTCATTCTCGGCCGCGTGAAGTTATAGCCATGTGGGCCTTCGGCCGCCTTGATTATAGATGCCTCTTGTGGCGAGTCAAATGGCGAGTCAAATCGTTGACACTTGAACCAAACCCCCAAATGACTTACAAGGCGACGCACCGATTCAAACGCCAAGTAAGCACCGCATCTTGCCGATAGTATCCAGTACACCCGATCGACCCTGTTTCTCTATTTGTACAGACTTGATCGCCTCTCCCGCGATCGCCGTACTTAGCCAGGAGATACAACCGCTCATGTTGACCAGTGAACGACAGATTCAATCGCTGGATGAATTGCGTAGCTACGTGAACGAAACCTTGTGCGACTTCGACCAACTGGAACCCGATGCGTTTCGCATGACGGAGCGCATTCTTGTGCGTGCGGGCAAGCCTTGCGGACTTTATTTTTGTCTGCACGGCCCCAGGTCGGTCAAGTTCTCGGCCATTTGGGAAACCGAGCGAAATCGTGTTCTGTTTTACGATTCGAGCGGCGAGCGTTGCCAGAAAACGCAGTTGGTCGCCGCCAGCGCGTTGGAACTTGTCGCTGCTTAGTTAGGCAGATACGCATATACGGAGGTAGAACCATGTTGGTGCTTTCGCGCAGGGAAAACGAGCGAATCAAGCTTGGCGATTCGATCGTGATCACCGTCGTTCGCCTGTCAGGCGACAAAGTTCGGCTCGGCATCGACGCCCCCGCCAATGTGGTGGTATTGCGGGAGGAGTTGGCGCCGATTTCGGTGGTCGATCCACCCCCTCTGGGTAAATAGCGTGGCCAGGACCGAGTGCCGCGATTTGTACTTTCTCCGACGATTTCGTGCAAGAGGCATACGGCGAGCTACGCCAAGCACGCCGCGCTGCCACGGCGCGGGATCGTCGGGATCGGCGTGAACGCGGTAAATCCCCGCCGTTTCGGTGGCGGCCTGGGCGTTCGCGCGGGGCCTCGTCGCACGCTTACGCTCGACGCTGCGCGAAAAAAAACGACTCCGAAACCCCTCCCAAGCGATCCAAAGGGGCGTGGGGCGTGGCGAAGGGCGCGGAGCCGCGGGTTCGTGTGACGGCAGTCTGCGCTCGTTCCCCAGGATCCATGAATAACCCATGTAATCCCATGATAGTGGATACCATTTTCTTCATATCCAGCATATACTCAAGATCCGGAAACAGAATCGGCGCGGCCGGGCCAGATGCCGACGCCGATGGGGAGAAGACGAACTCCGTTTGATGTTCATGAAATTAAGGCGAGGTTTACGACGCCGCGGGTGCGCGCGCGGCGGCGGTCGGCTGGGCGCGGCCAGGCGGGCGTTCGAGCCGCTCGAATCGCGGCAAGTCCTCAACAGCGGCTACTTGCAACTCAACCTGGTCTCGGACCAGGCGAGCACCGCCTTGGTCCAAGACGCCAACCTCGTGGCCGCCTGGGGCACGGGCCTGAACCCCAGCGCCGGCGCGTTTTGGGTCGCCGACAAGGGCACCGGCGTGGCCACGCTCTATGGGGGCGACGTCACGGGCAGCCCTTTCGTGCAGAACGCTTTGGTCGTCAGCATCCCCGGAGGCTCGCCGACCGGCGTCGCGTTCAACGGCACGACCGATTTTCAGATCAGCTCCGGCGGCGCGAGTGGACCGGCGACGTTCCTGTTCGCCGGCGAAACGGCTCAGGTCAGCGGCTGGAATCAAAACGTACCGGCCGGCTCGACCAGTGCCATCCACGGCGCGACGACGGCGAGCGCCGTCTACAAGGGACTAGCGCTGGCCAACAACGCCGGCACGAACCTGCTCTACGCGGCCAACTTCCACGCCGGCACGATCGACGTCTTCAACACCAACTTCCAGCCCGTCGCGCTGAGCGTCGGCGCGTTCACCGACGCCTCGATCCCGGCGGGGTTCGCTCCGTTCAACGTCGAAAACTTCGGCGGCGAACTGTACGTGACCTACGCCAAACAAGACGGCACAAAGCAGAACGACGTTCCGGGGGCCGGCAACGGCTTCGTGGATGTTTTCAACCCCGACGGCTCGCTGTCGCAGCGATTGATCATCGGGCAGCCGGGCAACTCGGCCAGCCCGCTCAACTCGCCCTACGGCATGGCGCTGGCGCCGGCCAACTTCGGCGATTGGAGCGGCGACTTGCTGGTGGCGAATTCAGGCGACGGGCTGATCCACGCCTTCAACCCCAGCACCGGCGCGCTGCTGGGCACGCTGACCAGCCCCGGTGGTGCGGCCATTTCGATCGATGGCCTGAAGGACTTGCGCTTCGGCAACGGCCAGACCGCCGGCGACGCGAACAAGCTTTTCTTCAGCGCCGCCCCCTCCGGCGGACAGCACGGCCTGTTCGGAAGTCTCGAAAGCGCCCAAGGCGTCAACCTCACCGCCGAGGGCGCGCGCTTCGGCGCCACCGCCAGCGTCGCCTTCAGCGGCGTGGTGGCGACCTTCGCCGACCCCAATGCCGCCGGCGGCTTCAACGTCATGATCAACTGGGGTGACGGGTTCACCACGCAGGGCGGCGCCGAAGCACTGAGCGGGGGCGGCTTCGACGTGACCGGCATGCACACGTACATGAGCGCGGGCACGTTCAACGTCGGGATCACGATCATGGATCCGCAGGGAAACACGGCCAACGCGCTTGCGCAGGCTGTTGTCACGGTGCCGCCGCCGTCATTGGCCGGCACGACCATCAACCCGACGGAAGGGACCGGCTTCTCCGCGACGGTCGCCACGCTCTCCGACAGCGACGGCAACATGAACCCCGCGGCCTACACGGCGACGATCCAATGGGGCGACGGCACGATCACGAGCGGCACGCTGGTGTTCAACGGCATGGGCTTCAACATCCAGGGTTCGCACACCTACGCCGAGGAAGGTTCTGACACGATCACGGTTTCCGTCACCGATTCCGACGGCACGGTGGCTTCCGTCAACAGTGTGGCCAACGTGCTCGACGCGCCGCTGACGGCGTCGGGCACATCGATCGCGACGACCAGCGAAGGGCACTCGTTCACGCTCCCCGTCGCGTTCTCCGACGCCGACCCCAATGGTACGGCCGGCGACTACAGCGCGACGATCCAATGGGGCGACGGCAGTTCGTCGGTGAACGTACCGATTTCGGGCAGCGGGCCGGGCTTCACCGTGATCGGTACGCACACCTACGCCGACGAGGGAACCTTCACCGCGACGGTCACGATCGCCGACGCCGGCGGGAGTTCGGCGATCGCCACCACGACCGCCCAGGTCGCGGAGGCCGACGTGCTCGCCGGCACGGCGGCCGCCGTCTCCGCGACCGAGGGAAAGGCCGTCAGCGGCGTCTTGGCGACGTTCAGCGACGGCAATTCAGCGGCGGCGGCCGGCGATTTCACGGCGTCGATCGACTGGGGCGACGGCACGATCACGAGCGGCACGGTGACGGGGGCGGGGGGCCTGTTCTCCGTCAACGGTATTCATACGTACGCCGACGAAGCCTCGCACACCGTGACCGTGACCTTGGCCGATGACGGCGCCGGCAGCGCCGGCGCCAGCGTCTCCTATACGCTGTCCGTGGCCGACGCCGACGTGCTGGCCGCGACCCTGATCAGCCCGTCGCCGACCGAGGGCCTCGCCTTCAGCGGCAACGTGGCTACGATCAGCGATAGCTATTCCGCGGCCGCGGCCGGCGATTTCACGGCGGCCATCAACTGGGGCGACGGCACGATCACGAGCGGCACGGTGGCCGGCGGAAGCGTCGCGGGCGGCGGCAGCGTCTTCACCGTCGCCGGCAGCCACACCTACGCCGAGGAGGGAAGCTACACCGCCGTCGTCACGTTCACCGACGACTCGCCGGGTACGGCCTCCGCCACGGCCAGCGGCTCGGTCGTCGTCGCCGACGCTGCCCTGGCGGCCAGTGCCGTCACCCTCTCCGGCACCGAAGGCGTCACGTTGAACAGCACGGTCGCCACCTTCACCGATGCCAACCCCAACGCCGCGGCGGGCGATTTCACCGCGACCATCGTTTGGGGCGACGGCACGAGCTCGAGCGGCACGGTGACGGGCACGGGGGGCTCGTTCGCCGTCAACGGTCTTCATACGTACGGCGAGGGGGGATCGTACACCGTTGGCGTCACGATCGACGACCACGGCGCCACAGCCAGCGCGTCGTCGACCGCCAACGTGGCCGACTACTCGCTGACGGCCTCCGGCACGACCATCAGCCCCACCGAGGGGAGCCCATTCAGCAGCGTCGTCGCCACGTTCAGCGACGCCGACCCCGACGGCGGCTCGGCCGGCGAATACACCGCGACGATCGCCTGGGGCGACGGCAAGACGACGACCGGCAGTGTGACGGGGAGCAACGGCAACTATACCGTCAGCGGCACGCACACGTTCGCCGACGAATCGTCCGGGCTTACGATCACGATCGCCGACGCCGGGGGCGCGACGGCCACCACGACTACCGTGGCCCAGGTCGCCGACGCCGACGTGCTCTCGGCCCATAGCCCCATCACGATCGCATCGACCGAGGGGGCGACCGTCAGCCGCGCCGTCGCCACGTTCACCGACCCATTCACCGCAAACACGGCGGCCGATTTCACGGCTTCGATCAATTGGGGCGACGGAACGATCACTGCCGGAACGGTGAGCGGCTCGGGCGCCAACTACACGATCAGCGGCGCCCACACGTATGCCAAGGAAGGAACCTACTCCGCCACGGCGACGATCTCCGACGGGGAAGGCGGGAATTCGACGACGGCCGATTTTACCGTCAAGCTCTCCGACCCGGCCGTTTCGGCCAGCGGCGGATTGACCTTCACGGCCGCCGAGAACGCGACGTCGGCGGCGCAAGCCGTCGCCACGTTCACCGACCCGGGCGGACCCGAGAAAACGACCGATTACTCCGCGAGTATCGACTGGGGCGACGGTTCCTCGTCGGCCGGCTCGATTTCATACGACAGCGCCCGCGGCGTCTTCACCGTTTCGGCGAGCCATCTCTACACCGCCGCGGGCACTGACACGATCACGGTCGCCATCTCGCACGAGGGTGCCGCGTTGGCCGCCGTGACCAGCACGGCCACGGTCGTCGACCCGCCGCTGGTCGCGACGGGCGGCTCTACGTTCTCGGCCGTCGAGGGAGCGACCACAACCGCGCAGACCGTGGCGACGTTCACGGACCCCGGCGGCGACCTGCCGGCCGCAAGCTACGCGGCGACGATCGCATGGGGAGACACGACCCTCTCGGCCGGCGCCGTCACCGGACCCGACGCCGGCGGCGTTTACACCGTGGCGGGCAGCCATTCGTACAGCGGGGAAGGCTCCCAGACGATCAGCGTGACCATTGCCCACGGGACCGCGCCGGTTGCCACCGCCAGCAGCAACGCGGCGATCGCCGACGTGGCACTCGCCGTCACCCAAGGCGCCACATTCACCGCGGTCGAGGGCATCCTCTCGGCCGTCCAGCCGCTTGCGACGTTCAGCGATCCGGCCGGGGCCGAGAGGACGGTGAACTATTCCGCGATGATCTTCTGGGGCGACGGCGGCAGCTCGGGCGGCTTGATCAGCTTCAACACCGCGACGCAAGTGTTCACGGTCAGCGGCAGCCATCTCTACGCGCAAGAAGTCTCTCCAACGGTGGCGATTTCCATGACGATCGCGCACGGCACGGCGGCGGACGCGACCGTCGGCGGCACGGCCACCGTCAGCGATCCGCCGGTGGCGGCCAGCGCGTCTTCATCGTTCAGCCCGGTCGAGGGAACCTCGACGAGCGGGCTGGCCATCGCCACGTTCACCGATCCGGGGGGCGCCGAGGCGGCGAGTCAATACTCGGCCACGATCGACTGGGGCGGCGGCAACTCGTCGGCCGGCACCATCGTCGCCAACACGCAGACCGGGGTCTTCACCGTCAGCGGCGACCACAACTACGCCGAGGATGGTCCAATCTCCTTCAGCGTGACCATCCGGCACGGCGCGGCGCCGAACGCGACGGTTGCCGGCACGGCGACGGTGCAAGGCGTACCGGTCGCCGTCAGCGGCGGCACCTTCAGCGCCGGCGAGGGTGCGACGGCCACGGCTACGACGTTGGCCACGTTCACCGATCCCGCCGGCGCCGAGGCGCTGGGCAACTATTCCGCCACGATCGACTGGGGCGACGGCACCACCGCCAGCGCCGGCTCGATCTCCTTCGACTCGGCCTCCGGCGTATTCACCGTTTCCGGCGCCCATCTCTACGCCGAGCAAGGAGCCTGGACAGCCACAGCCACCGTCGTCCACGACGGCTTCGATGCGACCGCGACCAGTTTGGCCAACGTGACCGACCCGCCGGTCGCGGCCAGCGGCGGCTTGAGCTTCGTGGCCACCGAAGGGAGCATGGCGGCGGCACAGCCGGTCGCCACGTTCACCGATCCGGCCGGCGCCGAGGCGCTGTCGGACTACACGGCGACGATCGCCTGGGGCGACGGCTCAAGTTCGGCCGGCACCGTCAGCTTCGACTCCACCGCCGCGGTCTTTACGGTCAGTGGCGCGCACCTTTACGCCGACCAGAACGGTATCGGCCCGATCCGCGTGACGATCCATCACGATGCGTCGGCCGACGCGACCGCGGTCTCGTCGGCGTCGATCGTCGATCCGCCGGTCGTGGTTGTTCCCGTGAACGCCACCGCCGCCGCCGGCGCGGCGAACGTGCCGGTCGCCAACTTCACCGATCCGGCGGGCGCGGAGCCCGCCGGCGATTACTCAGCCGCCGTCGCCTGGGGCGATGGCTCGACGGTCGCCGGGACGATCGCGTTCAATCCGGCGACGGGCGCATTCACGGTCAGCGCCTCGCCGCCGGCCGACCTGGAAGCGACGAACAACACCCTGCAGGTGACCATCGGCCACGAATCGGCCACCAGCGCCACCGTCACCAGCCAGGTCACCGTCAGCGAGCCGCCGATGATCGTTTCGCCGGTGGCCGTCGCGGGGCGCGAGTTCATCGCGCTGACCAACGTCACGGTCGCGACGTTCACGCACCCCGCCGGCGACCCGGCAGGCGACTTCAGCGCCACGATCGACTGGGGCGACGGCACGACGACGGCCGGCACCGTGACAGGGAGCAACGGCAACTATGGCGTCGTCGGCACCCACACCTACGGGGACGAAGGAAATCATACGATCGTTGTCACCGTCAGCGAAGAGGGTGTTATGGCCTCGGTGGCCGGCAGCGCGACGATTGGCCAAGAGCTGCTGCCCATCGCCGACCCTGCCCATCCGACGGCGAACGAGCTTTACGTGGCCGAGGTCTACACCGATGTGCTCAAGCGCCGGGTCGACCCGGGCGGCCTTCAGTTCTGGGCCGGCCAGCTCGATGCCGGCGCGCCGCGCGACGTCGTCGCGCGGCAATTGACCCATTCGGCCGAGTATTATGCCAACATCGTGATCCAGCCCGCTTACGAACGCTTTCTGGGCCGCGCCGCGGATCCTGGCGGGTTGGCCTATTGGGTCGCGCAGATGCAAAACGGGCTCACCGACCAGCAGCTTGAGGCCGGATTCATCGGCGCCGACGAGTTCTTCACGCATGCGGGCGGCACGAACAGGCTATGGGTCGACGCCCTGTACGAAGACCTGCTCGGCAGGCCACCCGATGCGCAAGGCGAGGCGTTCTGGGTGGCGCAATTGGCCGCCGGAGCGGGCCGTTCCAACGTCGCGCAGGGCTTCGTCGACAGCCCGGAACGCGAGGCGATACGAATCACGCAGGACTATGTCGACTTCCTGGGTCGCAGCCCCAGTCCCGCCGAGGTCGATGCCTGGGTCCAGCAGTTCGAAAACGGCGTGACGAACGAAGACGTCGTGACCGGCTTCGTCGCCTCCGACGAGTATTATCTCCGAGTGCTGTCCGAACCCTAGGCGCAAGCTCGGGGGGTCCGCGGGGCGGCCCACGAAACGGAAGGGATCATTTTCCCGAAAAAAGCACGCTCGTTGCGCAGCAACGAACGTGCAAAAAACAAAACGGCGGCGAAGCGAAAAAAAACGACTTCCGAATACCCCATGACGTCTGAGCGAGCCGCGAAAGCGGCATCCAATTGCCGCGCCACCCTTCGCCTTACCCCACGCTCTTTTGGATCTCTTTGGGAGGGGTTTCGGAATCGTTTTTTTTCGCGCAGCGCCGATGCTCGGAGGGCGATTAGTCTTCGTACCCCGGACGGTCGCCCGCCGCGGCCCGTTCGCGCTCCAGCGCGCGATTCAACGACGAAATCGTCACGTACCCGGCGACGGCGTCTGCGCGCCCGAACTCTTCAATCGCGCTGTCAGCGCCCACGACGTTCGCGATCCATTCGCGCGCCCGCGGATGGCCCGCGCGCGCCTGGCAGGTGGCGGCCTCGACGAGGCGCTCCCACGCGGCCAGCGTCACAACGTCGAAGACCACGGACCAATAATTCGGCTCGTCGCGATCCCGCGGCGGCGGAGCGCGCACCGGATCGGGAACACGGAGCTCGTCGGGGTCGCCACGTTGAGACCGCGCGGACGCAACGGCGTCGAGTACGTCCGTGAAGGTCACCTGCGACGCGACCGCGCGAACTGTGCGCTCGACGCGCGCCGCGTCCGCGAGACCAATCGTGCGTTGAACCCAGACGCGCGCCCGATCGTCGCCCAGAAGAGCCTCTTCGCATGCTACCTCCACGATCTCGCGCCATGATTCGAGGGTGATCGTTCGAAACGACAGCTCGCGGTAGATCGCGCCACGTTGAGCGGTGTGTGCGCGAATCAGTTCTGCGTCGTCGCTTGCCATCGTCGGGCCTCCTATATAACACCACATCGTCGGCGTACCCTATACTAACGAAAAAAATCATGGCGTTTTTCACCGTTTGGCTGACCGGGCTGACCGGGTCGAGACGGAAAAAAGTACCCCAGGCCGCCCAACCTTCCGGAAAGGAGGGCGGAAGGAGGGGGCTCCCTGTCGAAAAGGATTGAGACGCCAATCGATCGCAGGTTCGGGGCGAGACGCCTGATGCACCCTCGGAAGCGCGTGATGTCACGCGGCCATCCTCCGTGCCTCGCGCCGCTACGTCCAACGATCGTCTCAACCGCGTAAAGCAGGTCCGAGGCGCTCCCCGTCCACGGACCACCGCGATTCAGGGCGCGGCGCGGGCCATTCACATGGACGCCCTCCAGCGCAGCTTCCGAAAAAACTGGCAAAACCGTACCTTAACCCGACGAAAGCCTCGGCGCGTGTGGCACAGATGCGCGCTGCGGGGGAAGAAGTCTTAACGCGTCTAAAGCCGGACAATCCGCCGAGACGGATTTCCTGGTCGGTACAGGTACGGTTTTGCCAGTTTTTTCTTGCGCAGTTTCGGCTGCGCCGAAGCCGCGTCTTGCGCGTTCGGGTTTCCCTTCGCGACGCAACGTACTGAACGGCAGCATACGATACGTAATTACATATGCGCACGGTTGGTCTCTGTACTGGTGGTCGCTACTTTTCGCCGAAATGTAATTCCGGGTGCTAGCAACTTTATACGGTTGGTCAGTAGCGATCAACCATCCACTGTGGCATTTCAACTTTTCGCATGTAGTTGCCGCGCAACGACTTGCGTTATGACACGTACCTGTACGGTTGGTAGCTGTTTTGGGGTGGTTTGAAAATGATCCTAGTAGCAAGGCCAGTCGTTGCGCGCCGTGCTTGCGCCGCGGGTTCGTGTCGCAGCGAGCCGCCGGGCATCTCCATCGTGCCTGGGCGCGCAAGGGTTGCCGCGTTTGTCGAGGCCCGAGGTGTTTTCCTCGGGGAACGTGCCGAAGTAGCCGACCAACTGGGCGGCGGTGTCGAAGCGATCGATGGAGACGACCTTGGCCACGATGACGGCCGCAGTGGCCGGACCGATCCCCTTGATCGTCTCGATCTGTCGATGGGGTCCCGGCGGCAGGGCCTGATAGGCTTCCACCATCAGTTTTTCCAGGGAGTCCGCGGTGACCAGGCTATCTTTGATCTGCTCGACAATCTCAAACCACCCCAAACTAGCTACCAACCGTACAGGCATGTGTCCGAACCCAAGTCGTTGCGCAGCAACAACTTCTGGAAATTTGAAACTAGATACTGGACGGTTGCTCGCTGATGACCAAACGTACTTTGGTGCTAGCAACTTTGGACGCGTTACGCGTAAATGCGGCGACCAACCGTCCACGTACCAACGGTTCACATGGACCGCCGTTCCCTCGGAGCAGGCGTACATGTGCAATTGGGCGCTCCCAGCAAAACGCGGCTTCGGCGCAGCCGAAACTGCGCAGGAAAAAACTGGCAAAACCGTACCTGTCCCGACCAGGAAATCCGTCTCGGCGGATTGCCCGGCTTTAGACGCGTTAAGACTTTTTCCCCCGCGTCGCGCATGTGTGCCCCACGCGCCGACGCCTTCGTCGGGTAAAGGTACGGTTTTGCCAGTTTTGACGATTTCGACATTGAACCGTGCGCTGGAGCGCGAACGCGCCGCGGCGGGCCGGTCGCGGTACGAAGACTAATCGCCCTCCGAGCATCGGCGCTGCGCGAAAAAAAACGATTCCGAAACCCCTCCCAAAGAGATCCAAAGGAGCGTGGGGTGAGGCCCAGGGTGGCGCGGTGATGGGATGCCGCTTACGCGGCTCGCTCAGACGTCATGGGGTATTCGGAAGTCGTTTTTTTTCGCTTCGCCGGCGTTTTCTTTTTCGCACGTTCGTTGCTGCGCAACGAGCGTGCTTTTTTCGGGAAAATGATCCCCACCGTTTCGTGGGCCGCACCGCGGACCCCACGCGCTTGCGAAGCCAGCTACGGGACCATGAATAATCCGGGTTAGTGCATAGAACCGAGGCGCTTGGCCGCGGCTTCGCCGGCTTCCAACGCGCGGTTGACTTTTTCAAACGTACCCAGGCTTGGCGAGCGCTTGACCTGTTCAATGCGGTTGAGCGTTTCGGGGCGCACACCGGCACGGCGGGCCAACTCGGCTTGTGACCAGCCAAGCGCCCGACGCGAACGAATGATGTCGCAGGCCATGATGACGCGCGTGGCTTCTCGCGCCGGATAATTCCCGCGTTCGTTCAACGGCGGTAATTCCGGCATGGGCCGTTCGCCCGTCAACCGTAGAAACTCAGCTTCGGGCAGAACCACGAAGCGCTCCCCGGCCAGGGTCAGCGTTTGCACGTTCGTAAAGTCAATCGTCATCGTAGAACCCGTCGCGGTGTCCAATCTTCTCCACCATCACCAACTCCGGCTCCGCGGGTTGAACTCCCAGCGCCGGCTTGCCCGGCTCAACGTGAAATTGCAGTCGATAGTCGCCCGTCCGCATTCGCCAGCGGCCAGCCAGGTTGCCCGAAAGCCGTTTCGCGCCACTTACCTCCGGCCACTGTTCCAACCGATCAAGCAACCGCGTCACGCGCGGACGGATGCCGCGCGGCAGCGCCTCGAATTGCCGCTCCGCCTCGGGCGTCAAATCGACGGTGGTCATACCCCATTATGGCCGCAACTTGACGCGCCGGTCAAGCCGTTGACCGGCTGGCTGACGGCCCTCAATCAGCGGATTTTGAATCGGGCGCCGGACGCTCAAGGGTTCGCCTATTGGCAGCAACAGCTTGCCGCGGGCGAGTCGGAATCGAACGTCGCGTTGGGCTTTTTCGATATTCTCGAAGCGTACAAGAACGACGTGACGAGCTGGTTCAACGAGTATCTTGGGCGGACCGGACGACGTCGCACCAGCGTCACGGAACGCCACGGAGGGCGTTCCCTACAGATGGCGTTGCCGCGGCCGAGTGTGCCTACTCCTTTGCCCAAGAATCCCGGCGGAATTCGCGCGCGCCGGAATCTCCCTTTTCCGTTTCAGCAAGTGAGGGGCTTTGAGCATCTACTCACGCGGCCGACAATTTGTCACGAGAAAGTGGTGGCTGGTGGCAGAGCGTCAGCGATGCCCCGGCTAGATAGCGACCGGGGCATCGCTTAGGCTCTGCCCCCAGCCACCGCGATCCGGAGGTTTTTTTGAAATACTGAGATTGACACGGCTCTCGGGTGGTCCTATCATAGCCATTGTTGACGTGCTCGTGACGGGCACGTTGTGGATAGGCTCGAAAAGCCCCCTGCCGTGCAAGCTGTGCATGGGAGGGGATTTTTTTTGTTGGCGTGCCCGCACGCCACACTCTCAAACGGTTCTCGCTGGACCGATCGATCGGCCGTTGCCGCGGTGATCGAAACTGTTGTGTTCGCTTCCCTGCTTCGTGTTGTGCTGGCTCTATAAACTACAAGAGGCAACCCATGTCGCCGATGAGCAAAACCGAAATCGCCCCGACGCGGCCCACGGGCCACGCGCGGACGACTGTGCAGGTTGCCCGGCTTCGCCTGACCGCGAGTCCGTATCCGGGCTTGCGGCGGCTCAATTGCCATTTCCACGAAGGCGTGCTCACAGTGCGAGGTCGCGTCTCGACGTTCCACGAGCGCCAGATGGCGTGGATCGCGCTGTGCGATGTCGCGGGCGTCGAGGAGTTCGTCGACCACGTCGAGGTTGTCGAGCAGGCGACGGACGCGCAAGGCGACGGGAACCCGCCGTGTTTCGCGTTGCGTCGCGCCAAGTAGTTTTTCCCAAGACCCTGTTTTCTCGTTAAGGAAGGAAGGTGTGTCATGTTGGTACTCAGTCGGAAAGACGGCCAAAAAGTGATCGTCGGCCATAATGTGGTCATCACCGTGTTGGAGATCCGCGGCGACCTGGTTAAGCTGGGGTTCGACGCCCCAGGCCAGATCCCGATCCACCGCGAGGAGGTCCGTCGGCGGATCGACCACGAGCGCGCCGAGAGGGTCGACGTGGGCGAGGAGATCGAATCGCCTTTTTTCGCGGAGTGCGCCTGACGCGGCGGGTTAGTGTGACGGCAGTCTGCGCTCGTTCCCCCTGGACCAGGAATAGTACGGGCTATTGACGCTATTGACCATGCCTTCAGAAAAGCTCCAAGAGAACCCGGTCCATTTTCCAGCGGATCGCCGCTTGCGCATTGGGATTCGGCCGTCCGTGATGGTGCTGTTTCTCGTACTCGCTTTGCTTCCGGTCGCCATGGCCTGGGGCCACTATCTGGCCGTCGGACTGCCGGAGGTTCCGGTCATCCCCCGGCGGCATCCCGAGTTGGCGAACGACCCGGCCGGCTTCCCGGCCTGGCTCCGCATCACGCATTACGTCAACTTGCTGTTCATGGTCCTGCTCCTCCGCAGCGGGCTATCCATTTTGATGGATCATCCTCGACTCTATTGGAATGTTCACTGCGCGCCCGGATCGGAGTGGATGCGATTCACCCCGGTCGAGGTTCCCACGAATCGAGTCTGGACGGCGAAGGACGACGCGCGTTACATCTCGCCCTGGCTTGGCCTGCCCGGATACCGACACACCATCGGCACGGCCAGGCACTGGCACTTGCTTTGCGCCTTGTTCTGGTTCCTTAACGGGCTGGCTTTCGTGGCGTTGCTCTTCGGCACCGACCAGTGGAAGCGCCTCCTGCCGGCCTCCTGGCAAATCGTTCCAGACGCCTGGGCCGTCTTCGTCCACTACGCCACCTTTCACATGCCGGTCGAGCCGAATGCCTTCTACCATTACAACGCCCTCCAGCAACTGTCTTACTTCACGGTGGTGTTCGTCATGGCTCCGCTCTCGGCCATGACCGGTTGGGCCATGTCGCCGGCCCTCGACAGCCGGTTCCCCTGGTATCCGAAGCTGTTCGGCGGCCGCCAGTCAGCTCGCTCCATTCACTTCTTGCTCTTGCTGGGCTACGTCGGGTTCGTGGTCATGCATGTGGCGATGGTGGCTGCCACCGGATTGGCCCGAAACATGAACCATATTGTCATGGGCACCGACGACGCCAACGGGATCGGGTTGTTTCTCGGCCTAGTCGGCATCGGAGTGGTCGTGGCCGCCTGCTATCTTGCCCAGTGGGCGTCTTGGAAACATCCCCGCGCCTTGCAGTACCTCGTCAGGTCCATTCATGCCTCCATGAGGCACTTGCTCTTCGGCCACTTGGCGCCGCGCGCCCAGTTCTCGAAAGAGGACATCTCGCCCTTCCTCTGGCCCAACGGCAAGATGCCCGCCGGCGAGGAATGGCAGTCGCTCGCCGACAATGATTTCAAGGATTTTCGGCTCAAAGTCTACGGGCTGGTCGAGAATCCGGTCGAACTTTCTCTGGACGAAATGAAGGCCCTGGGTCAACAGCAGCAGATTACGATGCACCACTGCATCCAGGGCTGGTCGGGCATTGCCCAGTGGAGCGGCTTGACGCTCGCGAAGCTGGTCGAACTGGTCAGGCCCATGCCGGAGGCGAAGGTCTGCCTCTTCCACTCCTTCGGCGAGGGGCTGTACGGCGGTGAATACTACGACACGCAACAGGTCGAAAACGCCTTGCGAACCCAATGTATCCTGGCCTACGAAATGAACTACGAGCCGCTCGCCCGGCTTTATGGAGCACCCTTGCGGCTGCGGGTGGAAAACCAGCTCGGCTATAAAATGGTCAAGTGGATCAAGGCCGTCGAGTTTATCGCCAGCGAGAAGCAGGTCGGCAAGGGGCACGGCGGCAAGAACGAGGACGACGAGTATTTCGACCTGCTGCCGGACATCTAAACAGCCTTGCGTGGTCCTGGGCACCTACAGGAATCGCCGAGAAACCCATGCACGAGGAACCCATGCCATCCGAGGAGCCGATCGGCGACCAACCGACGCGAAACGTGTCGCGCCGTGACGGGCGGCGATCCCGAGTCGACCGGCTGCGTTTGCCCTACCTTCTCGGCCATTACCCGGCCCGTCTCGTTTGGGCGGCGTTCCTGCTCGTCAACGGCTTTCTGACGATTGGTTTGTTGGCCTCCGTCGCCATGATTTCGGGAACCCCGTTGGTTTTCCCGTCGCTGGGGCCAACGGCGTTGTTGCTGTTCCACGATCCGATGCAGCCTGCCGCGAGTCCCCGGAACACGTTATGCGGCCACGCCCTTGGGATCGCCTGCGGCTATGCTTCGCTTTGGCTGCTGGGTTTGACTCACGATCCGCCGACCCTTGTGGAAGGCGTGTACGCGAATCGCGTGTTCTGCGCGGCGCTTTCCCTGGCCTCGACGGGCACCCTCATGGTCTTGCTCGACGTCTGGCATCCACCGGCCGGCGCCACGACGCTCATCATCGCGTTGGGGATCATCACTCGCCCCTACCACCTGTTGATCGTTGAAGCGGCAGTGGCGATGCTGATCCTTCAGGCACTGATCATCAACCGACTCGCAGGCATCAAGTACCCTGTTTGGGCCCACGCCGCTGGTGTCCGCCGGCGCGAAGCCGTTGAATGAGGCTTGGCTACGGTTCACCGCGCTCCGGTTCATGTCGTCATATGATTCGGCAAGCCGACGATCAAGGCCCAGGTGGTTTCGTCGGCGGCAAACGCCGCGTCGATCAGCGTGTGGTCCGCGGCGGCCGGGCCGACAAGGCGAGTTTCAAGGGAGTTCACCGCCAGTAGCGACAGCAACTCGTCGTCGTCCGTAGGGGCCTGGATCTCGGCCGGCGTTGGCCGTTCGTCCTCAGTCGTATGCCAGGCGATTGGATGGCCCTGGTCGGGCCGCTTGCCGGGAGCCGGGCTCGACGCCCCGTTGGGCGAAGGGACGGCGGGCAACGTGTCGTCGCTCGGCTTGTCGAGCTTCTTGTGGTGGATGGCCTTGTTCCGCGCCAGGAGTTGTTCGTCCTCGTAGGTGTGCGGCAGCCCCGTTTCAGTGAAAACGCCCGACAGGCCATTATGCGTGGGCGCCTCTTGGTAGCGGTCGAGCGGGAACCGCACCAGCGGACTCAGCGGTGTCGGAACGGTCGTCAAAAGCGATTGGAGCGCGGCGCCGGTCGCCGCGGCGCGTCCGTCCGGATCGAAGCTCTCCGGGCGCCGTGTCGTGAAAAGCGCGTCGACGGGATTATTACCCACGTCGACGTCGAACTCCCGCGTCGCACTCGACGGAGGCGTGCCGGCGGTGACACGTACCGTGATCTCGAACTCGCGGTTTTGTGACGCGGAACTCGGTACGGGCCAGGTGAACTGGCCGCGAGCGTCGATCGCCGCGCCGGTCGGCGCGCCCGGATCGAGGCTATAGGTCAACGGCTCGTTCGGCCGGCCACCGCTGGCCGTCACCTGGAAGCTCAAGGTTTGGCCGGGCTCGACGATCTGGTTGGGAAGCGGGCTGACGTTGGGCAGGCCATTGGCGACGACCTGCGGCGCGCGCTCGGGAACGGCCTCGGGCGAGACAAACTGCGGGCCGCTGAAGCTCGCACTCATCGGTGCGATCGGGTTGGAACTCAAGGCAAGGCGATTTTCGAGCAATTCAAAACGCAACCTGCCTGCGCCCGGGCGCTTCCGCCGGCCCGCCGCACGCGATATCGCCCCTCCGGCACGCACGCGGAAATCTGGCTTTCGCATGGCCACCTCCTTCAGCGGCTCTCCTTCCACTCGGCAAATCGAAACGACGACATCAAAGGGCTGCACTTTTCGTGCCATTTACCACGCACCGTGAGGCTTTCCTCCCAATCTATGGTACGCACTGGATTGTCGGACAGTTCTTGTGAATCCCCGCCCCGGCCAGGCATACTCCTACTCGCCGCACCGCTCTTGATAGCCGTTGAGGCGCCGTCGGGCGCCGGCCAAGGCGTCGTTGGGTAAGTCGGGGGATTCCAATGCGATGCCTTCCCACTTGGCAGCTTCCTCGAACTGGCCGTTCTGGGCATAGGCTGCCGCCAACGTATCGATCCATTTCGGATTCTTCCAATCGGACAACTCGCAAGCATGTGTGGCCGAGTCGACCGCCCGAGGCCCATCGCGGTCCTTCGAATCGGGGCACGACGCCCAGAGGGCGGCGCGACCGGCGTACGCTTCGCCTTCCGCGGGATTCAGACGGATCGCGTCGGTGTAATCCGCCAAAGCCGCCTCGTATTCGTTCCGAACGCGCCAGACATCGCCCCGGTTGGCGAGGATGCCCGCGTCGTCAGGATCAAGGCGGATCGCCTCGCTGAACTCGGCCAACGCCTTGTCGTATTCCTTCAGGCCCACCCAGGCCAAAGCTCGGTGGTTGCGCAGCCGCGCGTCATGGGGATTGAGACGAATGGCCTCGTCGAAGTCGGCCAGGGCCTTGTCGTATTGATCGAGCGCCAGCCACGTCAAGCCGCGATTCTTGTACGCCACTTCGCTGCGCGGATCGAGACGCAACGCCTCGTCGTAATCGGCCAGCGCCTTGTCGTATTCGCGCTTGGACGTCCAGGTCCGCCCCCGGTTGGCATACGCCAAGGAATCGTGGACGTCGAGCTCGATCACGCGGTCGAAGTCGGCCAGGGCCTTGTCGTACTCCTGTTTCCCGTACCATGTGAGGCCCCGGTTACTGTAGGCCCATGCGTACTTCGGATCGAGGCGGATCGCCTCGCTGAAATCGGCGATGGCCTTGTCATATTCCTTCCTGAGGAAGTTGGTGAACCCCCGATTGTAATAGGCGCCTGCGCTGTCGGGATCGAGGCGGATCGCCTCGCTGAAGTCGGCCAGGGCCAGTTCGTATTCCTTCGTGGCGTCCCGGCAAGCACCGCGATTGATGTAAGCGGCGGGGCTGTCGGGATCGAGCCGGATGACCTCATCCATGTCCTTGACGGCGTTGTTTTCCTCCCCTTTGAGATACCACACGATCGCGCGGCGGAAGAAGGCGTCGCTGTCATTGGGATTCTTGTTGATCTTTCGCGAGAAATACGAAACGGCGTCGGTCAGGCGTACGGCGTCGTTCTGCGAGATCCAGCCTTTCGCCCCGCCGCGTGCGCGCACCCAAAGGAGGCCCCCGTTGGTCGTTTCCACTTTGACGACCGGATATTCGATGGTGCCAACCACCTCCGTTCGCTTATTTTCCGGATGGTAGACTTTCATCTCCACGTCGGGTCTGGTCAGGATGGCGCGCCTGCCGTGCGGCGATGCGATGTCAGCGGGGGTTTGTTGCGCGGAGGACGACGCGGCCAGGAAAAGTCCCAGAGCGAGACCGCCGCCGACTGCAATCACATACCTGCGCAGGGCTCTCCTGGGCATGACGGCTTTCCTTTCATCACGTTCGATGTGCCCCTGTCCGCACCTCGAAGCAAAATCTGTGCCGACGACCTCATGGGCCGGCGCAGGTGGGTGCGGGATCAGCAGCCGTGCCCTCGGCCACGACGAATTGTCGCACTCAACGCGGCTTCCACGACAATCTGGCGTGGTCATGCAATGGGTCGGCCCAAGCTCTTGCTGGGAAACCGGGGATGGCCGCCACCAGGCGGTGACGCTAAGAAACGTCCTCAAAAGCTCGCTCGTCCGAACTTGGGTGTTGAGCAACGATTCAAACGCGCAGAACTTTCGTGAAAGAATATCCCTGTCAAGACCGAATTTTCAACACCCTATCCTCCGCGGCCCCGCCGCGCGGGTGCCCCGAACACATCTTCGGCCGTTCCGCGGCCCCGCGACGACCGTGCGATGTTGGGAACGTCAGCCGCCTTGCTCGCGCCGCGGGCTACTCCTCATGCGGTGGCTTAAGCCGCCAATTCTCGTCGAAAAAATCGGCGGCCGCGATCTTGCCGGGCCAGAGCGTGTCGGGCGGCGTGCGCAAATCGACGACGGCCCAGTCGGGTAGCTTGGGAACTTGCCGCGCATTGTTCAAGTAAGCGTACTCGCGGAACGTGAAGCCGCTGTTGAGCACCACGTAGCGGCGCGGGTTGAGCGGGTTGGGATAGATCGCGATCAGCGCGTGCGTGTCGGCCGGAAAGTTCCGCTTGCCCGCCACGATTTGCTTGGCGTTCCAACCGATCGGCAACTGACCGGCGATGCGGCCCAACACCGCGTTGCCGGCCGGATCGCCCCACAGAATCAGGTTCGACGAGGCGATGTCGTCGTCGTCGATCTGGCTGTCGAGCTTGACGCGGGCCACGCCGCGGAAGTGCCGCCGCCACTGTTCGATCGCACGCGCCAACTCGGCGTCGGCCCACGCGCCCACGGCCTCGTGCGCCGGCTTGCCGGTGGGGCGCACGAAAAGGAACGCGTCCATCAGCGCGTCGTCGATCGGCCCTTGCAGGCCGTGCCGTTTGCGCAGGCCGTCGCCCTCCCGCGGGCCCAAGTGCCACTGGCCGTCGCGGCGGTGCAACTCGACTCGCCACGAACGGTCGGAGCGTGGCTGCGGCGCGTCGAACGGGTCGTCGTCAATCGAGAGTTCGACTCGCTGGTCGTGGTCGAAGGGCGCGTAACCGGGCCGCATTTCGAGCGTCAGGTCGGTGACGTTTTCAGTCCTGATGTCGACGGCCGAGGTGTCGACGGTCATCGCCTCGACATGCGCCGGTTTCCAGTGCTCGACCAGGCCGTCGATCACGACCCAATGCATGCGGTTGTACTTGAGCGTGGGGGTCGTCATTTGCACCAGCGAGGGGAGCCGGTCGCGTCCGACCTCGGCCAGGCTGTCCATGATGCGTTCGACGGTGGCTTGCGCGTCGGGGTGGTAGCCGTGGCCCGTCTTGGGACCGATCACATGCACCAGGTCAATTCCGGACTCGGCCAGCGCGGCTTGCATCACGTCGGCCGCTTGCTTCTGGATGTCGTCCTCGCCGCTGTAGGCCACGGTGGGGCAATGGAACAGGTTCCGCGCCCAAACAGGGCAGTCGTAGAGTTGCCACAGCTTTCGCTCGTACCAGGTGGGCTGGAGCGTTTCCTTTTGGAAGAAGTCCAGGAATTCAGGCGTTTCCGAGAAACCGGCGCCGGGGTTGGCGGCGAACCAGCGGTCGGCGAAGTGGACGGCGAAGTGCCAGCAGGCCGCGCCGCCCATCGAGAAGCCGCGAACCGAAATCCGATCGGGGTCGATGCGATAGCGGCGGCGAACCGATTCGAGCGCCTCGATCACGTCGACCTCGCCGGCGAATTTGAAGGCGTTCGAGTAGCGGCCATAGGGGTGCAGCACGATCGTATCCTGGGGCGTGAACTGGCCGGGCTGGGTGCGGCGGCCCTGGATGAAATTCAACTCGCTTAGCGTCTCGCCGCGACCGTGGAACCAGAGATCGAGCCGGTGCCGGTGAGTGCCCAGCGCCGCGTACGAGGCCGGCACGACCAGCCCGTACGGTTGCACCGAGCCATCGAGCTTCGAGACGTATCCCCGCGCGACCAGCCCCGTGGCCGTCGTCCAAGGCGCGCGATGCTCGGCCAGGTCGGCGGCCCGTTGCCGCCCCTCGGCGAGCAATTCGCGCGCCACCGACAGTTCCTTGGGATCGAAGAACTCCTGATACCGTAGCGCGTCGCCAACGGCCTTCTGGTAAATCCGCACGTCCGGCAGCAGGTCGCGGGCCGTCGCGTCGTCGCCGGAGGCCAACTCCTGGATGGCTTTGTCCAAGTCGTCGAGTTCCTCTTGTAGCTTCGCGCGCTCATCGGCCGGGATCTCGATCCCCAGTTTCGGGATGCGGCGCACCTGATCAGGCAGGTTGTCGGTGGGACCATCGGCGCGGGCGGGGAGGGCCAGAAACAAGAAGACAACGAGGGGAAAGGTCGATCGCATGGGGCTATTCCGCCAAGTTGCCAAGACTGGCCAAGAACTCGCTCATCTCGCCGGCCGCGTGGGCGTCGCCCTTTCGATGCGCCTGCTCGATGCCGTCGCGGAGCACCGTCCGCGCTTCGCCGACGCGCCCCAATTGAGCGAACTGCTGAGCGGCCATGAAGAAAGCCGGCACGTAGGGCGGATCGTCGTTCATCAGGCCGCCGTATTGTTCCAGACTGCGATCATGGTCGCCCTCCTTGGCCAGTTCCATGGCCAGACTGTACCGCAGGAACGTGTCGCGCGGATCGTCGACAAGCATGGCTTCAATTCGCCGGCGGCGGGACGGTGCGGTCATGAGCGCGGATGATCCTGGTAGGAAAGACATATTGTGGCGCACCACTCACGGGACCGCAAGCGAGATCTTGGAGAAGCCGCGGTGGCGTTCGATCCGCGATGCTTGGTTAGCGGCACAGGGCCGCCAGGATTTCCTGGATCCGGCGGATGTCGAGCGGTTTGGCCAGGTGCGAGTCGAAGCCCGCCTCCTCGGCAAGCTTCACATCGGTGGCGCGCGCGTACCCGGTGACGGCCACCAGCCAAACGCGGTTGATTCGCGGATCCTGACGAATGCGCTGCGCCACTTCATAGCCGTTCAAGCCCGGCAACCCGATGTCCATCAGAATCAGGTCGGGCAGAAACGCGCGGGCCACTTCCAGGGCGGCAGGCCCGCTGTGGGCCGTCCGGACGTCGTGCCCAAACTTCTCCAACAGCATGGCCGTGCTGTCGGCGATGTCGACGTTGTCGTCGACCACCAGCACACGCTGTGCCTTTGCCGCCGCCGCCGGCGCCGCGGCGGCCGCCGGCAGGCCGGGCTGCGCCGCGGCCGGCTGGATGGGCAGACGAACCGTGAATTCGCTGCCGTGGCCCAGCCCCGCGCTCTTGGCCTCGACCGTTCCACCGTGCAACTCCGCCAGTCGCCGGACCAGGCTCAATCCGATGCCCAACCCCCCTTCCGAGCGCTCCAGCGACCGGTCGGCCTGTGAAAACAGTTCGAAAATGTGGGGCAACACGTCGGCGGCAATGCCGATTCCAGCGTCCCGGACGCACAGCGCCACGACACCCGCTTCCGGCCGCACGCTCAGCCAGATGCGGCCGCCTTCGTCGGTGTACTTGGCGGCGTTGCTGAGCAGATTCACCACGATTTGCTCCAAGCGCGTCGGGTCGGCGTCCAACCAGATGGGCTCGGCGGGCAACGACACCGAAAGCTCGTGCCGTCGCCGGTCGAACAGCGGTCGACAGGCCTCGACGGCCTGCTCGACGACCCCCTTGATCTCCAAGCGGGTCCGGTCGAGTCGAATCCTGCCGGTCGAAATCCGCGAGATCTCCAGCAGGTCGTCGACCAGATGGGTCAGATGCATGACCTGACGCTCGATCATCGCGCGGGCCCGCTTCTGGATTGGATCCTCGATCGCGTCCAGGGCGAGGAGTTGTATGGCGTTGGACGTCACGGCCAGCGGGTTGCGGAGCTCGTGCGAGAGCATCGCCAGGAATTCGTCCTTGCGGCGGTGCAGGTCGGCCAGGGCCTTCGCTTGCTCCAGCGTCTTTCGCTCCAGTTGGCTGCGCTCGGTGATGTCGCGGATGTTGCACTGGATGACCTGTCGATCGGCCACCGAATAAACATTGCTGACGAATTCGACCTCGACCTGCCGTCCGGCCTTGGTCTTGAGCGGCAAGTGCTCGTAGCGGACGTAACCGCGCTCGCGCAATTCCTTGTAGGCGATCCGGCTGGCTTCGATATCGCCGAACATACCGATCTGCCAGATCTCCTTTCCCAGGAACTCGTCGTGCTCGTAACCCAACAGACCGCACATGAACGGGTTGGCGTCGACGATCGTTCCGCTGCCGGCGTCGAGAATCAGGATGCCGTCCTTGGCCGTCTCGAACAGCCGCCGATACCGAAGCTCGGAGTGCTTCACGCGCTCTTCGTGCTCACGGCGTTCGGTGGCGTCCTTGACTTCTTGTCCGCGCGAGGTGACGTCGCGAAAGACGAGCATGACACCGGTGATTTGCCCGTCGGCACCGTGCAGCGGGCTGGCGCTGTCGTCGATGAGCCTGCGCTCGCCGCTCTTGGCGATCAACACCGTGTGGTTCGCCAAGCCGACGACCACCCCCTCGCGCAGCGCGCGATCCCAGGGACTCTCGATCGGCGCCTGAGTCTCCGAGTTGACGATTTCAAAGACGCGCGTCAGCGGAGTGCCCACCGCCTCGGCGTGCGTCCAGCCGGTGACGGCTTCGGCGGATCGATTGAGATGGACGACGTTGCCCGCCACGTCGCTGGTGATCACCGCGGTATCGAGGCCGGAGAGGGTTTCCAACAACCATTCCGCTTGTTCTTGTATCATGCCGGACGCCTCTGTGGGGAACGCCCTCCGTGGCGTTCCGCGCGCCGCGAGCAGTTGTTCATTGTCGCATTCACGCCGTGCCTGGTCAACTACTCAATGACTTTCGCGGCGACGGCCTTCTTCTTGTTGCCGTCTTCCGGAAAGAGATCCCACAGGTTGTCGGCCTCGTTGATACCGACCTCGACCGTGCCGCTGAAGTTCAATTTCTTGCTCGCCCCTTTCGTCGCATGGCCACGGTCGTAACGCAGCATGATGGGGTACTTGCCGCTGACCGTCTTGGTGTGCCCGGCACGCACGACCAACCGTTGGTCGTCGACGACGAAATGGAAATCTTTCGGGTTGCGCGTATTGTCGATGGTCACATCGAACCGGTGCTGGAACAGATCCCAGCCGGCGTCGCTGGGAGCGAACTCAAAGGTGCCGTCGGACAACGTGTACTTGGTGGATCCGACGTTCCCGCCGCGATCGAATTCGACGATCCAGCGCGTCCCGGCCGGCAGCGACTGCGACATGCCAGGCTCCATCGCGTAAGCGTCGCCGTTGACGACGTAGCGGACGTTGGCGCCCGATTTCTTCGGGTTCACCAATAAGGTTCCATTGCGGACGAGCGGGCCCTCGGCATCGTCGACCGGCGCGCCGGCGATCACGGGCAGCCCGAGCGCCTCGGCGGCGTTACCCTTGCCGATTTTCACCGCGCCGCGGCCGCGGGTGCCCACCATGACCGTGGTTTCGCCCAGCACCAGGGCCGTGCCGAAGTCCAAGTTCGGGTTGTAGATCAGACGAACCGTTCCGGTGGGCAACTTGCCGGCTCCGGCGGGTTCGGGCACGGTCACCTGCAAGATCTGCCGAATCTCGGCCCAAGTTCCCAGGATTTGCAGGTTTGTCGTCACGTCCGCCTCCGTCGGCTCGATCTTCGCCAGCTTGCCCAGCGCGTCGGCGAGGTCCGCGATCTGCTTGGGCTCGGCCTCGTCTTTCTGCGCGTGTTGTTCGAGCACATTGAACGCTCGCTGAACCGCCGTCTGCCGCGAGATCCGTTCCGCGCCGGTGGTGTTGCTGGGTTCCGCCACCAACCAGGCCTCGTAGGCCGCGGTGGGGTCGACGGACTTGAGGGCCTTGGTCAACGCGTTGCGGTGTTCGGGCGACCAGTTTCCGGTGCCGGACAGCGCGTCGATCTCATCCGGAAACAACGCTTTGACCTTGGCCTTGAGGTCCGCCGTCTGATCGCGGATCTGCTTGTTCACATCCTCGCGCGCGGCTTCCAGGCGCTTGGCGGTGAGTGGAACCGGCTGGATCACCTCATTCTTGGACGTCTCCGTCATCTTGGTGGGAAGACGATTCCTCACCTCCGTCGAGGAATGTGCGCGGCGCCGCGCCACAGGCGACTGTCCCCAAACCCCTTGGGCTAGTTCAAAAACGACCAAGCTGAATCCGAAACCTACAACGGCCAACAACCGAAAACGTGAGACGACCATGTGAAAACCCTCCCATTGAACGATGTCTTGCCTTGCAACCTTTGCCTGCGAGCGGTCAACAATGAAACATTTTGTCACGAGAACACGGTGGCTGGTGCAGAGCCTTAGCGATGCCCCGGCTAAATAGCCACCGGGGCATCGCTAAGGCTCTGCCCCAGCCACCGTGAACGTCTCATTCTTGGCCGCGCGCATTAAAGCCTGTGCAAGATTAGCGCCAAACCGCGCCAAATCCGCGATTGGCACGGCAGTTGCGGTGTTCTATTGACTTGCGACGATGGTTTACCGTAAAGCATGTAGGGGGCAATTCACAGAAAAAACGAAGGGAAATCTCATGAAACGCTTAACTTTGATGGCAGTGTTGCTCGGCGGGCTAATCGCCGCCAGCGCGGCACCGGTTTCGGCGCGCCCCTACCGGCGACCAGTGGCTCGTACCGCCGTGGCCCGTACTGCGGTGCGTGTCGCCCGGCCGGCCTACCGCGTGGTCCGACCGGCGGTGTACGGTCGGCGCACCTATTATGCACCGCGCCGCGGATACGGCAGGGGCTACTGACGCGGCGTGAGGGTTGGTGCCGAGATGCGACTCTTCTACATGCTGATTTTGCTCGTCCTCGTGGGCGCGGTCGCCATTTTCGCCCTGCAAAACAGCGAGGTGGCGACCCTGCGATACCTTGATCGCAGCGCTTCCGTGCCGATTTCGTACCTGATCGGCGGCGCCTACGCGCTGGGCATGTTGAGCGGCTGGACGGTCGTTGGAATTCTCCGGCGTTCTCTACAACGCGCGACGGCACGTCAAGTCGATTGACACCGTTGACGCCAAGTGGTGCGGTTGACGCCAAGTGGCACCGACGGTTGAAGCGTAGGCGACCAGTCGGGGCTTCCGACTTTGTTTAGGCGGAAATCTACTTCGTAGTTTTTTTCGCCTTGGCGACCACGGTCGCCGCGGCAGCCTCGACCTTGTCCGCGGCTTTCTGAACGGATTGTTTGACCTCTCCGACGGCTTGATCGGTTTGGCCATCCGCGCGCAGCTTTTCGTTACCGGTCAGCGCGCCAGCGGCTTCCTTGATTCGACCTTTGGCCACGTCTGTCTTGCCACTCATGGCGGTGACTCCTTCGTCATGCGTTGCGCCCCTTCCAAACTTTCCACCCGGCGGTCTGATAACTGCCAGACCGCCTACGGCCAATTATGCACGCAAACGGCATGCCGGAGCGAAGCAAAGCGGCATCCAATTGCCTCCCCTCCCTTTGCCTCACCCCACGCGCGTTTGGATCGCCTGGGGAGGCGGAGCACGGGAACAAGGAAAACCCAATTCATTTCATTCGTCTTACGATTTCGGCATGACGTTGGCCGGCCGCTTCATCGCCGATTTTCCGGTAGGCCTTCACCAGCCACGACCGGGTCGCAACCAGGGCGGGATCGACCTTCAGCGCCGCTTCGGCGCGCTCGATGGTGCGCTCGAACTCCTCCGCGGCCCAAAGCGCCTCGGCCTGCCGCGATTGCTCGTCGGCGAGCCAAGGATTCACTTCCAGCATTATGCATTGGTCTTCGATGCGGCGATCGAAGCGCTGGTTGACTCGCTCGTAGCCGGGCGAAAGGTTCCAGCCCTTGCCGGCGTACCAGGAGACGGGCGACTCGAACAACAAGCCCCGGCACGCTGCCGGCTTTTCCGCCGGCGTCACGGGCCCTTCGAGGGACCGCGGCAACTCCGCGGTCGCCGACGCGCATTGCGACGCCGACGCGGGCTTGGCCAGTGCCTGTGGCTCGGAGGCCGGCGGCCCGAAAAACGGCCAGCCGGCAAATTGACGCCCAGCGAGTGCCGTGAACGACCATGCAACTAACTGGCGCCGATCCCGCAGTACCGCAGATCAACCATGGCTAAAGCCGCCTGTTTCAAACGCAAACATGTCGAGCGGGGCAGCCGCATGGCGAGCGATCGTCAAGCTGGATGCACTCTCCGCTTGCCTCCCGGTCGGCGTCGGTTATACTTCACGCGGCCAACCATGAGACCTTTTGCCACGAGTGGTGGCTGGTGGCAGAGCGTAAGCGATGCCCCGGCTAAATAGCGACCGGGGCATCGCTTACGCTCTGCCCCAGCCACCGTGAATGTCTCATTGTCGGCCGCGTGAAGTATCAACTTCCCGTCGACCAATGACCAAATGACAAACGCCCCATGACCCATGACCAACTAGCGATCGACACCATCCGCACCCTGGCGATGGACGCCGTTCAGGCGGCCAACAGCGGCCATCCGGGCACGCCGATGGCGTTGGCCCCCGTGGCGTTTACGCTCTTCAACCGGGTGCTCCGCTACGATCCGGAGCATCCCGACTGGCCGGCCCGCGACCGCTTCGTTCTTTCGTGCGGGCACGCCTCGATGCTGCTCTACGCCACCTTGCACCTGGCCGGAGTCAAGCAGGCCGGGGCCGACGGCCGGCCGACCGATGAGTCCGCGATACGGCTCGATGACATCAAGCGTTTCCGTCAATGGCACAGCCGCTGCGCGGGCCATCCAGAACGTGGCGAGGCCAGCGGCATCGAGACCACGACAGGCCCCTTGGGGCAGGGCGTCGGCAACAGCGTCGGAATCGCCGTCGCGCAACGCTGGCTGGCGGCCCATTTCCACCGGCCAGGTTTCGAGTTGTTCGATTACAAGGTTTACGCCCTGTGCAGCGACGGCGACATGATGGAGGGCGTCAGCTCGGAGGCGGCCTCGCTCGCCGGGCACCTGAAGCTGGCGAACCTCTGCTGGATTTACGACCACAACCAGATCACGATCGAGGGAAGTACGCAACTCGCCTTTACCGAAGACGTCGGGCGGCGCTTTGAAGCCTACGGTTGGCATGTGATCCACGTCGCCGACGTCAACGATCTGGACGCCCTCGACGAAGCTTACGCCGAGTTCCAGGCCACGGTCGATGCTCCCACGATGGTGATCGTCAAGAGCCACATCGGCTACGGAGCGCCGCACAAACACGACACGCGCGAAGCGCACGGCGAGCCGTTGGGCGACGAGGAGGTCCGCCTGGCCAAACAGTTTTACGGTTGGCCCGAGAACGAGAAGTTCCGCGTGCCCCCTGAGGTGCCCGCCCACTTTGCCGAGGGGATCGGAGCCCGCGGCCGAAAGCTGTTCGCCGACTGGGAGCCCCGTTTCGCCGCCTACGCCAAGCAATTTCCCGACCTGGCCGAGGAATATCGCCTGATTCAGGCCCGCGAGTTGCCCAAGGGATGGGATTCCGGGATTCCGAGCTTTCCCGCCGACGCGAAGGGGTTGGCCACGCGGGCTTCGTCGGGCAAGGTGCTCAACGCGATCGGGCCCAAGCTCCCCTGGCTGGTGGGCGGCGCCGCCGATCTGGCCCCCTCGACGAAGACGCTTTTCGACAAGGTCGTAAGTTTCGACGCTTTGAGTCCCGCGGGCCGCAACTTCCATTTCGGCATCCGCGAGCACGGCATGATGGCCGCCGTCAACGGGATGGTGCTCACGGGGTTGCGCGCGTTCGGCGCCACGTTCTTCGTCTTCTCCGACTATTGCAAACCGTCGATCCGGTTGTCGGCGATCATGCGGATTCCATCGCTTTTCATCTTCACGCACGATTCGATCGGCGTCGGCGAGGACGGGCCGACGCACCAGCCGGTCGAGCACCTGGCGGCGTTGCGGGCGATTCCAGGTCTGGTAACGCTCCGGCCCGGCGATGCCAACGAGGTGGCCGAGGCCTACCGCGCGTTGCTGCCGTGGAAGGATCGGCCGGTGGTTTTGATCCTGACTCGGCAGAATCTACCGACGATCGACCGCGCCAAATATGCCTCGGCCGCCGGGCTGGCCCGTGGGGCTTACGTGCTGGCCGACGCCCCCGGCGGCAAACCGGAACTGATTTTGATCGGCACCGGCAGCGAGCTTTGTTTCTGCGTCGCCGCCCACGAAAAGCTCACGGCCGAGGGGGTCAAAGCGCGTTTGGTCAGCATGCCTTCCTGGGAGTTGTTCGAGGATCAGACGGCGGCCTATCGCGAAAGCGTGTTTCCCCCCGCCGTGACGGCGCGCGTGGCGGTCGAGGCCGGCGTCGAGCAGGGATGGCAACGATACCTGGGCACCAAGGGCCGCTTTCTGGGGATGACCGGGTTCGGCGCCTCGGCCCCCTATGAAGTGCTGGCCAAGCAATTTGGCTTCACGGCCGAGAACGTCGTCAAGCTGGCCCACGAGGTTCTCTCGGCCGTGGCCAAATCGTAGTGGCGATTCTGTAGGGAACGCCCTCCGAACCGCCCATGTCGTCCAACTTCCCCCAACGAGCGACCGGGGCCGAGGTCGGACTTGACTCGGCGGGCGGCAATCCTTACCGTTCCGACCGCCATGCGCCATGGAATGGGGCCGCGACTCCCATTTCCGCGGGATCCGCGCAGGCAGGCTGAGAAACCTACCACCAAGTATAGGGGTCACGTATGTCCGCTCCCTTCGGCCACGATGCCCCGTTGGGAAACAGGGGGCTTACGCCCCCCGCTCGCCCAGAAGAAAACAGGGGGCTAACGCCCCCCGCTCGCCCAGAGGGAAACAGGGGGCTAACGCCCCCCGCTCGCCCAGAAGAAAATAGGGGGCTTACGCCCCCCGCTCGCCCAGAGGGAAACAGGGGGCTTACGCCCCCCGCTCGCCCAGAAGAAAATAGGGGGCTTACGCCCCCCGCTCGCCCAGAGGGAAACAGGGGGCTAACGCCCCCCGCTCGCCCAGAAGAAAACAGGGGGCTTACGCCCCCCGCTCGCCCAGAGGAAAACAGGGGGCTTATGGCGCCAATTCGCCCCGCGGGTGTGCCCCTGATCGACATCAGCCGGCAGTACGCCGAATTGGAGCACGAACTGACCACGGCATTGGCCCGCGTCCGCCGGTCGGGACGTTTCGTGCTCGGGCCCGATTGCCAGGAACTCGAAGGCGGGATCGCCGCCTACTGCCAGGCGCGGCACGCGATCGCGTGCGCGTCGGGAAGCGACGCGCTGCTCTTGTCGCTGATGGCCCACGAAATCGGGCCGGACGACGAGGTGATCGTGCCCAGCTATACGTTCTTCGCCACTGCCTCGGCCGTTTCGCGGCTGGGCGCCAGGCCGGTCTTCGTCGATATCGACCCGGCCAGCTACAACCTTGACCCGTGCCGGGTGGCGACGGCCGTTACGCCGGCGACCAAGGCGATCATCGCCGTCCACCTTTACGGTCAATGCGCCGACATGGCCCCTTTGGTCGCGCTGGCCCGCAGGCGCAATCTGGCCGTGATCGAGGACGCCTGCCAGGCGATCGGCGCCGAGTATCGCGGACGGCGCGCCGGCGCGCTGGGCGACACGGCGTGCTTCAGCTTCTACCCCACGAAAAACCTCGGCGGCTGGGGCGACGGTGGCATGCTGACAACCCAAGACGACAAGCTGGCCGACAAACTGCGGCTGCTTCGCGTTCACGGCATGCAGCCGCGTTACTATCACCAGTTGCTCGGCATCAACAGCCGGCTTGACACGTTGCAGGCGGCCGTGCTCAACGTCAAATTGCCGCGGCTCGAAGGCTGGACGGAGCGGCGCCAAGCGATCGCCCTTCGCTACGGCGAGCTTTTCAGCAGTGCGAAGTGCGACGGTTTGCTGGGGCTGCCCACTGCGGATCCCGAGGGGCGGCACGTCTGGAACCAGTATGTGGTGCGCGTGCCCGACGGCCGGCGCGACGCGCTGCGCGAGCACCTGACCCAGCGGAAAATCGGCACGGAAATCTACTACCCCGTCCCACTTCATCGGCAAGAGTGTTTCGCCCCCCTCGGCTACCGCGAGGGGAGTCTCCCCGAGACCGAGCGAGCGGCGCGCGACACGCTGGCACTGCCGATCTTTCCCGAGCTCACGGCGGCGGAGCAAACGCTCGTCGTCCAGGAAATTGCCGCTTATTTCCACAAGCCGCCGCACGCCGGCGGACATGTCCTGGCGGGGCCAAAGTTCCTCAAGCACCGGACCGCGCGTCGCAAGGCGTGAGGGGATCTCTACTTCACGCGGCCGACCATGAGCCCTTTTGCCCTTTTGCCACGAGAATTGATCTAGGGCATGGAACATTGTAAAATTAGCCGTTTATCTCGAACTTGCGCGGTCTGGAGAACGTCCCGCCTTGCTCACCATCAATTCCACGACGATCGAGGACACGTTCGCCGAGGCCTTTCCGATGACGGCGGCGCGGTTGATCGTGACGGCCACGACGCTCGAGTGGGCGCTCACCGCGGCGCGTGAAGCAACGGGCTACGCCGCGTCGGTCATCGGCTGCGACGCGGAGGCCGGTATCGAGCGCGTGCTGCCGCCGGACGAAACTCCCGACGGCCGTCCGGGCGTGAGCTGGCTCCTGTTCGCCTTCAACCGCGAGGGGCTGGCGAAGGCGGCCGTCAATCGCGTCGGACAGTGTATCCTGACCTGCGCCACGACCGCCTGCTACAACGGTTTACCCGTCGTGAAGGACAAGGCCATTCGCATCGGCGGTGTCCTGCGTTTCTTCGGCGACGGTTTCCAGGCGAGCAAGAAGCTCGACGACCGTCGCTACTGGCGAGTGCCGGTCATGGACGGCGAGTTCACCTGCGAAGACCTGTTCGGCACCGTAAAGGGGGTCGCCGGCGGCAACTTCTTGATCCTGGGTGAAAGCCAAACCGCCGCGCTGGCGGCGGCCGAGGCTGCGCGCGACGCCATCCAAGGCGTTTCCGGCGTGATCCTTCCCTTCCCCGGCGGTGTCGTTCGTAGCGGCAGCAAAGTCGGCAGCCGCTACAAGCAACTCCGGGCCAGCACCAACGACGCCTATTGCCCCTCGCTGCGCGGGCTCGTCGCGTCGGCGTTGCCCGACAACGTACATGCCGTTTACGAGATCGTCATTGACGGGCTCGACCTGGAGTCCGTCGAGCGCGCCACCCGCGCCGGCGTCGAAGCGGCCTGCCGGCCCGGCGTTGTCCGCATCAGCGCCGGCAACTACGGCGGCAACCTTGGCCCGTACCATCTCCGCCTGCACGAACTGATGCGCGACGTGGATGTGACGCCCAGGCCCCCGGCATAGGAGGCATAGGAGATCGTCTCGGTTTCCGTGAAACGGGACGGGCCTAGCATGATGATTCGCCTTCGGGGCGGGACTCCGCCGCGTCACGGGTCTTTTCCAGATTATGGGCCAGTTCTTCGGCCAATTCAGCCACTCCCGTCGTCTCGGACATCTCCCTCAACTCGTCGTCGTGCTTCGTCTTCAAGCCGAGCTGATCGCAAATTGACGCGAGCATCTGGAGCACCTTCGTGTTCTCTTGTTCGGTCAACAAACCAATTTGGAGGTTCAGATGCGCCCAGTGGTCCTGCTCCCGTGTCTGCCGTTTTTGAGTCATGAGCACGAAGGTGGAGAGAAACACGGCCTCGAATGAAACCAACAATCCCAAAAACGAGTACGGATAGGGGTCGAACGGCGCGGCGCCGGGACTGGTTTCCTCATTGACGATCATCCAAGCGGCGAAACCGCATACGTGCGCGACGAGAAAGCCCATGCTGCCGGCGTAGCGAGTGATGGCTTCGCCGAGGCGGTCCAGTCTCGACCGATGCCGCACGAAGTCGTGCTCGATCTGCGTGACGGACTGGATGTTCCTCCTGGCGGCGGAGGGAATGGAGCCAGGCGGCTCCGCGCCTTTTCGCATCTTGTGCCATCGGTTCCATCCTTGCCTGATTGGCTGCCAATTCATCGTGCGACCTCAGCGCGAATCATTTCGCGGCGGGCGGCGCGCCCGACACTTGCCGCCAGAACCGCAAAGGGTCTTGCCGGCGCGTCTGGTAGGTCCGCAGATACTCACGGTGCCGCGGCGTGTCGGGGTAGTCCTCTTCGCCCGCGTAGGGATAGCCGCTCATCGCGCCGAAGGGGAGCGGCTCGACCGTCTGGCCGTAGACCGTGTTCAGATCGGCGTCCTTGTCCCAGCCGACGTTGTAGAGCAAGAAATCGCGTTTCCAGCCCGGCCGCGGCGCCGGGGGCGCGGCGAACTCGAGAGTCAACTCGTCGCCCGACCCCATGATCACCAGCAAGTCGTCGGTCGCGGTGAGCAGCTCGTCGACCGGCCCGTAACGGGTGAAGAAGCCCTCCATCGCCGGCCAGATCGGCTCGACCTGCACATCGTCGTAGTCGTAGTGGTCGGGACCATGATGTTCGCCGGGCGTGCGCCGCGAGAAGCCGCGATAGTGCATCTCGGCCGAAGTCAACGCGAGTGGCGTGACTTCGACGGCCACCTCCGGCTCGTCGACGGTGAAGAACGCTTCGTCCCAGTAGATCTCCATGCCCGTGGCGATCCGCAGGCGATGGTCGTCGCAGAGAAAGGCATCGGTCAGGTCGATGGCGATCGTCTTGGTCTTGCCGCCGGGGAAACCCATGAAGGAGCGGACCTCGCGCCATGCTCCTTGGGCGTCGGGCACCCAAAGCGCCGGCGGACGGGGCGCCTGGAAATTGGGGTTCTGCGAAATCCCCACGTTCACCGACGTGCCGGTGGGGAAGATCCAGCCGGTGAGAAACAACATCGCCTCTCGCTGGGCGTCGAAAGGCCCCAAGTCCAGCTCCAGGAAGTGCTCCTCGGCCCAGCCGGGACCAAGCTTCTGATCGTACCCCTTGAGGTACTTGCCGTCACGGTGGCGAACGGTTGGCAGCACGTCGCGCCCGCGCTGATCGCGCGCGGCCCGTGGCGGGCGGCGCTCGCCGACGGTGTGGATTCGATGTTGGGCCAGCTCCGCCGGGCCGACTTTTTCGTTCGAGTAGACCTCGACCTCGTCGGGGTGATCGACGGCGATCAGCCGTACCTGGTCGAAATAGGCCGCCTCCCACAACTCCTCGCTGATTTGCAAGCGGTAGACGCCGTCACGCGGCTTGAGCCGCTCGCCGTCGATCCGCAAGTACTCCCACGACCGCGACGGGGCCAAAACGCCGTCGGCCAGTTGCAGCCCGAGAGGCGCCGACCAGAGGCAGTCGGTGCAGAACTCGAACCGCTCACCATTGAAGGTGAACAGGTAAGGGCATGAGCCGCTGAGAATCTGTTTGTCGCAAATCACCGAGTCTGGGGCGGGTTGTACGATGTCCTGAGGGACGCCGGTGGTCCAAATCACGCGGGCCGCGTCGGGCCGCTCCCGCTTTCCGAGCCCGAAATGCGTGATTTGCCCGACGACCGATTGCCGCTGAAAATGGCCGCCGGCGCGAACTTCGATCGTGCTTCCGATGCCATGGAAATTGGCCTTGAAATCGATCGTTTGCATGTCGACGGCGTCGGCCCATAGCCGCAGCTTCAACCACGCATTGGCGTCGCCGCCCGCGTTCGACAAGAGCACGACGCGGTTGGCTTCGGCGACGGCCAGATCCAAATCGCCGTCGCCGTCCAGGTCGCCCACCTTGCAGTCGCGGATGGATTTCCAGGCCCTTGCCAGCAACTGCGGGACGTGCGTGAACTCGCCTCGCTTCGAGCCGCGGTAGCCATCGATGCCGCTTTCGGCCCAGGCCAGCAGATCCTGCCGGCCGTCGTTGTCGTAGTCCCAGGTCAGGATGCCCGTGCGCGGCAAAGCCCCCAGCGACGTGCTCGCGCGTTGCGTGACCAGGCCGCCGCGGCTGACGTCGGTCTGGACGAGTCCAGGCCCCATAGTGCCCGCCGTCGCCAGATCCCAGGAGCCGTTGCCGTCGGAGTCGAGCAAGGCCAGCGCGCCGGCACTGCTCAGCGCCTCGAAACCGCGCTCGAACGGTCGCCAACGAAACTGGGCGTGCCGCAGGTTCTCCAAGTAGCCGGCCGGCTCACCGGCCGGCCCGGCCAAGAGCACGTCCAGATCCACGTCGCGGTCCCAGTCGACCGGAACGATCGCGGAGGCCTGCAACGCGGAGGGCGGCATTTGAGATCGGCCGCTGACGTCGACGAACGTCATGTCGCCGCGGTTCGACCAGATCGCCGGCCCCTTGTGCGTGGACACGATCAAATCGAGGTCGCCGTCATGATAGACGTCGGCCACGGCGACTGCCAAGACATCCTCGACTCCTTCCAACGGAGGCGCCTTCGGGACGAGAACCAGTGTGCGGATTTCGGCCTTCCAATCGAACTCGTTTCGCAACAGCGCGATACCCGGCGGACCGTAAACGATCACGTCGACTCCCACCGCGCGGCACGGGTCGGCTTGCAGGTTTGCCGGCTTGTCGTTGGCGCCGGCCTTGGCGGCCTCCAGCCGGTCGTGGTGGGCCCTGGTGCCTGGTTGGAAAGGATTGTCCTGGTCGAGATCGGCGACGAGCAGCCGCCTGAACCCCGGCGGCACGGGGCATTCGGCGATCCGTCGCCACCCCTCCGGCGCGTCTCTCCGGCCGTAGACTTCAACGATCGCTTCCCGTAATACGATGAGATCCAGCTTTCCGTCCAGATCGAAATCAGCGAGTTCCAAATCGGCGATGCCCGGAAGCTCCGGGAGCGACCACGGCGCCGGAAACTCAGCGAAGCTGACGGCGATCGGTTCGTCGTCGTCGGTGTCAGGCGCGTCGTCGTGGCCGCGAAGCCGTGCAAAATCGTGCAGGACGAACTCGAGGTGGTTCTTGTCGACGCGACGTTGATCGCTCTTCGACCAGGTCTGGGAAAGGATGACTCGCTTGAGAAAGTTCGCACGGCGCCGGACTTCCGGCCACTCGTTTCGCGCGGCGGCGGCCAGCGTCTCGTCGGTGTAGCGCAGCACGTCGGCGATCGCGCCCCGAGTCTCCTTGCGGACGTTTTCGACCAGTCCGGGCATCCCCTCCAACGTCCGGCGCAGCGTCTTCAGCGACTGCTGAATCTGGGAATCTTGGCGATCCGCCTGCTCGCTGATCCAATTGCCCAACAGGAACAGGTTCGTGGGGGCGATTCGATGGGCCTGCCCCAAGGCGTCTTGCCCCGTTTGCCTGACCGTTTCGTCACGCGACGCGATTCCTAGCTGGTAGAGATCGTACCAGGCCGAAGCGTCGTCGGGCGCGAGCTCCGCGGCGCGGCTGAACAACGAAAAAGCGCGTTGTTCGTCGTCCGACTCCTTGGCGATCCGGCCCGCGAGCAGAAGCGCCGCGACGGAACTGGTCTCGACCTTGAGCATGCGGTCGGCCGCGGCGCGCGCCGCGGCGGGCTCGATGAGTTTTTCGTGCAGCTCCAAAAGCCGAGTGATGGCCAGGTTGCGTGGCCCCAGCGGCTCGTCGCGCAATCGATCGGCGATCTCCACGAAACTCGCGTCGGCCAGCATACCCTTCAGATCCTGGTTTTCCAAACGCGCCACGGCGATGTTCTTCAAACTCTCCAATCGCCGCGCTTCCTGGGGTGAAACGTCGTTGCGCAAGGAAAACCAGGAGATCAGCATGACGACGCCGACCAGGATGACGACCACCGCGGCCGCGATCGTCCAAAGGCGCCGGCCGGATGGGGGAACTTGCGAGCCGTTGGCGGACATGGAACATTCTCGACGTTGGTGATGTCCACGCGGCCGACCATGAGACATTTTGCCACGAGAAAGCGGTGGCTGGTGGCAGAGCCTAAGCGATGCCCCGGCTCGATAGCGACCGGGGCCACCGTGAATGTCTCCTTCTCGACCACATGAAGTATAACCGTTTCCGCTCGCTTCGGCGAGGTGTCCGCAAGGGCGCTTCTGGGATAGGCAGTTTGTCGAGCGGGTGGCTATACTTCACGCCGCCGACCATGAAGACATTTTGCCACGAGAACGTGGTGGCTGGTGGCAGAGCCTAAGCGATGCCCCGGCTCGATAGCGACCGGGGCATCGCTTAGGCTCTGCCCCAGCCACCGTGAATGTGTCATTTTCGACCGCGTGAAGTGAGTGCCAAGCGATGAATTGCCAACCCAAGGTCGACTCGCGTGGGACGAGCGCGCTCTGGGACTGCGCGCGCGATGCGGAGCCCTGGGAGCCGCCGACGGGAACCTCGCCCCTCGACGCGCGCCGGCGGACGCGGTTGATCTGGGGCTTTCTGGTCTTGGGACTCGTCGCCCGCACCGTCCGCTTCCTGTTGCGGTTCCCGCTCTGGGAGGACGAGTGTTTTCTGGCCGCGAATTTCATCGACCGCGGCTACCTCGACCTGCTGCAGCCGTTGAATTATCACCAGGTGGCCCCGCTGGGTTTCCTTTGGATCGAGTTGTCCTGTGTCAAGTTGCTGGGCTTCAACGAATGGTCGTTGCGGCTGTATCCGTTTCTGGCGAGCATCGCGAGCTTGTTCCTTTTCCGTCGTCTGGCCATGCGATTGCTCGAGGGAACGGCGCTGGTCTTGGCCGTGGCCCTGTTCTCGGTGACCTATTCCGGCGTCCGCTACGCCGCCGAGGCCAAACCGTATGGAACCGATCAGTTCGTGGCGCTGGTGCTTTTGTCGTTGGCCGTCGAATGGTGGCGCCGGCCGGACCAGCGCCGCTGGCTCTGGGGGTTGACGGCGTGCGTTCCGTTGTCCATCGTGCTCTCGTACCCCTCCGTGTTCGTCGCGGGCGGCATCAGCCTGGTCATGGCGCTGGTCATGTGGGTCCAACGACACCAGGCGGACGCGCCGGCGAGGGACCGCCCGTCCTACGTGGCGTTCAACCTGGTGCTTGTCGCGAGTTTTCTCGGCGTCGTTTGGCTGGCGGCGCGCCATCAGGCCGACGCGGAGCTGGGCTGGATGCAAAACTATTGGAAGGACAACCTGCCGTCGTTGACCTCGCCCGCGCGCTTCGCCTGGTGGCTCCTGGTCACGCACACGGGCGACTTGCTGGCGATTCCCCTCGGCGGCGAGCGAGGCGCGAGCACGCTGAGCTTCGTACTTTGTCTCGTCGGGCTTGCGGCGATGGTCCGCGCGCGGCGCGTGACCTTGCTCGCCTTTTGCCTCGCGCCGGCGGCATTGAACATCGTGGCGGCGCTGTTGGGCCGTTATCCCTACGGCGGGCACGTCAAGTTTTCGCAGTACTTGGCGCCGGCGATCTGTCTGCTCTTGGGCGCCGGCGGCGCCGCGTGGCTCGGCATGCGTCGCGGCGCCCCCGCGCCCGTCCGCCGCACCTTGGCGGTTGGACTCGCCTTTTGCGCGCTCATCGCCGTGGCGACCATGGCGCGGGACTTTGCCAGCCCTTACAAGTCGCGAACCGACCTGCGCTATCGTGATTTTGCCCGTTGCTTCTGGTTCAATATGGAGTTCGCCGGGGAGGCGGTCTGCCTCAAGACTGATTTGGGCCGGGAATTCGCGCCCGGCACGTTCCGCGACCTGGGCTGGTCGGCGATGTACCTTTGCAACCAGCGGATCTACTCGCCGCGGCACGCGCGCGGCGAGCCGCCTCGCTTCGACCGCGTATCGGAGCAGTGGCCCCTGCGCTGCGTCGAGTTCAAGGCCGAGGTCTATCGCTATGACCAGGCCGCCTTCGAGCGCTGGCTGGCCGCCATGCAATCGCGCTGGGATTTGGTGGCGCGCGACACGTTGCCGTTCCCGTGTTACGACCAGCGGGGGCGGAACGTGCTCTGCGTCGACGCCGTCGAAGTCTATAAGTTCGTGCCGAAACGCGCCGCCACGGCAAGGCGATGACGGCGAACCCGGAGCGGCCGAAGATGTGTTCGGGGCACCCACGTAGTGGGTCGGCGGAGCGTGGGAACAAGGAACATCTGGGCGGACTAACGGGTCGGCCGCGACGTCGATTCAGCCTGGGGCGCGTTTTGAGCGCGCCGGCGCAGGCGTGGGAAGAGTCCCCTCGCCTCGCCCACAGGTCGCTGCTGCGGCGACGCCGGCGACGAGAAGGTCTCGGCCGCCGGTCCCGGCATGCCGCCCGCGGGAGTGGTCGTCTCAACGTGAGCCACGGGGCGGGTGATCGTCGCGCCCTCGTCCGCCTGGGAACCTTGAATCTCGGCAAGGGGCGCCCTGGACGAAAGGGGGAGCTTGGCGCGGGCCGGCTGCGAGGCAATCTCGCCGCGGACCACGCGCACACCGCGGGGCGCCTCGATGCCGACTCGCACCGACTGTCCCCGGACCTGCAAGATGGTAATCACGATATCGTTTCCAAATTGGATTTGCTGTTGGGTTTTCCTGGTGAGCACGAGCATGACAACGCTCCTTTGTATGGGTTGGTTGGCAATTACCCTGCTCATAATGCAGCCCGCGTGCCAATCGGCCCCAAACTGGCCGGCATCCGACCGAACCCACGACCCGCCAGCATGTTAGCTCCGTCAAGCGAATCCTGTGCTATCATTGCTAGTGTACGTCTGCTGCAAAATGCTTGTAAAAAAACGACCGTCGCGTTGGGTTCTGTAGGGAACGCCCTCCGTGGCGTTCCGTGAGGCTATTGCGACGTCGTCCGGCAAGACACGGAACGCCACGGAGGGCGTTCCGTACAGAGTTAATCCAAGTTATTCCACGGATCGCTTGCCTCGGCCCGCTAGCGGGGCATACAATGGGAAGAGCCGTCAAGGGTTCACGAACCCTATATGGGGAATCAACTACATATTAAGAGGTATGAACTCGATGAAGCGATTGCACGGGCTCATGGCGGTAGCAGGGGTGGTTTGGGCAACGTCACATGCGGCGGCGTTAGCCCAGGCGCCCAGCCCGCCCGAATTTCCACCGTTCAACGACGTCGTGCAAGGTCATGAACAGGTGACGTCGATCAAGGGGCCTGGGCCCACGATGTATACCCTCTACTTGCGACGCAAGGACAACCACCTGCTGGCGGAGTTGCCTCCCGACTACACGCAGCGGAAGTACTTCATCGCCCTGACCGTGGCCAGCGGCGAGTCGTTCGCCGGCTTGCAACAGGGCGATACCTACGTCTACTGGAAGCCGTACGACCGGCGCTTGGCGCTGATCGAGCCCAATATCGCAACCCGCAGCACGGGCGACCAGGAGTCGCAGAGCTCGGTCAAGCGGCTGTTCACCGACCGCGTGTTGCTCGACACACCGATCGTCACGATGAGTCCCCGCGGCGGTCCGGTGATCGACCTCGGCTCGGTGCTGATTGGACAGGCCGCGAAGTTCTTCGGCGGCGCTCACCAGGTTTCCAACCCGGCCCTGACCACGATCAAGACCGCCAAGGCCTTCCCGCAAAACGTCGAACTGGGTTTCGAGGCGCCGATGCTCGACGGCCGGCTCAAGATCCTGCACTACTCGATCAGCGTGATTCCCGAGAACACCGGCTACCAGCCGCGGGTGGCCGATCAACGGGTCGGTTACTTCACGACCTCCTATAACGAACTGGGCAAGTACCAGGTCGACGACACCCGGGTGCGCTACGTCAATCGCTGGCGCCTGGAGAAACGCGATCCGAGTTTGAAACTGAGCCCACCCAAGAATGCGATCGTTTTCCACATCGAGCAAACCACGCCGGTGCGCTACCGCCCCTGGGTCAAGCGCGGCATCCTGTACTGGAACAAGGCCTTCGAGCGGATCGGCATCCGTGATGCGATCGAGGTCCGCCAGCAGGACGCCGTGACGGGCGAGCATATGGAAAAGGATCCTGAGGACGTGCAATACAACTTCGTGCGTTGGCTGAATAACAACGTCGGCACGGCGATCGGCCCCAGCCGCACGCACCCCTTGACCGGCGAAATCCTGGACGCCGACATCATCCTCACCGACGGCTGGATTCGGCACTACGTCCATCAACACAAGGACGTGCTGCCGTCGGCGGCGATGGAGGGCTTCGGTCCCGAGACGCTGGCCTGGTTGGACGATCATCCGCGCTGGGATCCGCGGTTGCTCTTGGCGCCGCCGGCCGACCGGCCGCGGATGCTGCAGGAGCGCGCCCGTCGCGGCGCGCGGCCCGAGGGGGGCCACCCGCTGGCGAACATCGGCACGACGATGCTGGGCGACGATGAGTACGACGGGCTCGTGGGGCGGCACAGCCAGTGCAACGGCCTCTGCATGGCGGCCCAGTGCAAGGCGCTCGATGTGGCGCTGTTCCGCATGTTGCGCGATATTTCGGACCTTCCCGCGGCCGGACCTCAGGACGGCGACCAGTTGGACGGCATGCCCGAGGAGTTCGTTGGCCCCCTCTTGGCGGAGTTGGTGGCCCACGAAGTCGGCCATACTCTCGGACTGCGGCATAATTTCAAGGCATCGAGCGTCTACAGCCTGGCCGACATCAACAACGAGAAGATGAAGGGCAAGCCGCTGGCCGGTTCGGTGATGGATTATCTGCCGATCAACATCGATATGAAGGACGGCGCCATCCAGGGCGAGTACGCGATGGTTGACATCGGTCCCTACGACCTGTGGGCCATCGAGTACGGCTACACCTTCGAGGCGGACTTGAAGCCGATTCTCGCGCGCGTGGCTGAGCCGGAACTGCGGTTCGCCACTGACGAAGACACGATGGGCCCCGACCCGCTGGCGCGCCGGTACGACTTCAGTTCCAACCCGCTCGAATACGCCCGCAGCCGGATGAAACTGGCCAGGCTGCACCGCGAGCGAATGATCGAGAAGTTCGTCAAGGACGGCGATAGTTGGGCCAAGGCACGCTCAGGCTACGAGATGACGCTCAAAATGCAGTTGGATGCGGTCGGCAACATGGCCGACTGGCTGGGCGGAGCGTTCATCAACCGCGACAAGAAAGGCGACAAGAACGGTCGCCCGCCGGTCGAGGTGGTGCCCGCCGCGGCCCAGCGCGACGCGCTGAAGTTCGTCATCGAAAACACCTTCAATGACGAGGCCTTCGGTCTCACGCCCGACCTGCTCAGGCACATGACGCTCGACAAGTGGCTCGACGGAGACGGATTCGAACTTTTCATGCAAGACGCGACCTGGCCGGTGCATGACCGGGTGATGGGCATCCAGGGCTCGACGCTGACGATGCTCATGAACCCGACGACGCTACGGCTGGTGTACGACAACGAGGTGAGCACCGCGGCCGACGTCGACGTGCTGACGCTGCCCGAACTGTTGGAGACGATCAGCACGGCCATTTGGAGCGAGCTCGACAAGCCGCCGGCCCAGGGCGCCACGGCCCGCAAACCGGTGATCTCCAGCCTCCGCCGCAACCTGCAGCGCGAGCACCTCGAGCGGCTGATCGACCTGACGCTGCCCAGCGCCGCGTTTTCGGCGGCCCACAAGCCGATCTCGAACCTGGCGCTCTTGCGGCTGCGCGAGTTGAAGGACCGCACCGCCAAGGCCCTGGAGCAGAAGGGCCTGCTCGACCCCTACACCCTGGCCCACCTGACCGAGGCCCAGGTGCGAATCGACAAGGCGCTCGACGCGCAGTACATCTACAACACCAACGACCTCCGCGGACCCGCGATCGGGTTTCCGTTCATCTTCGGTCAGGAGCCGAAGCAGGAGTAAGGCGACAACCCTGGCCTATCGCTCAGCGAGTCCCTTCGAAATCGCCTTTATTGCCGACCCTGACCGTGAGGCGCAACACCTTGCCGTCGCGGAAGACGTCGATCGGAAGCTCCGTGCCGACTTCCGTATTACTCACCAAATAGATCAGGTGCGTGTCGTTGTCGACCCGGACGCCGTTGAACCGCAGTACGACGTCGCCTGTGCGCACGTCGGCCAATTCGGCTGGTCCACGCGGCGTAAGGCCGGTCACATGGGCGCCCTGCTTGCGGTGGAGACCGAGCTTGACGGCCGTCGTCGTGCTGAATCGTGTATCGAGCTTGACGCCCAGGTACGCGCGCACGACACGTCCGCGCTCGATGAACTGGCGGGCAATGTGAGCCGCGCCCTTGATGGGGATGCTGAAGCCGATCCCCTCGTTGCCGCCGGAATTGCTGGCGATGGCCGTGTTGATGCCGATCACCTCGCCGCGAAGGTTGATCAGCGGCCCGCCGCTGTTGCCGGGGTTGATGGCGGCGTCGGTCTGCAGGAAGTCTTGCAACTCGACGTCGTCGCCCAGTTCCAAATCGCGGCGGCCCTTGGCGCTGATGATGCCGTAGGTCACCGAATGGCTCAACCCAAACGGACTGCCGACGGCCAGAACGAAGTCGCCGATTTCGACGGCGCTGGAATCACCCAGCCGGGCGGCGACCAGGTTCGGCTCGTCGACGGCCAGTACGGCGACGTCGGTATCGGCGTCGCCCCAGACCTTGGTGGGATGGATTTCACGGCCGTCGGCCAGGCCGATGGAAATGTCCTGAATGCGGGCGTCTTTGATGACGTGCCGATTGGTGAGTACGTAATAGTTGCCATTGATCTCGATGACGACGCCGGAGCCGGCCTCCTCGATCTTGTCGCGAGGCGGTCGGCGCGTCGGCGACCGCTCGACCTTTTCGGCTTTGATGTGGACCACGGTCGGCTTGACCAGTTTGACGACCGTTTTGAGAATGTTCAAGTGCCGCTCGAAATCGACCACCTCGCGTTCCAGTCGCGAGTAGAGCGCATCGCGCTGGGCTCTCGAAAGTGGCTCATCGTTGCCGTCTTGGGCAAAGCCCGGGGCGGCGTCTTGGGCCAAGCCCGGGGCGGCGTCTTGGGCCAACGCGGGCGCGGCGCGCTGGCCGCATGTGGCGGCCGCCAGCGACAACCACGCCGCCAGCCCGGCGGCGAAGAAACGAACGGCGATAAAAGTCGGATTTCGGCGCGTCATGCAAGGTTGGTGGCTGGTGGCGGAGCGTAAGCGATGCCCCGGCCAAAAAATAGCGACCGGGCATCGCTTAGGCTCTGCCCCAGCCACCGCGAATGGTCTCATTCTTGGCCGCGCGAAGTATAACGCCTATCGCCGCCTATCGCCTTCATCAAGAAACGTCAAGTTCGATGTCGTTGATCGACATTTCGGCGTCTCCGCCGCCGTCCATGAGGCGACCCCAGTCGGCGTCCATCCCGCCGACGACGCCCTGACGCTCGGCTTCGCGCTGGCATTCGATGCAAAGCGTCGCATACGGCAAGGCGTTGAGCCGCGCCAGGGGAATTCTCTCCTGGCAGCCCTCGCACTTGCCATAGTGCCCACTCCGCATCCGTTCCAGCGCGTTCTCGATACTCGCCAGTTCGCGGCTTTCGACTTCAGCCAGTTGCGAATTGATTTCGTTCTGGGCTGAATCGAGCGCGAAGTCCACCACGTCGCCCGCCGTCTGTTCCCGCAGTTCCTTGAGCATGCTGAGGTCGCCCGCGAGGGCCTTGCGCAGCGCATCGCGGCGTACCATCAGGATCTCGCGCATTTTCAAAATCGCATCTTTGCGTGCCATGTGAATTACCTTCCAGCGTCCGCATGACGGCAGCGCCGAGGGATCGGCCCCCCTTCGGCCGCTTGCCGAGCGGACACAGTTAGCCTGTCTTCCAACCTGTTCCCAAGCCGTTGCAACCCATGGAGTCGGGCCGTATGGATGCTCTGAAGGTCGCAACCCAATTATAGTACGCACGCCAGCCAGAGAAGGTCGGGCCGGGGCGTAAAATCGCGTGTCGAACCAGACGTCGTTCTTTGATATAAGGCTTTACTGCATAATTACTTAGATGCAATAAACCAGCCAAACACTTGGGCTTTGGAAGCAAAAAAGGCGGTCGATCGGACACTTACGTCGAGCGTGACCGCCGTTGTTTGCGACCGGCCGGAGTGCTAACCAAAACGCTATCCGATAATCGACAATACCAGCAAAGATATGCAGCCCTTTTTGCAATCTTCGCCCTTGGAACCGCGATCGAAGCGGAAACTAAGAGAAGGAAATCCAGACAGGATTGACAGGATCTGGCCAAGAAACTGACCCGAATGGGTTATGCGGGCTTTTGACTCGACGGCAACCATAAGCTAAATGCCTTGAGACGGCATGTACTTGCATCGTAGCGGCGGGCTGGCGACAGGTTGTGGCAACAGGGCATGGTACCATGCGGCGTCAACGAATCTCACTCCCAAAGAACCGACCATGACCGCTACCGAGTCATTGACCACGTCCGAGCCGTTATTGGGCCATCCATCGGCCGAATTGGCATTTCGCATTCACGGGGGCAAGGAGCATGGGCGGATCGTCCGCTTCACGGGCCAGCGTTGTGTGGTCGGATCAGCGGCGGACTGTGCGTTGCGGTTTGAAGCCCCCGGCGTGCGTCCAAGGCATTGCCTGATTCTGCGCGGGGCCGCGCGGACGATCGTCCGTCGGCTATCGACCGACACTCGCTTGAACGGGCATGATTTCGACGACAGCCTGTTAGCCGCCGGCGACCGGATCGCGATCGGACCCTTTGAACTGGAAGTCCTGGAGCATGCCACGCGGCGCGGGACGTCGCGCGAAGCGACATTCCATGCCGATCCTGCTCTGCGCGACCAAAGCGAGCAAGCCCGCGCCTCCGCCGACACGGATCGAAACCGGTTGCACGCCGAGTTGACTGCCCAGTGCCAGGCATTGGAACACGAGCGGGCGGCGTGGCAAACGCGCCAACAAGAGATTGAAGCGCGATGGGCGGTGCGCGAGCAATCGCTGCGCGACGAAAGTGAGCAAGCTCGCTCCACCGCCGACGCGGATCGAAACCGGCTGCAAGCCGAGTTGGCTGCCCAGTGCCAGGCATTGGAACACGAGCGGGCGGCGTGGCAAGCCCGGCAGCAGGAACTCGAATCGCAATGGGCGACGCGGGAACAGGCGCTGCGTGACGAAAGCGAGCAATCCCGCTCCACCGCCCAGATAGACCGGGAGCGGCTGCAAGCCGACCGGGAGCGGCTGCAAGCCGAATTGACTTCCCAATGCCAGGCATTGGAACATGAGCGAACGGCGTGGCAAGCCCGGCAGCAGGAGCTCGAATCGCAATGGGCGACGCGGGAACAGGCGCTGCGTGACGAAAACGAGCAAGCCCGCGACTCGGCCGAAGCGGATCGAAACCGGTTGCACGCCGAGTTGACTGCCCAGTGCGAGGCACTGGAACACGAGCGGGCGGCGTGGCAGGCCCGGCAGCAAGAGCTCGAATCGCAATGGGCGGCGCGTGAGCAATCGCTGCGCGACGAAAGCGAGCAAGCGCGCGCCTCCGCCAACGCGGATCGAAACCGGCTGCAAGCCGAGTTGGTGACCCAATGCCAGGCGTTGGAGCACGAACGAGCGGCGTGGCAAGCTCGGCAGCAGGAGGTCGACGTGCAATGGGCGGCGCGGGAGCAATCGTTGCGCGACGGAAGCGAGCAAGCGCGCGCCTCCGCCGACGCGGATCGAAACCGGTTGCGAGCCGAGTTGAGTACACAGTGCGAGGCACTGGAACACGAGCGGGCGGCGTGGCAAACGCGGCAGCAAGAGCTTGAAGCGCAATGGACGGCGCGGGAGCAATCGTTGCGCCACGAAAGCGAGCAAGCGCGCGCCTCCGCCGACGCGGATCGAAACCAGTTGCGAGCCGAGTTGAGTACACAGTGCGAGGCACTGGAACACGAGCGAACGGCGTGGCAAACGCGGCAGCAAGAGATTGAATCGCAATGGGCGGCGCGGGAGCAATCGCTGCGTGACGAAAGCGAGCAAGCGCGCGCCTCCGCCGACTCGGATCGAAACCGGTTGCACGCCGAGTTGACTGCCCAGTGCCAGGCACTGGAACACGAGCGAACGGCGTGGCAAACGCGGCAGCAAGAGATTGAATCGCAATGGGCGGCGCGGGAGCAATCGCTGCGTGACGAAAGCGAGCAAGCCCGCGCCTCGGCCGACGCGGATCGAAACCGGTTGCACGCCGAGTTGAGTACACAGTGCGAGGCACTGGAACACGAGCGGGCGGCGTGGCAAACGCGGCAGCAGGAGCTTGAAGCGCAATGGACGGCGCGGGAGCAATCGTTGCGTGACGAAAGCGAGCAAGCCCGCGCCTCCGCCGACGCGGATCGAAACCGGTTGCAGGCCGAGTTGAGTACACAGTGCGAGGCACTGGAACACGAGCGGGCGGCGTGGCAAACGCGGCAGCAGGAGCTCGAAGCGCAATGGACGGCGCGGGAGCAATCGTTGCGTGACGAAAGCGAGCAAGTCCGCGCCTCGGCCGACGCGGATCGAAGCCGGTTGCAAGCCGAGTTGAGTACACAGTGCCAGGCACTGGAACACGAGCGGGCGGCGTGGCAAACGCGGCAGCAGGAGCTTGAAGCGCAATGGACGGCGCGTGAGCAATCGTTGCGTGACGAAAGCGAGCAAGTCCGCGCCTCGGCCGACGCGGATCGAAACCGGTTGCAAGCCGAGTTGAGTACCCAGTGCCAGGCACTGGAACACGAGCGGGCGGCGTGGCAAACGCGGCAGCAGGAGCTTGAATCGCAATGGACGGCGCGTGAGCAATCGTTACGTGACGAAAGCGAGCAAGCCCGCGCCTACGCCGACGCGGATCGAAGCCGGTTGCAAGCCGAGTTGAGTACACAGTGCGAGGCACTGGAACACGAGCGAACGGCGTGGCAAGCCCGGCAGCAGGAGCTCGAAGCGCAATGGACGGCGCGGGAGCAATCGTTACGTGACGAAAGCGAGCAAGCCCGCGCCTCCGCCGACGCGGATCGAAACCGGTTGCACGCCGAGTTGAGTACACAGTGCGAGGCACTGGAACACGAGCGGGCGGCGTGGCAAACGCGGCAGCAGGAGCTTGAAGCGCAATGGACGGCGCGGGAGCAATCGTTGCGTGACGAAAGCGAGCAAGTCCGCGCCTCGGCCGACGCGGATCGAAGCCGGTTGCAAGCCGAGTTGAGTACACAGTGCGAGGCACTGGAACACGAGCGGGCGGCGTGGCAAACGCGGCAGCAGGAGCTTGAATCGCAATGGACGGCACGGGAGCAATCGTTGCGTGACGAAAGCGAGCAAGCCCGCGCCTCGGCCGACGCGGATCGAAGCCGGTTGCAAGCCGAGTTGAGTACACAGTGCGAGGCACTGGAACACGAGCGGGCGGCGTGGCAAACGCGGCAGCAGGAGCTTGAATCGCAATGGACGGCGCGGGAGCAATCGTTGCGTGACGACAGCGAGCAAGTCCGCGCCTCGGCTGACGCGGATCGAAACCGGCTGCAAGCCGAGTTGGTGACCCAATGCCAGGCGTTGGAGCACGAACGAGCGGCGTGGCAAACGCGGCAGCAGGAGCTTGAATCGCAATGGACGGCGCGGGAGCAATCGTTGCGTGACGACAGCGAGCAAGCCCGCGCCTCCACCGACGCGGATCGAAACCGGTTGCACGCCGAGTTGGCTGCCCAGTGCCAGGCACTGGAACACGAGCGAACGGCGTCGCAAGCCCGGCAGCAAGAGAGTGAAGCTCAATGGGCGGCGCGGGAGCAATCGTTGCGCGACGAAAGCGAGCAAGCTTGCGCCTCCGCCGACGCGGATCGAAACCGGTTGCAAGCCGAGTTGACTGCCCAGTGCCAGGCACTGGAACACGAGCGAACGGCGTGGCAAGTCCGGCAGCAAGAGATTGAAGCTCAATGGGCGGCGCGGGAGCAATCGTTGCGCGACGAAAGCGAGCAAGCCCGCGCCTCCGCCGACGCGGATCGAAACCGGTTGCAAGCCGAGTTGAGTACACAGTGCGAGGCACTGGAACACGAGCGGGCGGCGTGGCAAACGCGGCAGCAAGAGCTTGAAGCTCAATGGGCGGCGCGGGAGCAATCGTTGCGCGACGAAAGCGAGCAAGCCCGCGCCTCCGCCGACGCGGATCGAAACCGGTTACACGCCGAATTGACTGACCAGTGCGAGGCACTGGAACACGAGCGAACGGCGTGGCAAGCCCGGCAGCAGGAGCTTGAAGCTCAATGGGCGGCGCGGGAGCAATCGTTGCGCGACGAAAGCGAGCAAGCCCGCGCCTCCGCCGACGCGGATCGAAACCGGTTACACGCCGAATTGACTGACCAGTGCGAGGCACTGG
>Ga0307373_10000253_pt1 | contig 99688 bp, 76 predicted proteins | sample OX2MG_FD_202534 | JGI IMG/M metagenome (GOLD analysis project Ga0307373, IMG submission 202534) | Soil microbial communities from Risofladan, Vaasa, Finland - OX-2 | ecosystem: Environmental > Terrestrial > Soil > Coastal area > Acid sulfate soil | place: Finland: Risofladan, Vaasa | collected... | reverse complement strand
GCCCCATCCATACACCAGTATCTGTAGCGCAGGGCCCGCTTTCCGGCCCTGCGGCTTTTCCAGGCAAGGGCGGTTTCGGTCCTTGCCCCATCGTGTGGCCCTTCGCCCAACCCGCGAAGGGCTCGAATTGCCGCAAGGCTGAAAAGCGAGCCTTGCGCTACAATCTGTTCATGTCTCGGCTAAGAAGACTGCAAATTACGGGGAGAATCTTTTTTGTTACGTGTAATCTCCTTACCACCCGAACCAGGCTGACCGAGCCTGACTTTGAAGCTCTGTCTAACGCGCTCATCGGCGTTCGGAACCGCCGAGGTTTTTCCCTTCCGGGTTACGTCTTCATGCCCGATCACTGGCATGCAGTGCTTTTGCCTCGCGGGGGCGACACCCTGCCCCAAATCATGAACGCTCTGAAAGTCTCATCCATGCGCGGCATTAATCGTCTGCGCAACTCACGAGCGCCGCTGTGGCAACCGCGCTATTACGATCGCATCATCCGCGATGTCAAGGAGTTCCATGACACGCTTCGCTACCTGCATTTGAATCCAGTCCAAGCGGGACTGGCGCAATACCCCAAACACTGGCCATGGTCAAGCTTCCATGCCTACGGGGGGCCCGGCCGCACTCCACTTAAGGTCGACATCCTCGACCTCCCCGCCGACGAAAAAACGCCTCTGTAGCGCAGGGCCCGCCCTCCGGCCCTGCGGCTTTTCCAGGCAAGGGCGGTTTCGGTCCTTGCCCCATCGTGTGGCCCTTCGCCCAACCCGCGAAGGGCTCGAATTGCCGCAAGGCTGAAAAGCGAGCCTTGCGCTACAATCTGCTCCGCTCGCACCTTGATATCGCTCGGCTATCATCGCGCATCAGCGCGCTGGAAAAGGCAAACCGGCGCTGGCAAGTGAGCGCCCATTTTACCGACCCGCGCTTGCCCGTCAATCGGATTGAACACCCGAGGGCGGGCACATCCTCCAAACCCTGCGCACCCTACCCGAATGCGCATCAAGACGGATCGAGCCACTAATTGACGATCCGCCTGATCCTGCATCAGATTCACCGCAGTGTCGCTTTGATCAGGGTGGTACAATTTTTCTCCGACGCATGATAGTATCGGCATGAGATTTGGGCATCAGGATCGGAATCACTGGCCGTGTTGGTTTGTTAACGAGATAGGAGTTTGGGAAGACGAGCGCTATGGATGTTTTTTCGCCCGCCAAGCAAAGCGAAATAATGGCCGCGTTCGTAACCACTCGTCGTTCCGATGGGTCCGTTCGCCCGCGTGTCATTCCGAGCGCAGCGAGGAAACCCGCCCTGAACTCAGAATCCCGCCGCAACCTCGGTGCCACCGATGAAAACCTACTTCGTCTACATCATGGCCGGCGCGTCCCGCACCCTGTACACGGGAGTAACCAACAACCTGGAGCGGAGAGTGCTCGAGCACCGGCGCAAGCTGTTGCCAGGCTTCACGTCACACTACAACATCAACCGCCTTGTGCACTTCGAATCGTTCGGTGAAATCCTCGACGCCATCGCCCGCGAGAAGCAGATTAAAAGCTGGGGACGGATGAAAAAAATCGCATTGATCGAATCCGCAAACCGCGACTGGAAGGACCTGAGCGCCGGTTGGTACGGCGCAGAAAGCAAAACCCCATCGCAGGCAAAGAAAAGACAGTCAGAGCGAGATTCCTCGCTACGCTCGGAATGACACCCTAAACCCTGACCGCTGACCGGTAGACTCGCGCGACCGCCGCCAGAGTCGCGCCACGTGTCATTCCGAGGCGCCCCCCGCGCCGAGGAATCTCGCCCTGAACTGGGGAAGAATGTCCGGTGCCCTTCGTGTCATTCCGAGGCCGTTCGCCCTTCCGCTTGCGGACGGCCCCGAACGAAGTGAAGGGGGCTCAGGATAAACTCCGCGAGGAATCCCGCCCTGGAACTTCTCGCATCCCGCACCTCTTCAGGTGTATATTGACCAGGCCAAAATCCACGCACGCGAAAGGACAAACCCATCAGGGTCACCCAGGGCGAACCAACTCATCGAACGCTCGAAGCAGCACGTCATCCAAACCCTGCGCTCCCTGCCAGAATGCGCCCCAAGGCGGATCGAGCCACTAATTGACGATCCGCCTGATCCTGCATCAGATTCACCGCAGTGTTGCTTCGATTAGGGTGGTACAATTTTTCTCCGACGCATGATAGTATCGGCATGAGATTTGGGCGTCAGGATCGGAATCACTGGCCGTGTTGGTCTGTTAACGAGATAGGAGTTTGGGAAGACGAGCGCTATGGATGTTTTTTCGCCCGCCAAGCGGAGCGAAATAATGCGTCGCGTTCGCTCAAAAGGCACAAAGCCAGAGCTTGCAGTGCGGCGACTCGTAGCCGAGTTGGGCTTTCACTACCGGCTCAACTCCAAGAAACTTCCGGGTCATCCCGACCTAGTTTTCGGCCGATTACACAAAGTAATCTTTGTTCATGGTTGCTTCTGGCATGGTCACTCCTGCAAGGCCGCTGATCTCCCAGCCTCGAACCGCGAGTATTGGGAGGCGAAGAGGCTGAGGAACGTTGAACGAGACAAGCAAACTCGGAGGGATCTGAGGCGGTCAGGATGGAAGTCCCTTGTTGTTTGGGAATGCCAGGCAAGCAAAGATACGACGAGAAACAGAGTGCGCAAGTTCCTTAGGGGTGAAAATGTCTGACGCACGTCTGCAGTGGTACGAGTTCTTTGCCGGCGGCGGGATGGCTAGGCTCGGCTTAGGCCCAAGGTGGGAGTGTACCTTTGCTAATGAGTGGTGCGAAAAGAAGGCGGCAGCGTATCGATCGTACTTCGGTGCTTGCCCCGAGCTTGCGGTCAAGAACGTCAGCAAACTCACAGTGGGTGAACTACCAGGCCAACCGGACCTCGTTTGGGCCTCTTTCCCATGCCAGGACCTCTCCCTAGCTGGGTCCGGTGCGGGGCTCGATGGAGAGCGTAGCGGAACCTTTAAACCATTCTGGCGATTAATCAAGTCTATGGTTCGCAACGGGCGAGCGCCAAGTCTTGTGGTCTTGGAGAATGTAGTTGGTACACTGACCTCACATCAAGGGAAGGATTTTAGCGCTATTATCCGAGCCTTCGCGGGAAGCGGCTACAGAGTCGGCGCACTTGTCATGGATGCCGTTCGTTTCCTGCCGCAGTCTCGCCCCCGGCTCTTCGTCGTAGGTATGCAGGCAAGCCTCCCCATTAGCCCGGAGCTAAGATGCCAAGCACCTCTGGCCCCATGGCATCCGAAGACTTTGGTCAGGGCTGCAGAGAATTTGCCCCCATCGCTGCACTCCAGCTGGGTATGGTGGAACTTGCCAGTCCCGCGATGTCAGGTTCAAAGCCTTGAATCCTTAATTGAAGAAAATCCTACGGGGACAAGGTGGCACACAGAGGTTGAAACCAAGAGGCTCTTAAGCCTAATGGATCCGCTGCACAGGAAGAAAGTCAGTGACGCGAGAAGAACCGGAGGACGGTGGCTAGGAACCGCATACAAACGAACGCGGCCCAACGCAGACGGCATCAAGACCCAGCGCGCAGAAGTCCGCTTCGATGGAATTGCGGGATGTCTGAGAACCCCGGTGGGAGGGTCAAGCCGCCAGACCGTAATAGTCGTGGAGAACGGCACCGTTCGCTCACGGCTGCTTTCACCGCGCGAGGCGGCGCGGCTAATGGGTGTGCCCGACGATTACCCGTTGCCGTCCAGCTATAACGAAGGGTATCATCTTTTCGGCGACGGGGTTGCAGTTCCAGTGGTTGGTTGGCTGGAAACCAACCTCCTGTATCCATTGTTGGGGTGCAAAGCCTTCAAACAAGTCGCATAGGGGCAGAATCAAAATTGCCGACCAAAGGGACATACAAGCTGGGAGGGCCGCCCGAAGACCTGGATTTTGAGAAGGCGCTTATGTTTTTTCACGCCTATATGTACGGGCCGCTTCAGGGAAAACTCCGACTTTATGAAGCTCGGGACGTGCACGCCCCGGGAGCAGCAATGCCTTCCGATTGGGAGGTCTTCGCCTCCATTCTACTGCGGGACCCTGGGAAGAAACGAGCCGCAGGCATCGACCTCTCGCAATACGAAGTAAAGTCAGCGGTCAATGGTGCTAGCTACGAGTACCAGTACCACAAGAATACTGGCAAGGAAAAATTGCGCAAGGATATGGAAGCAGGGCATCTTTTTTTTGATCATCGGAATAATTTGAGACATGTTGACCTGAGATACGCGCACGGAAGCTCGATGATGGAGTTCTTCAAAAAGTGGCTTCGAGATTATCCGGACCCTTACCCGCAACGATATCGGAAAAACATTCCATTTAACTGGGTCAAGCACCACGGGTTGCTGGTAATGACATTGAAGGACGGCGAAGTAACCTACCCTGAGACATCCGCCAAGAAAACTTCCTAAGAAATGCGGGTGAAAGATTCAAGGCCTGGCCTTCTGGTTCGCGCCTGCCTCGTCGCAGCCCCACCGACCTAACCCACTGAACAAGCAGCGGGAGACGACGGTGTGCGAAAAAAGCGGGCGGGCGGGATTCCTCGCGGAGTTTATCCTGAGCCCCCTTCACTTCGTTCGGGGCCGTTCGCAAGCGGAGGGCGAACGGGCTCGGAATGACACCCTAAACCCTGACCGGTGGCGGCGTAAAGCCGCCCCTACGCGAAAATAGCCGACGGGCAATGACGCGGCAAACTTTGCCAATCTTGCGGGGGAACAGGTAAAATGAAAGAGATGCGCCGGGGGTAAGGCGCAGACAGAGGACTATGGGGACATATTTCCAAACCGCACTGGGCAAAGTCATTGGATCAAAGAACGACCGCGAGCTGAAGCGCATGCAGTCGCGCGTGGATGAGATCAACGCGCTTGAGCCGGAGATGCAGAAGCTTGCGGACACGGAATTTCCGCTGCGCACCGAGGCCTTCAAGAAGCGTCTGGCGGAGGGCGAGGCGCTTGACGACCTGCTGGTGGAAGCCTTTGCGCTGTGCCGCGAGGCCGGCCGGCGCACGCTGAACATGCGCCACTTTGACGTGCAGCTGATCGGCGCCATGGTGCTGCACGAAGGCAAGATCGCCGAGATGAAGACCGGCGAAGGCAAGACGCTGGTGGCCACCCTGCCCGTCTATCTGAACTCGCTTGCGGGCAAGGGCGTGCACGTGGTGACGGTGAACGATTACCTGGCCAACCGCGACGCCGCCTGGATGGGACCCATCTACCGGCTGCTGGGCCTGAGCGTCGGCGTGATCGTCCACGACATGGACGACGAGGAGCGCCGCCAGGCTTACGGCGCCGACGTTACCTACGGCACCAACAACGAATACGGCTTTGATTACCTGCGCGACAACATGAAGTTCGACCTGGCCGACTACGTCCAGCGCGAACATTATTACTCCATCGTCGATGAGGTGGACTCCATCCTGATCGACGAGGCGCGCACGCCCCTCATCATTTCCGGAGCCTCCGACGAGTCCACGGAAAAGTATTACCGCACGGACAAAATCATTCCTCACCTGAAGGAAAAAGAAGATTACGAGATCGACGAAAAGCTGAAAACCGTCAGCCTGCTCGAGCCCGGCATCGCCAAGGCGGAAAAACTGCTGGGCCTCGAAAACATGTACGACCCCGCCAACATGGAGTACATCCACCACGTCTACCAGGCGCTCAAAGCCCACACGCTGTTCAAGCTGGACCGCGATTACGTGGTGAAAGAGGGCGAGGTCATCATCGTCGATGAGTTTACCGGACGCCTGATGCCCGGCCGGCGATGGTCCGACGGACTGCACCAGGCCATCGAATCCAAAGAGGGCGTCAAGATCGAAAAAGAAAACCAGACGCTCGCCACCGTCACCTTCCAGAACTACTTCCGGATGTACGAAAAGCTCGCCGGCATGACCGGAACGGCGGAAACTGAAGCGGCTGAGTTCGAGAAGATTTACGAACTGGAAGTCGTGGTGATTCCCACCAACCGCACGCTGATCCGCTACGAGCACGCCGACGTGGTCTACCGCACCGAGCGCGAAAAGTTCGACGCCGTCATCGAAGAGATCAAGGAATACCACATGCGCGGCCAGCCGGTGCTGGTCGGCACCATCGCGATTGAGAAGTCGGAACGGTTGAGCGCGCAACTGCGCAAGGCGGGCTACCTGCCCCGGCACTTCCAGGAACTGCTGAAGGCCGCGGGCGTGGAAGGGTCCAAAATCGAGAAGTGGGCGCGCGAACTCATCGCGAGCCATGGGCCCGCGCTCGACTGGCTGGTGGCGACCGGAGTGCCCGCTTCCACTGTAAAGAAAATGCTGAAAGACGGGCGCTTCCGTTCGCTCGCGAGCAACTCCAACGGCCAGCAGGATGGTTTCGTCGAGGCCTTGCTCAAACACAAACACCGGGTGCAAAGATACTTCCCCCAGGAACCGCCGTCCCTCGATAGCGGGCGGGTTCCCGGACTTGTCAGTCTGGCAAACAGCGCCGATGAAAAACTCTTGCCCGTGCTCGATTACCTGATTGAAATCCAGTGCCGACCCGAGCGATTGATCGAGTTCCTGGAAGAACGCGAAATCAAACACAATATTCTTAACGCCAAACAGCACGAGCGCGAAGCTCAGATCGTGGCGCAGGCCGGGCGCGTGGGCTCCGTCACGGTTTCCACCAATATGGCCGGCCGCGGAACCGACATCTTGCTCGGCGGCAACCCGGAATTCCTGGCGCGCGAAGAGTTCCGCAAATCCCCGGAAAAATATCGCCAGCAGGGAATCGATGCCGAGCCGCCTGAACGGCCGTCGGCGGGTTCTGCTGAAGAGATCCACCAGGCCTACGTCAACGCCTATGCCGAATGGCGCAAGACCTGGACGGATTTTGTGGACCGCTTTAAGGCCACGACCAATGTGGACCACGATCGCGTCATCAGCCTCGGAGGCTTGCACATCCTCGGAACCGAGCGGCATGAGTCGCGCCGGATTGACAATCAGTTGCGCGGGCGCGCCGGCCGCCAGGGTGATCCCGGTTCATCGCGTTTCTATCTTTCGCTTGAAGACGACCTGCTCCGGATCTTTGCCGGCGAGCGCATCTCCAAGGTCATGCACAAGCTGGGCATGGAAGAGGGCGTGCCGATCGAGTCGAAGTTGATCAGCAAGCGCATTGAGGCCGCCCAGAAGGCCGTGGAAGGCCAGAACTTTGAGTCCCGCAAGCACCTGCTTGAATACGACGATGTCATGAACAAGCAGCGGGAGACGATTTACGGTCTCCGGCGGCAACTGCTCGAAGGCAACGACCAGAAGAGTTACCTCCTGGACTCGATTGACCGGGTGGTCAACTGGCTGATCACGACCTACTGCCCCAAAGACCAGCGCACCGACGAGTGGAATGATCAGGGCCTCCGAAATGAATTCTGGGGGCGGTTTGGAATCGATCTCCGTAAACACGAGTTGCAATTCGATCCCAAGCTGCTCGACGTGCTGGCCGACGATCTGAAGGAGATTGTCCGCCAGCGTTACGAGGAACGCGAGCAGGTGTGGAGCACCGACCGCATGCGCTTCCATGAGCGGATGATCATGCTCCAGGTCGTGGACGCGCAATGGAAAGACCATCTGCTGGCCATGGACCACCTGAAAGAGGGCATCGGCCTGCGGGGCTACGGGCAGCGGGATCCGCTGGTGGAATACAAGCGGGAATCCTTTGACATGTTTGAGGCGCTGATGGACCGCGTTGAGGACGAAAGCCTTCGTTATCTGTTCCTGATGCGGACGCCCGAAGAGGAAGACGAACTGATCCACCAATACCAGCGGCGCAAGCGGCGCGAGCAGGCGGAGATGCAGATGGTCGGCGGAGGCGCCGTGGAGAAGCCTCAGCAAGTGATTCGCAAGGAAAAAATTGGCCGCAACGATCCCTGCCCTTGCGGCAGCGGGAAGAAGTACAAGAAGTGTCACGGAGCGCCGACGGCGGTCGCAACGACAGCCGGCAAGACGGGCGCGCCGCCTCCGGAAGCTTAAGCCCATCCTGCCACCAGCCACCCTTATCTAAAATGAGAAGGCTCCGATGCAGGGACTGGTCGGTCGAAAAGGCAAGCTGGATTTGGATTAACCCGGCATTGTGCGCGGGAGCTTTTCTGGTTGTCGCCGGAGCCAGGCGAAGAGCACATTGTGCGAAATCGTTCGAAAGGATTCCGGGCGGGACAAGAACCTTCACGTCGGGATTTTCTATCCGAAAACCCAAGGGCCGGACCAATCGGACGGCTTCCCATACAAAATCCTCCGCTCGCCGGTTCGCGCGATCCTTCCACACGCGGAAGGCCGCTTCCCCAACGAGCGGAGGACGTTTGCTAACTGCCCTGAACGGCTAGGGCATCAATTGCCGTCACCGCCGGGGGTAATCACCACATAAGCGCCCGACCCGCCACGATTGATGCGCAACAGGACTTGGCCTTTCGCCTGTGCCGCCAAGGTGTTGAAGTCGTTCACGTTGTGAACAGGATGCCGGTCGATGCTCTGGATGACATCTCCCCGCTGAAGCCCGCTCTGCGCCGCTGCGCTGTTGGGGTCGACACTGGAGATGACGACACCTGTCACATCACTCGGCAAGCCCAGTTGGTTTCGGAGCGCCGGCGTAAGGTTTTGCACTTGAAGACCCTCAAGCGCGGTGCCTGACGGCCCCTGGCCTTCACCCGCACGCACGCCCAGATTGGTCGGGCGCGCAGCCAAAAGCACCTTGATATCCAGCGGCTTGCCATTCCGCAAAATGCTCAAGGTAACCGTCGTGCCGGGATTCGTGTTGGTTACCAGGGAAGTCAGTTGATCGGCTCCATCCACGGTCTGGCCGTTGAATTTGCGGATCACATCGCCATTCTTAAGCCCGGCCTTGGCCGCCGGTCCGCTAGGTTCCACGTTTTGCACAAGCGCTCCAGAGGTGTCCGGAACGTCAAACTGCTTGGCATAAGCGCTGTTCAGGTCGCTGATTTCGACGCCCAGGTAGCCTCGGGTCACCTTGCCCGTCTTGATCAGGTCCTGCATGATGTGCTTGACGGTATCGGAAGGGATGGCAAAGCCGATTCCGATAAATCCGCCTTCGCCGCCCGGCCCGGATTGCCCGCTCACGATGGCGGTGTTAATCCCGATCACCTGCCCGCGCACGTTGACAAGCGCGCCGCCGGAGTTTCCGGGGTTAATGGCGGCGTCCGTCTGAATAAAGTTTTCGATTTTTTCAATATCCAGACCGGATCGGCCCAAGGCGCTGACGGTTCCGCGCGTAACCGTAAAATTCAGCCCAAACGGGTTGCCAAACGCCATCACGGTGTCGCCGACGTGCAGATCCGAAGAGTTTCCCCACGCGGCCACCGGCAAATTTTTAGCATCAATTTTTACCACGGCAACGTCCGTCATAGGATCGGCTCCAATGACTTTGCCTTTAAAGGTTCGCTTGTCGGTAAGCATAACCTCGATGTCCGTGGCGTGGGCGATCACGTGATTGTTGGTCACGATATAGCCTTCAGGGGAAACGATCACTCCGCTTCCCAGAGCGTGCTCTTTCTGCTGCTTGGGGATTCCCATACCCGGAACGTTCCCAAAGAACTGCCGAAAGAACGGGTCCGAGAAAAAGGGCGACTGCTTCACTTTGATAACCTGTGTCGTCCGAATATTCACAATCGCAGGCGTCACCGTTTCGGCGATCCGCTCATAGGCCTTATTCATTTTTACCAGAGCATTGATATCTGGCCCATCGAGAGCCTGCCCGCTTGCCAGCGCGATGTTGGCATAACTGTGCTGGCCAAAATACATAATGGACGCGAGGGCCAGACAAAGAAGGCCCACCATCGTCAAACTCAATCCCAAGAGGTTCTCCCGCAAAAACTGCTTTGAAAGACGCGGCATGAAAAACTTTCTCCTTTCCTGTGTTCCTTGCCCGAGGACCCAAATCGTATGAGGCTTAATTGATTTTCCCACTATTTAAGATGCATGCGCAATACCCAAGGGTTTCCTGTTGCATAAATTGGCAAGATCCGGAAATCCGCGCTCAGCGATTCCGGGCCCCGGCAGGGAGACAAGAGAGAACCCTTACGCCCATCTTTTCAATACCTTCCACAAACACCGGCCCCTTAGAAACCGGCAGCCCGCGGCGGCGCAGCCCCAGGTGCCGCGTCCTCTTTGCCGGCCATGAATTCTTACCCTTAACCAATAGATTAACTTGAAAGGAACCGGAGGCAAGGAGCCTCCCGGCAAAGGAGAAGATTGCCGAAGCCCTGCGCTTTGCTCGGGACCGTTCGCAAGCGAAGGGTGAACGGACTCCGCTCCCGATGACAAGCGGCACCCGGAATGGCAGGCGCCCAGCGCTATTCGGAGGACGGGTAGGGGCCCGCTTACATCTTTTTCCGGCCGTACGCCGAAGTCACCATGACACCCATCGTGCCCCCGACGCGGCCGAGCTGAACGTCGTAATGGACGGGGTAACCTCCCTGCGCAGAGATGTTATTGGCCTGGATCGCGCCGATAAAATACCCGCCGCTTCCGCCGCCTCCCAGGCTGACGGCGGCGTTCGGCGCGTTGAGGACGGCCGAGACAGCCCCGTTGCCGCTGATGGAGACACTGTTTGTTCCGGCATAGTCGATGGTCACACATTCGGGCGGAATGCTTGAAGAGACACCGTTGCTGATTCCAAGTCCGGCAATGCTCAGGCTGTTTTTAATATTGATCACGACATAGCCTGAAACATTGATGCTCCCCTGATTTTCACTCAAGCTGTCGATATCGTAATAAACGGGGGTCAGGGGACTAGATCCGCCCACGAGCTGGAGCACGGGCCCGTCGCTGCCTCCGCCGCCCGTCATCGAGATACTCGTAATTTCGTAAGGATGGGCGGCCGTGCCGTTGCAGGAGGCGTCCATGCAAGGCGAAGCTGTGGCTGGAGTAATGCCGGTGGTTTGCGGAAAGGGCATGTTGGACCAGGTGGCCCCCACCGGCAGCACTTGCACGGTGCCCGCACCAAGGGCATAAGAAGGCGCTCCGGTGGGAAAGCCGGACCGGAACGTGGGCGCCGACGGCGGATCTTTGTGCGGCCCGTTGATGACCTGTCCCAACACCGAACTGGTGCTTCCGCTGTAGCCGCTCGAGCCGCAGCCGGCGCTTGGGCTGGTCCCGATCACCACATTCCCCGCCACGGTGACATTGCTTCCGAGCGTTACGCCGCCGTTGGCTCCCACGGCGGCGCCCGCGCCAATCACGTTGCTGGCGCTGGTTGAACTGCATTGGCCCGAGGCCACGCTGGGATTCCCGCCGCCGTAGGCCCCCAGCGCCGAGTTGAAGGCGTCCGTACACGTCCCGCTGCTGCCCTGCATGGTAACGGAGCAGAAGCCATAGAGGGCATTGGCCCAGGTGGGAAGGTAAATCGGCTGGACGATGGCCTCTTCTTCAGCCGTAGCCAGCGCCGTGCCTGAGCCCGAATTGCCCGTCCAGGTGGCTTTGGAAGTAACAAGCCAGGTCTCGACGGGGTTGACCGCGTAAGGGGGCAGGTAGCCGACGTTCACCGTCTGGTAATTGAGCAGAACAGCGTTCACGTTGAAGAAGCCGGAATCGCCGGAATCGGCCGTCAGGCGCGTGTTCGAGGGATCGTTCAAGTCGGAAGCAAAGGCGGCAGCGACCTTCCTGGCCGCGCCTTCCGTGTTGTCGATGGCAGGGTAGTTGCTGGAGCCGCTGCCGAATCCGATCAGTTGCACCGGGCTGTTGGCGCTGGGACACCCGGACTGGCAGATGACCGGAGAGGCGTTTGACGTAAAGAGGTTGAAGGGGCTTCCGGTGGAAGTCACGGTGTAATACGTATTGGCTTCACTCTGGGTGACGGCACGGTAATGCGAACCGCGAAACCAGTTGGTGGCCCGCTGAATTCCGGCTTTCGCCAGGTAGTCGGCCTGCGTATCCAGCTTGTAATTGTAGCTGGCAAAGGTTTCCGATCGAGCCGTGAAGACGATGGCGGCCGCAAGCACCGAGAGGACCAGCATCGCCAGGAGAACCAAAATGAGGGCAATGCCTCGCTCGCGCCCCTTGGGGTCGTCTTCAGCGTTTCTATCGGCTCGAATTCTCATCGCGGATTTCTCCTCACGGGTAGTAATTCGAAGGGAAAGTCATCGGTAGGCTTGCCGGCATGGGCGGCAGGTAGATAGCTCCTCCCGCGTTGTTCACATTGACGGCGGCCGTCAGGTTCAAGGGGCGAATCTGGGTGGCCATGGTAAACCACTGCACCTGCGAAGTCTCCAGGCTCTTGGGGCTTATCGCCACGCTCAGGGTCACCCTGACCGTGCCGACCACGGTGATTTGATTCGGCACCACCCCGATCACAATCTGGTTGGGATAGGCAAAAATCGGCTGGCCGGTCGGCCCGCTCTGGTTCATCGAGTTGTACAGGACATTGATCACAAGCGGCGAAGCCGGGCTGTTGGCAGGCGGCGTGTAAGTGGACGGGACGGGAAGATTCGTGAAAGGCGCCGGCGTCACCGACCGGTACAAATCGTAGAGCGTGTAGGTAGTCCCCATGATGCTGACCGAGGCAGCCGGGCTCACCGGCGACAGGCTGTAAACCACATAGCGAATGACGCCGTCCTGATAGATGTCGCCATAAAACTCGAGGCGCCGGTCGGTTGAAGTCCCCACCGTCCCCAGGATTCCCGTCCCGTAAGGCATCTTGTAGCTGATCACCGGAAAAGGAGTTGTCAGGCCGTTATGCGCCATCAGGAAAACAGCTTGAATCTGCTTCGCTGCGCCGCACGGGGTCCCGGAAATGTTGGAGGTCGAAAGCACCTGGACCAGTTCATTGGGCGAGCCCGTATCGAAGGAAACCCAATCCCCCGGATTGATCTGATTGATGTCGCTCAAGGTGACGCACTGGGCGCTGGAGTTGGGCACGACGACCGCCACGGAAGTCTTGTGGGCCGTAAAATTGGGATTAAAGCCCGCCTGCCCGATTTCCTGCGTCATCACCTCCAGAGCCGCGCGGGCGCTTTGGTTGGCCTCCGCCGTCACGACTTGCCCCTGGTATCTTTTCTGGGATTGAACCAGGAAAGGGAAAACCGCCGACATCAGCAGGACAATAATGACCACGCTGACCAGCATCTCGATAAGCGAAAAACCCGCGCCCCAAGCTTTTGCGAAGGCAGGTTTTGGGTCTCGATGAAACGGCATGCCCTGCTCCCTCTAATTCGGATTCGACAGCAGACTGGTCAAAAGCACAATCGGCTTGCCCGATCCGGTGTTCATCGCGGCTTGTGAATAAACCGCCACGGAAATCTGCTTGATGGCCGGTCCCCCCGTGGAGGCAAGGTCCGTGATTTGCCACATCCGGACGTAAGTGATGTTCGACGCCGTAATCGCAGAACAAGCGGCGGCCGCCGTGGTTCCCGGAAGTTGAATCCCGTTGCTGTCAAGAAAATCAATGTACCCGACGGAAGCTCCCGAAGCCGGGCAGGTGGCCTGCAAGGGACCAATCACCCCGCCGGCAATCAGGCCTTGCCTCCATCCGGTCGCGCTGATATTCGTGGTGTTGCAGCTGCTCGGCTGCAAAGAAGCCGACTGCGCGCAACTCGTGAAATCGAGCGACAGAAGTTTTTCCATTTTGTCCTGGGCGTAGATCGTCGCCCGGGTGACTTCCGTCCCCTGATTTTTGTTGGTGACGGTTGCCTGAAAGATCAGTCCTCCCACGCTGAACAGTCCAATGACCGCAATCAAAACCGCGATCAAGGTTTCAATCAGAGACACGCCCCGGTCGGAAGCTCGGGCCTGCATGGGTTCTCCTCGTAAGATCATCCGCAAATCCGTTACCTTCGCCTCCAAGAGCTGCTTGCGGTATCCCAGTTCCAGGTCGTAACGGCTCCGCCAATCGTCACGGTGACGGCATCGACTAAGTCCTGCCGATTGCGGAAGTAGATAGCCACTCCGCCATTTCCGAGCGGATTGCCGCTGCCATCCACCGGAGCGCCGCGCGTGTTGAAATGGATGTACAGCGGGTCGGGACAAGGGCTGGGGTCCGCCAAAATTGTGCCGGGATACGAACCGCTCGCGGAAACAGGGCGGCAACTCGCATAAGAATCGCCTTGGCTCGTGTATTGCGTCCCGCCCTCAATGACCGGCGCCGTGTGGGGCTGGTAAGGTGAAGTGCAGGCCGCGTCAATGCTTGATGACGTTGTCCCGCAAAGCTGTTCCCGCCAATACGTTCCCGCCGAGATATTAATGACCATGCGGTAAGGTTCAAACTGGGAGGCTGCCCGCATGCGGGCAATGTTCAACTGACCAGCCAGCCCCGACGCGTCTGCATGGAGGCGATACGCCTTGACAGCCTGATAGGCCTGCGGAATGGCCATGGCCGCGATCGTTCCGACAACCAGGATCACCAGCATCATCTCGATCATCGAAAAAGCAGAATCTTTGCAGCAAATCAACCGGCGCATTCGACGCGACCACCTCCGCACGGAAAGCGAATTCACCCTTGAGTTGAAGTCGGGCGGAGACACTCGACGCAGCGCAAAACCTCCCAGGCCTCCACCCTGCCTATCCTGGAACTACTTCTTATTTAATCGACCATCCAGATGTGACACTCTAGGCCTTTTCCCGGCCTGCCCGCGACAAGGGGTCCCATCCGGCTTCGAGTGGTTAAGTTGCTGAAGTCCCTGGATTTCCCAATCTCATCCATTTCCCAAATGGCCGGGAAGGCCCCTGTAGCGCCGGCCTTGTTCGCCAGTAGATTGGGATTGCCTAATGAATACCAGAAACCAGGAGGGTAAACTTCAGGCTTTGTGCCCGGTGGCCTTTGGGTTGGCGGTGGCGGGTAGAGAAGAGAGTTCGCGAAGGCTTTTCACTGTTTCGATGATCCGTTCTACGGCAAAGTCCACTTCTTCTTCGGTATTGAATCTCCCCAGGCCAAAACGAATGGAACTCGCCGCAACGTCCCCGGACAGTCCGAGAGCCTGAAGCACATAGGACGGCGAATCGCCGGCTGAGTTGCAGGCGGAGCCGGAAGACAACGCAACATCCTTCAAGGCCATTAAGAATGACTCCGCGTCAACACCCGCGAAGCTGAGATTCAGGTTGTTGGGCAGGCGCTCATCCATCGAACCGTTGATGATGACGCCGTCGAGGCCATTGAGAATCCCTGCCTTCAAACGGTCGCGCAGCGCGCGCAGGCGGTCCGGTTCCTGAGGCATTTTCTGCCGGCAGATTTCGCACGCCCGGCCGAGCCCCACAATCCCGGGCACATTGAGCGTCCCCGAGCGCAACCCGCGCTCGTGCCCGCCGCCATCGAGAAGCGGCGTCAGATTCAAGCGCGGATCGTTTTGCCGCACGTAAAGCGCGCCCACGCCTTTGGGGCCATAAATCTTGTGCGCAGAAATTGAAAGCATATCGACGCTCATTGCTTCCACATCCATTTCGATCTTGCCGATAGCCTGCACGGCGTCGGTATGGAACAAAATCCCGCGCTCGCGGCAAAGTTTCCCAATTTCACGAATCGGCTCAAGGGTGCCAATTTCGTTGTTCGCCGCCATGACGCTTGCGAGAATCGTCTGATCGGTCAGAGCCTGCGCAAAGTCTTTCAGGCTCAACACTCCATCCGGATTCACCGGCATGTAGGTTACTTTAAAACCTTCGCCTTCAAGGCGCCGGCATGCGTCGAGCACAGCGTGGTGCTCAATCGCCAGGGTCACCAGGTGATTCCCACGCTGGCGATTCGCGCGGGCGGCGCCTTTGATCGCCAGATTGTCGGATTCGGTCGCGCCGGAAGTGAAAATGATTTCTTCCGGCTTTGCGTGGATAAGACCCGCAACCTGCTTCCGGGCCCTTTCCACAGCGGCTTGCGCGTCCCAGCCGTAGCTGTGGGTGCAACTGGCAGCGTTGCCAAATTTTTCCCTCAGAAAGGGCAGCATCGCCTCCAGCACCCCCGGATCAAGGGGCGTGGTCGCATGATGGTCCATGTAGACTGGCAGATTCATCTGATCTTCAATTTTACAGGATTTCGGGCGCTTTGTTTCGGCCATGAGAGTTCGAGGCTCCCATGGATCGCCTTATCGCAGCAACTTGGATTCCAGTGCCATGACGACGGCATCCTGCTGCGGTATCAGCAGAATGGACGGCTGTGCCGCCATCGGTCGGGAAAACGTTCCCCTGGTCAGCGTGAGCGCATAATGGACCCCATGATTGCTGTAAAGCAGGCTGCGTCCGGCAGTTTTGCCGATACCGGTTGACCGGGAGGCGCTCCAAGTCATTTCCATCGCCCATTTCAATGCGTTGCCCGGAGGGCGCCGCCAGCGGAAGTCCAGTTGCCTCTCCTGACACACGATCTCGAAGGTTCCGCCTTGGGTGAGTGAAAAGCGGACCCGCAGATCCCGATCATTCGATGAGGTGACATCCGGCTTGCCCTCCAGGGTCAACGGAACGGAAACGCCTTGGGCGTCCATCGCCACGATCCGGATACCGGCGGTCGGTTCATTGCCCGGGTTTGAACTCCAGAGGAACCCATCCATAACCGGTAGCGTGGTCACCGCCATGGAGCTTGTACGGGCGGTCTTCTGATGGTACGGCGAGGCCACGTTTTCGTTGAACAGATGGATGTCTCGCACCTTAAACTCTGCGCCGTGCCAGTAAAAATTCGCACGAAAAAATCGCGAGTTGTACCAAACCGTCTTGCGGCCCTGGTGCTGCCAGTCATCGAGCGCTACCACGGAAGTCGCCGGGGTAACTTTAAATCTATTGCCAAACCATCGTCCGCTTTGCTCCAGGGTTTCAACTTGCAGGGCACCGGCGCGAGCCATCCGAGCTATCTGGGTGAACTGCAATTCCAGTCCCTGTCTCATCGCCGCCCATCCGAAGGAGTTTTCCTGCCCGGCTTGCGCATAGGCGAACGCCAGGCAAGGTTCCCGGGTCAGGATCTTAAAGAACCAGTCCACCCATGGCGCGGAACGCCCGCCGGGTGAATAAATCGGTTCCAACGTGACAACCTTCTGGCCCCCGCCGCGGACACTCGCCTGATATTGATAAATGGGATCGCTGCCCAGCATTCTGAAAATGGGGACGGCAATCTGCGCGGACCGGTTTTGCGCCGGCATGTACGCATTGAGCCGGCTGGGATAATACGCCTGGTTCCAATATCCGCCCCAGAGGGTGTAACCGTCCGTTCCGGCCTGATCCTTGCAGTTGCACGACGCGAGCACCCCATAATGATTGACCAGATGCGACAAGGTAACCTCGTCGATATACCACGATCCGACGGTGGCGGGGAATTTTCCGAACACGCGCTTGAACTCGGCCATGTACACATCGGCAAGTCTTTTGCGCTCGGTTGGCGTATAACCAATCGCAAAGTCAATATTGGCCCGCCAGTCCCAATCCCAGGTAGCGGGGCCGCGCCATTTGAGGCCGGCTTTTTCCGCCAGCGGCCGCGGCACCTCCCACCAAGCGCCAATTTCAATCTGCGCGGTTGCTTGCCGATTAAAAAGACGCTGATAACGCGGATTGATCAACGCATCATATTGCAGGGCAAACGTGCCGGGAAGGTCCAGACCCCGCAATAATTTGAGCTGGCGCTCAGTAGCGTCAAACAGGACCTGGCGAGAATTGGCCATGCGCGGATCGGAATTACGCACGAAGTTGTATATATTGACAATGCGCGGAGCTCGGCGGCTGGACGTTTTTGCCAAGCCTGAAGCAGCCGGAGCGATTCTTGCTGCCAGAAAGACCCCGCCCCCTATTACTCTGGCAAGGAAATCGCGCCGGGAAGCGGCGGGAGAGCAACCCGTGTCTTTACGGCCGCCTGCCTCACTCATGGGGGTGTCGCGTGTTTTGCTTTTTACCGCAATGCCCATCTTTAAACCTCCTGCCACGCCCGAAGAAATGGGGCACGTGTCCGGCTCCGCCTATTCCCGTGAACTTACCAGATCCGGCAACGCATCTTCGGAGGCCGCACCATCGCCTGGCCGGGCTTGCAAGCAAACGCCTGGGCAAAAGCGGGCATATTCGAAGGCGGCCCGATGGCCCGGAAGCGTGGCAGCGGATGAGGGTCGATGTTCAACAGCAGCCGGGCAAACTGCGGACGCATATTCGCCGCCCAGTTCTGCGCCCAGGCAATGAAGAAGCGCTGCTCAGGCGTGAAGCCGTCGATATCTTTGGGGCGAGGCTTGCCTTCCAGGCTTTTTTCATAGGCGTTATAGGCCAGGGTCAAACCTCCCAGGTCAGCAATGCTCTCTCCGAGCACTAGCTTGCCGTTTTCGTGGACCTTGCCGATCGCCAAGTAACTATCAAATTGCTTCTCAATGCACGCCGCGCGTGCGTTGAAATTCTTGATGTCTTCGGGCGTCCACCAATTCTTCAGATTCCCGTGAGCATCAAATTTGCGTCCTTCATCGTCAAAGCCGTGCGTCATTTCATGCCCGATCACCGCCCCGATTCCGCCGTAATTCGCGGCCGCGTCGCCCCGGTAATTAAAGAAGGGAGGCTGGAGAATGCCGGCGGGGAACACGATCTCATTTTTCAGGGGGTTGTAATAGGCATTGACGGTGGGCGGAGTCATCTCCCATTCCGTGCGGTCAACGGGTCTGCCGATCTTGTTCAAATCCCGCCGGAAGTCAAACCGATTGCCCTTGAACACGTTTTCGACGTACGGTCCGCGCTTAACGTGAAAGGCGGAGTAATCCCTCCACTTGTCCGGATAACCAATCTTGGGCACGAAAGCGTCCAGTTTGGCAAGCGCCGCCTTGCGCGTTTTGGGTCCCATCCAAGGCAGAGTCTCGAGATCTTCCCGGAGGGCGGCCATCAGATTCTTGACCATCTTCTTGGCGCGAACTTTGGCCTCGGGAGGGAAATACTGCTGGACGTAGATTTTGCCCAACGCAAATCCCAACTGGTTGTCCGTTGCCCCCACGCATCGCTTCCAACGAGGAAGAATTTTCTTGGTTCCTTGCAGGGTGCGGCCATAGAAATTGAAATTCTCATCGACAAATTTTGGAGAAAGCGCGGGAGCCGCCGCATCCACCAGATGCCAGCGAAGGTAGGTCTTCCACTCCGGCAGAGGAACCGTCTTCAGAAGCTCGTTGACCTCCTCAAAAAATTTGGGTTCAGCAACGTCAACGGCAGGAATATCACGATGGACCACCTGGCGGAAATAAAAGGGCCACGAAAAGCTGGGCGGCAGGGCTTTCAGTTGAGCCGGGTCCATTTTGTGGTAAGTCTTGTCCGGGTTGCGCCGGTCCGTGCGATTCATGGAAGCCCCTGCCAGCTTCGTCTCGATGCTCATCACGGTCTTGGCCTCGGAAGCCGCTTTCGCGGGATCATCGCCGAGGAGTTCAAACATCTTCCGAACATGGTCGACATATTCGCCGCGAAGCTTTTGGGACTTTTCGTCGGTCTTCGTATAATAATCGCGGTCCGGCATCCCAAGGCCTCCCTGCTCCGCTCCGGCAATCACCTGATTGCTGTTCTTCTCATCCTGGGTCGATCCAAACCCGAAGAGCGCATCAACGCCGTAACTTTGCAGGCGCGCCACCTCAGCCTCAAGGCCGCGGAGGTTCCGGATCGCCTGGATGCGCTTGAACTCCGGCGCCAAAGGCTTTGCGCCTTCCGCTTCCACCTTTCGGGTGTCCATGCAACTGGCGTAGAAATCGCCGATCTTTTGCAGATTGGAGCCTGCCGGAGCGCGGCGATTGGCGGCGGCCTTTTCCAGGATTTGACGGAGAATCCGGCGGTTTCGCTCCTGAAGTTCGTTGAAGGTGCCCCAGCTTGGGTACTCAGGAGGAATCGGGTTCTTGGCAGTCCACCCGCCATCGGCGAATTGGAAAAAGTTGACGCAAGCCTTGGCGTTCTTGTCCAGCATGTTCGTATTAAACGCCTTCATGGGCGGTTCCGTTCCCGCGGTGGCGACGGACGATGCAGCCCCGGCCTTGCGGGGAGGTTGGGCCGCAGAAGCATCTTTGCGGGAATAGATGGCCAGGATTGCAAAGCCCATTAGCAGCATCAATGCGAACCGAATCAAGCTCTTACCTATATCGCTCATGAACGTCCCTTCACCCTCATTCAAGATTTTCCATTCTGGGATGCGCCGCCGGCATGCCCCAATACAACTCGCAGGTTCCAAAGACGCTCCATTATAATGCAGACTGCTCTTCGGAGTTTTCCGATCGTGATGTTTAAATCAGGAGGTTGTTGCGCAGAGAGGTAATTTTCTATACTATCCTCGGTTTGCTTGGACAGCGCAGTCCGCCTCGCGGTCTTGCGGTTCATCGACTGGCAATTAAGCCGACAATCCTAAATTAAAGCGAAGTCCGCCAGGCTGCGCAGTAAGGGGCCATTCGGAAATGAAAAAAATGACGCGCCGCGAATCGATTCTTACGTTGGCCTCGGCGCTTGCGACAGGCGGCATCGCCGCCAAAGCGGCATCACAAGTTGCATCGGGTTCCGGCAAGACGCCGGCGGGCGCTTCGGTTCCTTCCGCGGCCACTAAGCCGGCAAACCAAACCAGCGCGCCTTCACAGGCCGACAAGGCCTTTCAGGGTTTTGTTGACCGGTATTTTGACGGTTTCTTCCACTTCAACCCGGTGCGAGCGACAAGCGCCGGGATTCACAAGTACGACGCTGAACTGCCTGCTTATTCGGGCCCGGATATCCAGGCCGAAATCGCCCGCAACCGGCGCGCCTTGGATCAACTCGGCAAAATACCCAACGGCGCGCTTTCCCCTGACAATCAATTTGACGCTGAGTTGCTTGGAAGTTTGGTCCAGGGACATCTCCTCGATCTCACCAACATCCGCATGTGGGCGAAAGACCCTAATTTCTATAACGACATCGCCAGCCGGGCATTGTTCGTCCTGATCGAGCGTGACTTTGCCCCTCTCGATGGCCGATTGAAATCGCTCATTGCCCGCGCCCAGCGTATTCCCGCGATTTTGAATAGCGCCCGCGCGAACCTTTTTGATCCTCCAGCCGTCTACACCGGCGTTGCCATCGAACAAGTGCAGGCGCAGATCGGGTTCCTCCAGAACTCTTTGCCCCAGGCCGTAGCCGGCGCAAGCAGCGGGGCTCTCAAGACCGAGTTCAACACAGTTAACCAGCAACTGATCGCGGCATACCATCAGTTCCTGAATTATCTGAAGGATACCCTCAGCGCCCAATCCCACGGTGGCTTTGCCATCGGAGCGGAGAATTTCCGCAAAAAGCTTTTGTATGACGAGATGGTGGATATTCCCGTTGAGCAGCTGCTCAAAACCGGCCAAAGTGAGCTGCGCCGCATCCAGTCCCTTTTCACCCAAACCGCACAGATCATTGACTCCACAAAATCTCCTCTTCAGGTTCTTCAGGGTTTGGCACAAGAACAGCTCAAGCGAAATCAGGTCCTGAGGAACGCCCAGTCGGTGGTTGGCAATCTTCGGCAGTTTGTTATGACGCACGAGATCGCAACGATCCCGCCCGCGCCCATCCCGCAGGTGAAGGAAGCTCCTCCTTTTATGCAGGCGATCACCCTGGCGTCGGTGGATGCGCCCGGCCCTTTCGAGCAACACTCGATCCAATCCTTTTATTACTTAACCCTGCCCGGTCCCGGCATGAATCAAGCTCAGGCGGAACAGCTCCTCCCGTTTTTTAATGGCTATGCCGTGCAGATTGTCTCGATTCGGAAGGTCTATCCGGGCCATTACGTCCAATGGCTGTATCTCGAGCACGCCACTTCGAAGGCCCGCAAGCTGGAGCCTTCCTTGAAAATTGTCGGTTCGAATAGTGACGGCTGGGCGCATTACTGCGAAGAAATGATGCTGGAGCAGGGCTATGGCGAGGGCGATCCCAATCTATTAGTCACGCAATTTCAGGCTTCGCTGGTCCGACTGTGCCGCTACATCGCGGCGATCCGCATGCACACCCAAGGCATGAGCGTTGACGACGCAGCCAGTTTCTTCCAACGTGAAGCCTACATGGAACCGGCACCCGCGCAGCGTGAAGCCATCCGCGGCGCATTCGATCCCGGCTATCTTGACGGCGCACTCGGAAAGCTCGAAATCCGGAAGCTGCGCGAAGACCTCAAGCAAAGGCTGGGCGAGAAATTCAATCTGAGGGAGTTCCACGACACTTTTCTGAGTTTCGGCATCGCGCCCGTCAAGATGATCCGCGAACAGATGCTGCAAGACAACAGCCCCGTTCTGTAACCCGGACAATCAATAATTTGCCTGGGGACAGACGGGACGCGGATTAGCTTGCTCCGCAAACCAGACTGCCTTTTGGGAATACCGAATCTATGGGGAAGAAGCTTGCCATGATAAAAAATCAGTTTTCATTCAGGAAAAGATCTGTGCCCTGCCCTCCGCGCCGCCTCGAAGCCTTGTGCTTTGCCTTTTTGAGCGTATTGCCAATGTGCTGCTTGCTTGTTTTTTCTGCACCGGCAATCGCAGCCGCTCATGGGCAGGCTGCCGCGCAGCCGGCGCCAACGAACCGGCTCGAACTTTCATACAGCCTTGACTTGGCGCGCCCCACAACTCACTTGATGGAAGTAGAAATCACCGCGGCGCAAGTAAAAGGGCCCGACCTTGAATTCGCGATGCCGGCGTGGGCGCCGGGCCGCTACGCGATCTATGATTTTGCAAAAAATGTTCAGAATTTTACTGCGCAAGGGGCAAAAGGGCAGAGCCTTCCCTGGTCGCAGCCAGACGACCAAACCTGGCGCGTGGACACCCGCAACTGCGGCGGAAGCGTCCGGGTAAGTTACAAAGTCTTCGGCAACGACCTCAGCGGTTCGTTTTCACAGTTTGACGCCTCGCATGCGAACATTAACGGGGCGTCGGTCTTCATGTACCTGGCGGGCCATAAGCCGAACCCTCTGAGACTTAGCATTCACCCGCCGCCCGGATGGAAAATCATCAGCGGCTTTTCGCTTTCGCTCACACAAAATACTTTCGAGATTCCAAACTACGACATTCTCGTCGACACGCCCCTTGAAATCTCTCCGGATTGCTCCGTGGACAGCTTTGAGGAAGACGGGAAAACTTTTCGCGTTGCCGTCCACAGCTATGACAAGGAAGACGCAGATCGCTCCGGGTTGATTGAGGGGCTTAAGAAGATCGTGCACACGGAAATGGCGATGATGCCCGCTCCGGACTTCAGCCACTACACCTTTATCTTCCATTTTGCCCCGGATGTGAATATGGGCGATGGGATGGAGCATCTGAACTCAACGGAAATTATTGTCCGCGGAAGCTTGTCCGGCGGAGGGCTTCCGCAGGCTCTCGAAATCGCCGCCCACGAATTTTTCCACCTTTGGAACGTCAAGCGCCTGCGTCCCGCCGGGCTGGGACCTTTCGATTACACGAAAGAGGTCTACACGAAATCTCTTTGGTTCGTCGAAGGCGTCACCACTTATTATTCCTACCTGAACTTGCTCCACGCTGGCCTTTGGACTCAGCAGGATTTCCTGAAACGCATGGCGAACGAGATCGAAACCATCCACTACGAGCCAGGCCGCAAGCTCATGTCGGCGGAAAGCTCAAGCTTTCACGCCTGGTTTTTTGACCGCTCGCCTCAGATGCAGGAAACGAATTTTGCCAACACCACCATTTCCTATTACGACAAAGGGGCGCTCGTTGGAATGCTCATGGACCTTGCCATCCGCTCCCGGACCGATGGCAAGAAATCTCTCGCGGACGTGCTCCGGCTCATGTACCGGAAATTTTACGAAAGCCCCGCAGCGAGCTATTACCTGCGCGGGCGAGGGTATGAGGAAAACGATATTCTCGCGGCCGTCAATCAGGTTGCGGGCGGCGACTTCACGCCGTTCTTTAAGCGTTACGTGGCAGACACAGCGCCCCTTCCTTACAATGAGTTCCTGGCAAAAGCAGGCTTGGCGCTGCGGGTGAGCGTTTCAGCGGGAGCGCCGCCGAGCTTGGGCGTGTTGACTCAGCCGGCGGATACGGGGGTAAAGATTGTTGACGTGCTGCCGGGCGGTCCTGCGGACCGGGCAGGCTTAAGCCGCGGTGACATTCTGATCTCCGCAGATGACCAGTCACTGGCAACCGAAGGGCTTGAAGATCGCTTGAGTATCTATCCCGCGGGCGCCGACGTTCCTTTCCAGGTGGAGCGGCACCAGCACCGCCAAATCATCTTCGTAAAACTCGGCCATCCTCTCCCAAATGTGTACTCCATTGATGATTTGCCCGGCGCCACCGGACAACAAATTGCAATTCGTCAGGAGTGGTTAGGAGCAAACTAGGAAGGACGGTCCGGAAGGATTGTGCCTCTCAGACTCTTAGGTGGGCGACTTCTTGCGATTGAGGTAATAGGCGATCACGCCAGCCAGAATGGCAAGCAGAACCGCCACGAAAACGATTTCATCCAGGCGCTTCAGATGCTGCTGAACCAGTTGCCAACTGCTTCCAAACATAAAACCGACATAAGTAATGGTGATCGCCCATGCCACAGCTCCGGTTAGATTGAAAAACAGAAACCGCGGATAGGGCATTTGGAACAACCCGGCAAGAATTCCTGCGAACATCCGCAGCCCCGCAATGAACCGGCCGGAAAAAACAGCCCACTGTCCGTACTTCAGGAACAAGGATTGAGCGTGGCTAAAGGATTTCGCGACCAGGGGAATCTTCCTGAGGACCTTCTCGACAAACGGCCTTCCGCCATAATGCCCAACGAGGAATCCCAAGCTGTCGCCGCACGTCGCCCCGGCAATCGCCACAAGAATGGCTGGAACAAGGTCTAGCTTTTCGTGATAGGCCAGAAATCCGGCAAAGAGGAGGATGGTTTCACCCGGGATAGGAATCCCGGCATTTTCCAGCATGACTCCGAAAAACACGGCCCAATAGCCATACTTTGAAAAGAAATCCGACAGGGTCTGGAAAATGTTGTGGGCCACAATCGTATGATGTGAAAAGCCTTTCCGGATGGGAGAAGATGCAAAACCAATGATAGCCCATCACTCCGGTTGGGTCACTGGGTATTCCTCGGCACGGTTCCTTGATTGCCCACTCCCCAGACCTGCCGAGCCATGTTAAACTACGCTAAGCGTGCGCGAACCAATCATCGACAGACTCGAAAAACGACCTTTGGTTTGTGATGGAGCCATGGGCACCATGCTCTATGCCAAGGGCCTATCCCTCACAAGATCCTTCGACGAATTGAATCTGATCTCCCCGCAGCTTGTCAAGGAGGTGCACGTCAGCTACGTCAAGGCCGGCGCCGAGTTGCTTGAAACCAATACCTTTGGGGCTAATCGTTTGCGCCTGGCAAAGTTTGATCTGGCTGCCAAAGCCCGTGAAATCAACCTGGCCGGGGCGCGCCTAGCGCGCGAATGCGCTGGAGAGGACCTTTACGTCGCGGGGTCTGTGGGCCCGCTGGGCGTGCGTCTGGAGCCACTGGGAGCCACGTCGCGGGACGAAGCCCGGGCGGCCTTCCGTGAACAGATTGAGGCGTTGGCGGAAGGCGGCGTCGATCTGATTATGATCGAAACCATGATGGATTTCGAGGAGGCGCATCAGGCGCTGCTGGCGGTGCGGGAAGCAGGGTCTCTGCCCGCAGTCGTGCAAATGACGGTTCAGGAGGACGGCAATACTCCCTACGGGATCAGCCCGGACGATTTAGCTCGTCAACTTGATGCCTGGGGAGCGGATGTGATCGGCGTCAATTGCAGCGTCGGACCCGCCACGGTGCTTGAAGCTCTCGAAAAAATAGCAGCGGTGACGTCCAAGAAGCTTTCTGCGCAGCCGAACGCCGGCATGCCCCAATCGATCGGGGGCCGGAGCCTCTATCTCTGCTCGCCGGAGTATATGGCCGACTACGCGCGGCGATTTATCCAGACTGGAGCCAGGATCGTTGGCGGCTGCTGCGGCACAACTCCGCAGCACATCAAGGCCATCAAAGAGGCCGTCAAATCGCTGGGGCCACAGGCGGCGCGGGTGATGGTCGAAACCGCGGTTCCGCCCTATGAGCCGCTCAAACCCGTTCCCGTCGAGCAGCGCTCGCGCCTTGCGGGGAAGCTGGCGCGCGGCGAATTTCCGGTGGTGGTGGAAATTGTTCCACCCAAGGGGTGTGATCCAACGCGCGAGGTCGAAGGCGCTCAATACTTGAAAAGCCACGGCATTGACGCCGTCAACATTCCGGACGGTTCAGGCTCGACGGCCAGGATGAGCGCGCAGACGCTGGCGGTGATCATCCAGCAGCAAACGGGCCTCGAGTCGTTGCTGCATTTCAGTTGCCGGGGCCGCAACGTGCTCAGCATCCAGTCGGACCTGCTCGGCGCTTACGCGCTCGGACTCCGGAATATCTGGGCCGTCACCGGCGATCCGCCGCAATCCGTCAATTTCCCTTCCGCCACCGCCGTCTTTGACGTAGATGCCATCGGCTTGGTTAACGTTCTCAGCAATCTCAATCGCGGACTGGATATGGGCGGCAATCCTCTGGGCGCGCAAACAGGCTTTCTGGTCGGCGTGGGGCTGAATCCCAATGCTTTGAATCCGGATGAAGAACTTCGGCGCTTTGAGTATAAGGTCAAAGGGGGAGCGAGCTTCGGCGTCATCCGGCCGGTGTTTGACGTGGTCCATCTGGCAGCGTTTCTTCGGCAGGTTGAAAAGCTGGACGCGCCGCAAATTCCGTTGCTGGCTGGAATTCATCCCCTGACAAGCTACCGAAGCGCGGAATTCTTGAACAATGAGGTTCCTGGAATCTCGGTTCCGGCGGAAATTCTATCGAGAATGCGTCAGGTGGACGCCGGCGACCGGGCGCGCGCTGAAGGGCTCAAAATCGCTCAGGAAATTCTTCTGGAGGTTCGCGGTCTCGTGCAAGGCGCCCAAATTGTCGCTCCGTTCTCACGCTATGCCATGGCAGTGGAAGTTGCTGAGGCGCTTGGAAACCGTCCACAAGGAGCCGAGAAAACCAACGGGCAGGCTTCGGCCGTTCAGAAGGGGAACTCCGGCTGAAGGATCATTGGCCCAAAGGTCTCGAACTCGAAAATGTCCCAATCTCCCAAACCCGTCAAGGCTGAGCCGTTCGAAAAGAATCTTGAACGCCTGGATGCGATTGTGCGCCAGCTTGAAGATGCCGACCTTCCTCTTGAAAAGGCATTGCACCTTTACGAAGAAGGCATGAAAATCTCGGAGGTTTGCCAGCGGCAATTGCAGGAAGCAGAAGGACGGGTCCAAATCCTGATGAAGAAGGCCGGCGGGAAAATTGTGGCGGAACCTTTCGAACCTGAAGAAAAGGAGTCAGAACTCTCTTGAGCGCTCCGGTTACCCCGATCCAATATCTCGACGAACAGCGCCAACGCGTTGACCAGGAACTCGAACGCATGCTCCCCCCTGCGGAAACATTCCCTCCGTCGATTCATCGGGCCATGCGTCACTCGGTGTTTGCCGGCGGCAAGCGTCTGCGTCCCATTCTCTGCGTTGAAGCAGGCCGCCTGCTGGGCGGACAGGAAGAGGGATTGCTGCGGGTGGGCTCAGCGCTGGAACTGGTCCACACGTATTCGCTGATTCATGACGACCTGCCGGCGCTTGACAACGATGACTTGCGGAGAGGCAAGCCGACCTGCCATCGGGCTTTCGGGGAGGCCACGGCAATCCTGGCCGGCGATGCGCTGCTCACCCTTGCCTTCGAGGTCCTCGCCGAACCCAGCATTTGTTCGGCCGAGCGCCAAGTGCGGCTGATTCACGAACTGGCGCACGCCGTCGGAACGCGTCACGGAATGGTAGCCGGCCAAGTCATGGACATCGAAGCAACCCATCAAACAGTCGATGCCGAAGCCCTTGAGTTTATCCATTCCTCGAAGACGGGCGCGTTTCTTTGCGCCGCGGTCCGCTGCGGCGGCATCGTTGCCAAGGCTTCCGAAACCGATCTTGCCCGCCTTACCGTCTACGGCCAGAAAATCGGACTGGCGTTTCAAATCGCGGATGACTTGCTTGACGTCCTGGGTTCGAGCGCCACGCTCGGGAAAACCGCCGGCAAAGATGACCACTTGAGCAAGGCGACTTACCCGGCGCTCCATGGAATCGAAGAGTCGCGGCGAATTGCTTCCCGCCTGATCGAGGAAGCCTGTGAAAGCCTGGAACCTTACGGGGAGCGAGCCGGAAGGCTGCGAGAGATTGCCTATTTTTTTATCGAAAGGGCTGCGTGATGGAATATAAGTATCTCTCAAAACTCGATTCACCAGCGGACCTGAAAAAAGTGCCTCGCGAGGACTTGCCCGAGGTCGCAGAGGAACTCCGCAACTACCTGATTTCCGTCGTGTCCAAAGTGGGCGGCCACTTGGCTTCCAGCCTCGGCGCAGTGGAATTGACGCTCGCCTTGCATTACTTTTTTGATACGCCCAAGGACAAGATTGTCTGGGATGTGGGGCACCAGGCCTACGGGCACAAGGTTCTCACCGGGCGCCGGGACCGCTTGCCCACGGTTCGTCAGTACGGAGGGATTTCCGGCTTTCCCGTGCGCGACGAAAGTCCCTACGACACCTTCAACGTTGCGCACGCCGGCACGGCCATTTCCGGAGCGCTGGGCATGGCGGTGGCGCGAGACTTGAAAGGCGAAGATTTTCAGGTGATCGCGGTGGTCGGGGATGCCGGGCTCACGTCCGGCCTTGAACTCGAGGGTATCAATAACCTGGGAACGCTACAGAAAAAAGTCCTGGTCGTTTTGAATGACAACGAAATGTCCATTTCGCCGAACGTGGGAGCCATCGCCGGCTATTTGAACAGAGTCGTCCATGGCCAGGCCTACCATCGAATTACGCAAGAAGCCGAAAAAATGATCTTAACGGTTCCGCATCTTGGCCCGCGGCTGCTGAAGCTCTCGAAGGACCTGGTCGAATCCGCAAAGACGGCATTGATTCCGGGTCTGGTTTTTGAAGAGTTGGGGTTTGATTATGTGGGGCCGGTAAACGGCCATAGCATCGAGGAACTTCTGGATGCCTTCGCGAAAGTAAAGGGCAATGCCAAACCAACGCTGTTGCATGTCGTCACCCAGAAGGGCAAGGGTTATCCCCACGCGGAAAAGCTGCCCGTAAAGTTCCACGGCGTAACCCAGTTTGACGTCGCAACGGGAGCTTTTCGGAAAGCCCCGGCCACGGCGCCCAGCTACACTTCGATTTTCGGCAAGACGGTGTGCGATCTGGCGGAGAAGGACCCGCGGGTTGTGGCGATCACGGCTGCGATGTCCGAAGGAACGGGATTGGTGGACTTCTCCAAACGCTTCCCGGAGCGTTTTTTTGACGTGGGAATCGCCGAGCAGCACGCGGTGACGTTTGCCTGCGGCCTGGCCTGTGAAGGGATGCGCCCGGTCGTGGCCATCTATTCCACGTTTCTCCAGCGCGCCTACGACCAGGTGATGCACGACGCTTGCCTAATGCGGCTTCCGGTCGTTTTGGCTCTTGACCGGGCAGGCATTGTGGGCGCCGACGGCCCCACCCACCATGGCCTCTACGATCTCGCCTACCTCTCACCTCTTCCCGGCATGGTGATTATGGCGCCCAAGGACGAAAACGAGCTTCGCCACATGCTGGCAACGGCGGTCAATCTGAACGGACCCTCTGCGGTACGCTATCCTCGCGGCAACGGCTTCGGCGTTGCCCTCGACCCGAATTTCAAACAGATGGAAATCGGCAAGAGTGAAATCCTTCGCGAAGGGAGCGACATTGCGATCCTGGCGCTGGGCAGCATGGTCTATCCCGCCCTCGAGGCCGCCGAGCGGCTGGACTCGAGCGGCATTCACGCAACGGTGATTAATGCCCGATTCGCAAAACCTCTCGACGAAGAACTGATCTGCTGCCTGGCGGCGGAAAAACAATTTCTGGTGACGGCGGAAGAAGGGACGGAGCGGGGCGGATTCGGATCCGCCGTCGCCGCTCTCCTGCATGACCGGCGAATCCCCGCGAGTCTGGTGCGAATTGCGGTTCCTGACCGGATCATTCCTCACGGCGCTCCGAACCTTTTGCATGCCAAATACGGCTTGGACGCCGACGGGATTGTGGAGAGGATTCAGAGTTTTGTCAACCAGTCGCCGACTTTGCGAGGATTGAAACTATAGCCCTTGCCTGTCGCGTTTGTATCGGCCGATCTCTTGCGGCTTATGAAATTCGATTAAATCTCTTTTCGCAGGCGGAAAGAGAGCCTTCGCGCTCCCGCTTCCCTTTGCGAAGCGGTGCAAAGACACACCTTACCTCTAAAGGTACACCCGTAGGAACGGCCCGCTGCGGGAATAATGTCGTCTGCTTCAATGCGGCCTAAAGCGCAATCGGAAAGCAAGCGGCATTCGCAGGGCGCGGAAAGACTCGCGGAAGTTGGAAAGCCACAATGCAGATCAGTGCATTAGATTGGGTTGTCATTATCGGTTACTTTGCCGTTCTGGCCGCCATTGGAATCATCGCCAGCTTACGAGTTAAGGACACCGAGAATTACTTCATGGGGAAGCGGCGCTTCGGCAAGCTGCTCATGATTGCACAGAGCTTCGGCGTGGGGACTCACGCCGACATGCCGGTAAGCCTTGCCGGAGCCGTCTACACGTCGGGTTTTTCGGCGATCTGGTATCAGTGGAAGAACCTCCTGGCGACGCCCTTCTACTGGATCATGGCGCCTGTCTTCCGCCGCGTTCGCCGCACCACGACGGCGGAGTTGATGGAAGACCGTTACGGGCCGGCCATGGCAGGGTTCTACATCCTTTTCGCTTTTATCTTTTTTACCATCAACATCGCGAGCATCCTTAAAGGAGCCTCCAAAGTTCTGAATGAGGTGCTCGGCGGCAGCCTGGGCGTCAATCACATTTTGCTGGGGTTGGCGGTCATTTTTATTCTCTATAGCTTCATTGGCGGCTTGGTCGCTTCCGCCTGGAGCGATTTCTTGCAAGGCTTCATGATCATTTCGTTGTCGTTTATGTTAATCCCGCTCGGGTGGGGACTGCTGGGAGGCTTCGACGGAATGAAGCAGACGCTGCCGGCTTATAATTTCTCTCTGGCAACCCCCAAGGAGATCGGCCCCTGGTTCATCATGGTGCTGACGCTTAACGGACTGATCGGCATCATGGCGCAGCCCCACATGATGGCAGCCGTGGGCACCGGAAAGGACGAGCACGCCTGCCGCGTGGGCTTCTTTCACGGAAACTACGTCAAGCGCCTATGCACGGTGGGGTGGGCCATCGTAGGATTGATGGTCGCCGTCATGGTGGCGCGAGGAATGTTCGGCACGCATTCCCTGCCTGACCCGGAAGACGCCTTTGGCTTTGCTTGCCGCCAGTTGCTGTCCCCGGGCTTTCGCGGCTTGCTAGTCGCAAGCGTCATGGGAGCAAGCCTCGCCAGTTGTGCCGCGCTGATGGTGGACAGCGGCGCCCTCTTCACCGAGGGCCTTTATCGCCAACGGCTGGTTCGCGGCCGGTCGGACCGCCATTACCTCTGGGTTGGCCGCGCAAGCGGCTTGGCGGCAGTGCTCATCGCGATCGTTTATGCGTTATTCTTCATCCAAAGAGTGCTCTATTCCTTTCTGCTGACCGAAACCATGGCGACTTTTGTGGGCATTAGCATCGTGATTGGAATCGTCTGGAAGCGGGCCAACCGCTGGGGCGCGGCCGCAAGTGTGCTGGCGGCGTTCTCCACAAACTTTTTTCTCTACCACGTGAAAAACGAGCGGCTCGACTATTGGGACCCGAACATTTTTCTTGCAGCGCTCACGGCAGGGGTCTTAGGCCTGGTGTTGGTAAGCCTGTGGACTCGGCCTGAACCGGAATCGAAGCTTACCCACTTCATGGGACAACTCCAAGCCTCCACGGACATGCCGCCGCAGCTTTCAGCGGACTCCGCTGCCGCCGTGCAGGATTTGGGTCAACAGACGGCGAGCAATCCGGTTTTAACTATTGAGCCCAGCCTCTGGGCGGCCGAAAACGGGCGCCAGTTGCTGATGGTCAATCTGCTTCATTTGCGCCGTGGCGCGTGTGGAGTAGGTTTTCTCAAAGCCTACCGCGAAGACGTGAAGGGCCTGGCAATTGGATTCGCGCTGAGCATCGGACTGATCTTCGGCGTGTGGCTGCTGCTGCGCATGTAGAAGACGGAGGCTTCCTGAATTGTCATGGAAATCATAGCGAATATTGCGGGCAAGGGATTGGCACACCTCGACATCCAGGAGAGTCAAATTCGCTCAGTGCGCGTCGATAGCCCGATTGATCCCAGCGCGCCTTTCGTCAGCCTAGGCTTTGTGGACATTCAGATAAACGGATTTGCCGGAATTGATTTCTCCGACGCGGACCTCGATCTCCCCAAAGCCCTCAACGTGCTTCCCGCGGTTTGGAAAACCGGGGTGACGGCTATTTGCGCGACGCTCATTACCAATTCCATCGAGCAACTTCAACGGAATTTCAGAGTGCTCGAAACCGCCCGCCAGCGCGACGCCCGTTTTGCCGCGACCGTGCCCGCGTATCACCTGGAAGGCCCTTACCTATCGCCCGGCCCATCGCACGGCGCCCACGATCCGAAGTTGATGCATCCACCGGACTGGGAGGAGTTCAAAACTCTGCAGGAAGCCGCGGGCGGACGGATCGCAATCGTAACGCTGGCCCCAGAGCTGCCGGGGGCCTGTGACTTTATCCGCCAAGCAGCCGCCGCAGGCGTGGTGGTAGCGCTGGGCCACACGGATGGTTCGCCTGAGGACGTTCACGCCGCCGTAGAAGCGGGCGCGAGGCTCAGTACGCACCTCGGCAACGGATGCCCGCAAATGATCCACCGCCACCAGAATCCGCTCTGGGCCCAACTGGCCAATGACCATCTCAACGCCAGCTTGATCTGCGACGGATTCCACCTGCCGCCGGACTTCGTTCGGGTGGCCTTCCGGATGAAAGGCGTCGGACGTTCGATTCTCGTCACCGATGCCGTCCACGTGGCCGGCCTTCCTCCGGGCCGGTATTCGCTGGTCGGTCTGAATATTGAGCTTCTGCCGAGCGGCCAGGTTGTCAGGATGGACCGGGCAAGCATGGCGGGCTCGGCGCTCAGCATGAACCGCGCCGTCGCGGTCTTTCAAAAGTTCACAGGCGCCAGCCTTTCAGAAGCGCTTGAAGCCGCCACAGTGAATCCGCGCCGGTTGCTCCGGGGCGCCGGGCTGTCAACCAGCCTAGAAGCTGGACAGCCGGCCGATTTGGTTGTTTTTCGGCCAGAACCGGAAGAATTGCGGATTGAGACAGTGCTGCTCCGGGGCGAGCCAGTGTACTCTTCGAATTAGAGTTGCACAGAGCCCCCATCTACGCGGCCTGGCCCAACTTCCCTTCCCGAAAGGCCCGGAGATATTTTGCGCAGAACTCGTCACGCGAGAGCAGCGCTTCCGCCGCGCGGACGTTCATCATCAATTGCTGGTCGCAGGGATTAACGATGGCCGCGTCCAGGCCTTGCGCCATCAGGAGCACGATAAGAACATCGTTGAGCAGCTTGCGTGAAGGCAGTCCAAACGACACATTGCTGATCCCGGCGCTCGCATGGACCCCGGGATAGCGAGCCACGATCAACCTGGTGGCCTCCGCCAGCGCCTTTCCTTGTTCGGAATCCGTGCTGATGGGAAGCACGCAAGGATCAACGTAAATATCATCCAGGGAATGCCCTTCCGCCGTGAGGCGGTCAATCAATCGGCTGGCGGTCGCAACGCGATCATCGACCCCGTGCGGCGGCCCCGACTCGCCCAGGCATAGCGCGATCAATTGGGGCCGAAATTCCTTCAGCAGCGGAAGCAGCGCCTGAAGGCGGGCCGGCTCATCGGTGATGGAATTAATCATTGCGCGCTGCTTGCAGAGCGGGAGCGCACGGCCAAGGGATGCGGGGTCAGCGCTATCCAGGCAAAGCGGCGTCTCGACGGCCTCCTGGACAATCTTCACGAGCCACGGCAACACCTCCACCTCCTGGCCGGGCAGGCCGCCGTTAACATCAAGCATGTCCGCACCAGCCTCCACTTGTTTCCGGGCAATGTCCTGGAAGAATTCCACATCTCGATTTTGCGCAGCTTCGCCCACCTTTTTGCGCGTGCAATTGATCAGTTCACCAATGATCAGCATGATGCTTAGCTTCCTCCTTTTTCTCTTTTCGCTGCGGGACCAAGACGGATTCTCTTGGAAAAGTTATCCAATCCCGCCATGCGATTGGCCATAGCGTTGGTACCGTCCAGATGCCAGTCGCGCGGAGGGATGAGGGTTTGCGCGAATTTTCTGGGATCGTCTCCCATCGCCAGGGCTCCCTGGTAAACCACATTCCAGATGCAGGGCAGGTCCGGGCGAGCCTCACAGGTACCGTCCATCCGGGAACCTCCGCAGGGACCGTTGCGCAGTTCCTTGTAACACCACCGCATCGAGCAGCCCGCGTAGTCAAGATGATCCTGAAGACAGTCGCCGCAGCTCTTGCACCCGAGCGTCGCTTTTCGGTAGAGAGTGGAAGGCTCGAGCAGGTGGCACAACATGCCGTGGCGCCAGGAGTCATTGGCGCCGACAGTCATTTTGTCTCTCAAACGCCGCCCCAGGAAGCGCCCGGCAAAAGAGCTGTCCGCAATAAAGTGCTGGTGCACAAACTTTGAGAGCTTCTGGACAAACCGGGCGTGAGGCTTGTCCCCGCCGGTCAGATAGCCGCCCTGGCCGTCACTCAGGCCGGCCTGGCCTTGCGGGAAAAGATAGAACTCGTTCGGGGTGGGCAGGATCAATTCATCAATCCTCTGCCGCCATTCAGTCCCAATCGCCCCCGCCCGCTCGATAAGGGTCATAAAGTCACGATGCGTGAGGCCAAACCCCCCGATATGCGCTCCCGCAAAACCCAGGTCTTTGACGGCGGCCACCAGGAGCGCTGCGCGCTCCAGGCGCTGGGGCTTCTTCTCAGTTTTGAGCCGCCGGATAAGTTCATCCGGCACCACGCAGCCGGCCACGTCGCCTGCCTGCATCATCTGCGCAATCTTGGCGGTTGGAACGTAGACGTTAGCGAAGATCGGGATATGGCCAACGCCTTCGCGAGCCATGAACTGCTTCAGTTCATAAAGCTTGCGAAGGTCGAATCCCAACTGCGTAATGATGAACTTTGCTCCGACCGAAATTTTCAGCAGCAGCTTGTATAGCTGCATCATCTGGTCAGGCTCGCGAACCTTGTAAGGATTTACGACGGCGCCCCCCAAAAAGTCGAAAGGAGTGCTATGGACCGTTCGCGGTCCCACACTGTATTCGATCCCTTGCCGCATGGCCTCGAGCAGCCAGAGGATCAGGACGGAATCCAGGTCATAGACCGGCTTGGGCTTTCCACCAAAGCCTTCCTTTTGCGCGTCCCCCGTCAAAGCCAGAATGTTCTCCACTCCCAGATGCGCCAGAGCGTGCAGGCGGGCTTCAAGCGAAGAACGGTTCCCGTCCTTGCCGGCAAGATGAGCGATGGGAGTGAGGCCATGTTCCAGAATAAAAGAGACGAAAGCTTCGGGCGGCAGGGCCGGATTGCCGCCCGGCAGGTCCGTCACACTGATAACCCTGATTCCATCCGAAGCGGCTGCGGCTTCTTTGACGAAAGTCTCCGCCTCGGCCACGTCGTGGTCACGCCCCAGGACAAGCTCCGCGGTGCAGAGAAATTGATTCGTTTCAAGCGCCAGCTTCAAATAATTCAGCGGCTTTGTCGCGTGGGCCATCGCCAATCCATTCCTGCTCGCAAAGGCGAACCTCTACTCTTAGAATAATCCCGTAACCCTTCCGGTTTCTACGTCCACGTCGACCCGGCGAAAACCGGGGTTGGAAGAAGTCCCCGGCATCAAGCTGATATCACCGGCGCAAGGGCAAAGGAACTTTGCGCCAGAATATACCAGGACGTCCCGAATCGGAAGCACCCAATCTTGCGGAACTCCCTTTCTGGCCGGGTCATGGCTTAAACTCAAATGGGTTTTGACCATCATGGTGGAGTAGTCGGCGTATTTCGGATCAGACTCAAGCACCTTCGATTTCGCTTCCGCCTCCGGAGTCCAGGCCACTCCATCGGCGCCGTAAACTACTTTTGCAATAAGCTCCACGCGGTCCCGCAGCTTCATCTCCAGCGGATACAAGTGCTCAAAGGCCACCTTGTCCTCGCAGGCGTCAATCACAGCGTCCGCCAACTCCAGAGCGCCTTCCCCGCCCTCGGCCCAGTGTCGAGAGACCGCGCACCGGGCGCCCGCCGCCTCCACGGCCTTGCGCACCAGGGCGATCTCCGCTTTCGTATCCGTATGGAAACAGTTGATGCAGACCACAGGATTGATTCCGGACCGACGAATGATCCCGAGGTGATGAAGCAAGTTGGGCAGGCCCTGCTCAAGGAGCTTCAGATTTTCCCGAGTGTACTCTTCGGCAAGCGGCAAGCCTGCCACAACTTTGGGACCTCCGCCGTTCATTTTAAGGGCACGGATCGTCATCGTAAGAACGGAGACATTCGGCGTCAGGCCGCTGTGACGGCACTTGACGTTCCAGAACTTCTCAAAACCAATATCCGCACCAAAACCGCTTTCGGTCACGTGATAATCGAACATCTTCAATCCCAACCGGTCGCCGATGATCGAGGATTGCCCCACGGCGATGTTGGCAAAGGGGCCGGCATGCACCATGCAGGGCTGGTATTCCGCGGTCGAACAGAGGGTAGGATTGATGGTGTTTCGCATCCAGGCCGTCATGGCTCCCGCCACTTCCAGGTCGGCTGTCGTAACCGGATTTCCCTTCCTGTCGAACGCGACCGTAATTTCCGCAAGGCGCTTCCTCAGGTCGGCAAGGTCCACCACAATGGCCAAAATGGCCATCAGCTCTGAGCTGACGGTGATGGCGAACTTTGAACGCATCAAAAAGCCGTCCTGCCTGCCCCCAATCCCGATGATGATGTCGCGCAGAGATTGAGCGCAGAAATCCATCACCCAACCCATCTCCACCCGTGCAGGATCTATATCCAATCGGGGAGTTCCGCTGCGCTTCAGCAGTTGCTCATCGGTGTAGTTCCTTTCGTGCTGCATGCGGGCCGTGAGCGCCGTCATCGCCAGGTTGTGGGCGTTTGCGATATCGTTGATATCACCCGTCAGGCCCAATGAGAATTCGGTCATGGGAATCAGCAAGGCGTTTCCTCCGCCCGCGGCCGTCCCTTTCACATTCATGGTGGGCCCGCCGGAAGCTTGCCGCAGGCATCCTCCAACACTCTTTCCGCGCTTGCCCAATCCCTCCATCAAGCCGATCGAAGTCGTGCTTTTCCCTTCACCCAAAGGAGTGGGTGTGATCGCCGTGACTTCGATATATTTCCCATCGGGCCGGCTTTTCAGCCGCTCCATGATCTTGAGAAAATCCAGCTTCGCCAGCCTTCCCATGGGGATCAATTCGTCCCGATGCAGTCCCAACTTTTCCTGCCACTCCCGGGGGCTGGGCATCCGTAGCTCCGCGGCTTCAGAAATCTCCCAATCCTGCATTTTGGTCGCATCGTAGGGCATTAACGGCTCTCCTGATTTTGCGTTTGCGCTGAATGATATTGACGTTCGACCGGCAAATCACAACCTCTGCTGGCAGGCGCCGCAGGCTCTGAGCATTCTCAATAGAATCCGCTCATCGTGCAAGCTCCGCGCCAAAAGATTACCACCCCATTGTGCTTCAATGCCATATAGCCTAAATTAGACCCGGTGAAGCTGAAACGATGCCTGAAGAAAGCCGTCACAAATTCGCCTGGATGGACGTGCTGCTGCTGGTTTTTCTGGCCGGCCTGGCAATTCTCTATCCTGTCTCTGAAGTTCACGCTCAACTGATCCTGCTGACAATTGGATTCTTCCAGGTTTTCGAACGCAAATTCATTGTGTGGGCCGGACCGCGCGGCGAGATTTACAGCACGCTGATGAAGATCGCGCTGGCATCGCTCCTGATCTCTCATACGGGAGGGATCAACTCCAGCTACTATCTCATCTATTATCTGCCCGTCGTTACGGCGGCAATCTACTCAGGCCCCTGGGGGACGCTCGGGTGGACGGCTCTTAGCTCCGCGGCCTATTGCGCTTTTCTGATTCCGGCGCTTCAGGTGTACCGGCTGACGGCGAGCGGAGCTGAAGAACTCGGCATTCGCGTGCTTTTTTTCTTTTTAGCCGCGATCCTGGTCAATCGCTTCGTCATGGAGAATCGGCAGCAGTCAGAACGCTATCGTTTGCTTGCCGAGCGGCTTGCAGAGACCAATCAGCAACTCAAGCGGGTGCAGGCGGAGGCGCGAAGGTCAGAGCGATTGGCGGCGCTCGGGCAATTGACGGCGGGACTTGCCCACGAAATTCGCAATCCGCTCGGCGTCATCAAGGGTTCAGCGGAAACCCTGGCGCAGAAACTCCCGGAGCAGGATTCCATCGCCATTGAGCTGGCCGGCTTCATTTCAAGTGAAGTTAACAGGCTGAACTCGCTGGTCAGCCGGTTTCTCGATTTCGCAAGGCCCTTGGAAATCAAAAAACATCCGGAAGAAATTGCGCCCATGGTGGATTACGCCCTGAAAGCGGCCCAGGACCGCTGGCCTGAATCCAAGGTGCAGGTGGAGCGCCGGTACGCCGCTGACCTTCCGGCTGTCCCGCTCGATGCCGAACTCACCGAGCAGGTCTTTACAAACCTCGTGTTCAACGCCTATGAAGCGATGGGAGCAGAGAGCGGCACGTTGCGAGTGGAAATCGCAAAGAAGGAGATTGACGGGCGGCGCGGAATCGAAGTCGACCTGGCGGACACGGGGCCTGGAGTGCCACCGGAATTGTGCGAGCAGGTCTTCAATCCCTTTTTCACCACCAGGAACGAGGGCGTGGGCCTCGGACTCTCGATCGTCTCAAAAATCGTGGATGACCATGGAGGCTGGATTCGCGTCCAGCCCAATTCGGGACAGGGCGCATGCTTCCGCGTGTTTTTCCCGTTGGAATAATGCGCGAACATCGATCGATGGGACAGGGGTCCGGTTGCTTGCATCAAGTCGTCTAATTCTGTTAACTGTGGAGGCTGGTTAATTCTGAAATGCCGACCATTCTGATTGTCGAAGACGAACCGAAAATGCTTCGCCTGCTGGAGTTGAATCTGGTGGACGAGGGTTACACAGTTCGCGCTGTTGGGAACGCGGAGCAGGGGCTCAAAGTCCTGGGTCGCGACAAGATCGATCTGGTTTTGAGCGACGTCAAGCTGCCCGGAATGAGCGGCCTCGAATTTCTGCATGCGGTGAAGCGCTCAAACGCCGCAACTCCCGTGGTGATGATGACCGCATACGGAAAGGTCGAAAGCGCCGTAGGGGCGATGAAGGCCGGCGCCAGCGACTACGTCCTCAAGCCGTTTTCGATCGAAGAGATCAAGCTGATCGTCCGCAAAGAGCTGGAAGTCCAGCGGCTCCATGAAGAAAACCGCTCGCTGCGCGAGGCGCTCGGGCATCGCTACGCTTTTGAAAACATCATCGCGACGAGCACCAAGATGCAGGAAGTTCTGGCCACGGTCGAGCGCGTGGCGCCCACCAATTCCACGGTTCTGCTGGGCGGCGAAAGCGGCGTGGGCAAGGATATGATCGCGCGCGCCATCCATCAGCACTCGCGCCGCTCGGGCGGGCCGTTCATCAAGATCAATTGCACCGCCATCCCGGAGAATCTGCTGGAGAGCGAGCTTTTTGGATATGAAAAAGGCGCGTTCACCGGCGCCGTCAATGCCAAGCCCGGCAAGTTCGAACTGGCGGACAAAGGGACCATCTTTCTGGATGAAATCGGAGACATGCCGGGCACCTTGCAGGCCAAGCTCCTGCGCGTTCTTCAGGAACGCGAGTTTGAACGCCTCGGCGGGACCAAGACTATCCGAGTAGACGTTCGCGTTGTCGCGGCCACCAATCAGGACCTGCGCGCCGCGCTCGAACAAGGAACCTTTCGCGAAGACCTCTATTACCGCCTGAACGTTGTGCCCATTTCCATCCCCCCGCTGCGCGAGCATAAGGAAGACATTCCGTATCTTGTGGACCACTTCATCATCCGCTTTCGGGAAAGCTCCGGAAAGCCCATCAGCGGAGTCTCGCCCCAGGCAATGAAACTCCTCAGCGATTTCCATTGGCCCGGCAATGTTCGCGAGCTTGAAAACATTCTCGAGCGCGCCGTGGTGATGGCGAACGGGGAAAAGATCGAGGTCGACGATATTCGCCTTGATATTGCCGCCCGGCCCGATGCCGACGCAAACCATACGCCTTGCGCAGTAACCGCGAACGGCTCCATGCTGCCGCTTCTCCCCGAGGGCATGAAGCTCGAGCAGTTTGAAGATGAAATCATTAAGGAGGCGCTAAGCCGCGCCGGGGGCAACAAGAGCCAGGCGGCCCGGCTCCTCGGCATCACGCGCAACGCGCTCCGCTATCGGCTGTCCAAAATCGGCGTGCCCGATGAACCGGAGTCATAGAAGGAAGGATGTGAACGAACCGATTGTCATTTCCGCCAAGACGCTCGGCCACCTTGCGCAGCCTGGTTATTGCCCGAGATGTTTCTGGCTGACGATGAGGGCCCGCAGCCTTCCCTTCCAGATTTTTCCTGGGATCTTCAGCGCCATCGACAGTTACGGGAAGAATATCGTTCACAATCAGTTCGATCGCTACGGAAAACCGCCCGAGTGGCTGACGCCGCTCGGTCCGATCAGGACTTATAAGGAGCCGCCCCACTTTTCGAAATTTGCGGTGCTCGACGCGGCAACGTCGATCCTGCTGCGAGGAACTCCGGACGGAATCTTCGTCATGCAGGACGGATCGCATGCGATCGTTGACTACAAGACCGCAAAATTCAGCGAATATCAGGATGCTCTCTTCCCGATGTATGAGGCGCAGTTAAACGCCTATGCCCATATCGGCGAGCGCCTTGATCTGAAACCCGTGTCCAAGCTTGCCCTGGTGTACACCGAGCCCGTAGCTGGCAGGACCGCAGCGGCCGACGATTCCAACCTGATGCCGGACGGATTCCGAATGGGCTTCAGGGCGCGGATTCTGGACGTCCAGATCAAACCTGACCTGGTACCGCATTTGCTTAAAACAGCCGCAAACGTTCTCCACTCGGAGTCTCTTCCCGTAGGAGTCGACGGCTGCAAGGATTGCGCCGCGCTGGCCTCCTTGCACCATCTTGCCTCTGGCTGAAAAGGCACCCCCCTCCAAAGACAGAGTCGGACTTTTGTGGTGGCTGAAATACACCAGATTTGGTTGATTTCGGCCAAAACGCGCAGAATTCGCTTGAGGTCAAAATTGAGCATTTTATAATGTCATTTGTTATCAGTGCCTTGCAAGCGCCACACGCGAGAGATTGGCAACTAATGTGCTCGTATTCAAGGCAGGAGACATTGATGAAGGGGGACGGTCGAACCTGGAGGTGGAGAATGAGAGCAAAAAAGATGGGATGGTTTGCAGTTTTGATCACCGTAGCCGCGGCGTTGGCGGCTGTTCCCGGGTTTGCGCAGCAGGAGCAGACATCGACCGGCGTGGCGCGCGTCAGCCTGATCAGGGGCGACGTTTCAATGATGCGCGGCGATTCCGGCACATGGGTGGCGGTGACTGTGAATACTCCCCTTGTTCCCGGCGATACGATTGTTACGGGGGCCGGTTCACGCGCTGAGGTTCAGCTTGATTACTCCAACGTGCTGCGCCTCGACCAAAATGCGCAAGCGAAGATCGCCGATCTGAACGCCTCGCGCATCCAGCTCCAGGTAGCGCACGGCACGGTTGACCTTGCGGTGGTTCAAGGCAATCAGACGGAATCCGAAGTGGACACTCCGAACGTGGCGGTTCAGCCGCTCCAGCCGGGGACTTACCGAATTGATGTGAGCTCGGACGAGCTGTCCGTGGCGACGGTCCGCGACGGCCAGGCGCAAATCTCAACGCCTCAAGGCTCGACGAATGTGAATGCGGGCAATCAAATCACGGTCGAGGGCTCGCAAAATCCTCAATATCAGATCGCGGCGGCGCAGCCGCTCGACGGCTGGGACAACTGGAACCAGGAACGCAATGCCGTGATTGCAAGAGCATCGAACTACGACCACGTCAACCAGTACTACACCGGCGCGCAGGACCTTAATACCTATGGCCGTTGGGTCCGGACGCCCGACTATGACTGGTGCTGGACTCCCTACGTTGACGCCGGTTGGGTTCCTTACAGCAACGGCCGGTGGGTGTGGGAGCCTTACTACGGCTGGACATGGGTTTCTTATAGTCCCTGGGGTTGGGCGCCTTATCACTACGGCCGCTGGCTCTTCTACGACAATGCCTGGTGCTGGTGGCCGGGCGCGGTGACGCCCTATTACCGGCCGCTTTGGGCGCCCGCGTACGTTTCCTTTATCGGCTTCGGCTATGGATACCGGAACTTCGGCTTCGGATTTGGATACGGGTTCGGGTCGATTGGCTGGTTCCCACTGGGACCTCGCGACCGGTTTGATCGGTGGTGGGGCCGGGGCCACTCATTCCACGTGGAAAGCTTCAACAATTACTATGGCCGAGGAGACTTCAGCCGCGGCGGACGCGGGTACCGCGGCTCCAACGCTGCAATGATGTTGAACAACGCTCACTTCCGCCGTTCCATCACCACCATGCCGGCGGACCGCTTTGGCAGACAGGCCACGTTCCGGAACCATCAGACGGTGAGCGCCGCAACGTTGCGGAATGCCAGCTTCGTCCGGGGGACGCTGCCGGTGGTTCCGACCCATGCAAGCCTCACGGCCTCCAATCGAGCGGCAGTCGTTCCAAGAGGAGCGATGAACCGCGCCAACAACGCCCGATTCTTTTCGCGGGGATCGGCGGCGCCACGCGGCAATCAGAACCACTCGTTCAATTCTCAAACGTCTTCCATCCGCCAAATGGTGCAAAGCCGCAACCACCAAGCTCCTGGCGCAAATAGCGGCCAGGGGACGGTTCGCGCGTTCTCTAACGGTCGCGGACAAAACTCCGGCAGAACCGTAAGGGCATTCGGAGGCCGCACTGCGCCGTCTGGCGCTTCGGGTAATCAGGCAGGCCGGAGGCAGGTCGGTGCGCCCAACGCTCAAGCAGGGGCAAACACTCGCGGAGGGCAACAGCGGTCTAACGGAGCTGCCGTGAATCGGCAGAACCCTCGGGATCAATCGACGCAAGCCGGTTGGAACCGCTTCGGGAATCGAGCCTCCGGAACGCAACCCTCGGCAAGGGTGGAACGCCGGGGGCCGGCGCCGGTCGTTCGTCAAACACCGCAATCGCGGCAATCTAATCCGCCTCGCGGAGCAACCAACCCGCGGCCGAACCAATCCGGCTGGAACCGCTTTTCGGGCAACGCTCCGGCATCTTCTCGCCAGGCGCCGGGCAATTCGCAAAGGTCCACGCCCCGCGCGGCGCCCTCAGGCCAGAACCAGCGGAACGGAGGCGGCAACTCCCAGCGCTTCACACCCCAATCAGCGCCGCGCAACCAAGGCCGTTCCTTTTCCGGCCAAAGTAGTCAGAACCGGGGCGGCAGCTTCCATCGCTTCACACCCCAGTCAGCGCCACAGAACGGAAATCGTTCATCCGGCTTCTCAAGAGGCGCCTCCCAATCCCGCAGCGAGAACCGGGGCGGTAGCCTCCAGCGCTTCACACCCCAGTCTTCGCCGCGCAACGGAAATCCTTCCTCCAGCTTCTCAAGGTCCGGCCCCCAATCCCATAATCAGGGCCGTGCCGGCTGGAGCCAGTTTACGCCACGGGCGCAAGCTCCCGCGCAGAATCGCGGCGGGTCTTATAACGGGTCATCGCAACGTGGATATTCTTCGCCCCGCTATGAAAGCCGCCCAAGCTACGGGTCGCGCTCCTATTCACGCCCGCCGCTGCGGCTGAACAAACCTATCGTCACCGAACGCCGGTCGCAGTCGTATAGCGCGCCGCGAGGCAACTCCAGCTACCGGGGAGGCGGAGGACAGAGGGGTTCAGCTCCTCATTATTCGCGGGGCTCAGGCGGCGGAGGTTCCCGGGGATCGTCGCCGCATTACTCATCCCACAGCTCAGGCGGCCGCGGAAGACACTAAGCGCACAGCAATCCCTCTCCCAAGTAAAGAAAGGGCATTGCTCTCCAGAACAAGGCCCTTTCTTTCAAGCAGGCGCAAGGAGCTTCATAACTTCTCACGCGCCAGGGTCACTCGCATTTGACGATGCTTTCGCTGTCCGTTTCATGGCCGGCGGGGCTATTGGGGCCGCTCTCGCCTGCAAAGGGCCAATTGACATTCAGCCACAACTCCTGCTCGCGGACTTTGGCGGGGACATTATCGACCCGCAGATTTTCAAGCCAATGCACTCCCGTTTTCCCCGCCACCAGAATGTCCTTGTCACCGTCCGCATCAATATCGGCCACGACGATCTGCGTTCCAATTTCAGCCGTGCCGTTGTAACTGATGGGGAAGCGCGTAAAGGTGGCGGTCCGGCGGTCAATTTTGTAATAGTAAATGCAAAGCGGGTCGTAAAGGCCGGGGTCGGGATCAGCGCGATAACGCTTGCCGGTGATCAATTCCAATTCTCCGTCATCGTCAATATCGGCCAGCTTCAGCGCATGAACCTCGGAAAATGAATCGTCGATGAGGTGCCGTTCCCAGGTGCGCCGGCCGTTACTGGCCTTCTGTTCCATCCAGTAGAGTCCGAAGTTATGGCCGTGGCCGTAAATAAGGTCCATCTTGCCATCCGCGTTCACGTCATAAGCCAGGATGGGGAATCCGGCCTCGCCCAGTTCCCATTCCGGATGCCAGTTCCATTTGTCCCGGTCGGCATCCACGTTCTCCAGCCAGCCGTGGATGGAGAGCAGGTCCGGCTTCCCATCGCCATTGATGTCCGCAACTCCCACGCCGTGGCCGTCGGCCGTTTTGCCTCCCACATAGTGCACCACGGGTTGCGCGCCTGCGAAGTTAATCCAGATCAAGCTGGAAGGAGAATAGTGGGCAACGGCGATATCCGGCACACCGTCGCCGTTGATATCGGCATGGACCATTCCTTCCGTCGCCCTTGAATGGCAGATGAAATGTTTTTTCCAGAAGGCGTTCGACTTCTTCGGGTTCTCATACCACCAGATGCCGTCGGCCTGCCACCCCGCGGTGACCAGGTCCAGGGCTCCGTCGTGGTTGACGTCCACAGGGAATTGAGCGCAATCCGCCACAAATTCAATCTTCTTCACGCCCGCCGCGCGAAACGGCCACACGCTTGTGTACCTCCACTGATGCCTTTTCCAAACAGTGCCGAGAGCCCCGGGGTTTTCATACCAGTACGCTCCGCTCACAATGTCCAGCTTGCCATCGCCGTCGACGTCCATCACGGAGATAGCTTCAGCATGGTCAGTCCCAATGCGGTGGGAAAGAAAAATGTCGGCGCGCCGGGATACCGGCGTAACCTCTCCCTGTTCCTGGGCCGGCGCTGCGGCCGCCCGCTGCGGCGCGCTCACAGCCGCCAGTGCCGGCGCTGCGGCTGCGCTTAATCCTAAGCTTAAGAATTTACGACGTTGCATAAGACCTCCTTGGCTGAAATTTTTATGAGTGACTGTCTCTTTGCGGCTGGTATTAGATTCCTCAATGCCATCCCCTTGAACGGCAGGCTACCCTGCGCCGATGCGCGGAGCAGAGCTTCCGCACCCCGCCATGGCGCTCCAATACTAGCATTATCTTTGCGGATGATGAAGGTGGGCCACGCAAAAACCCATCGAATGAAAGGTAGCTCTGCATTTTGACGAAGCGGCGGCTTGATGCCGCCACCTGGGCGAGGTAAGCCCGCCGCTGCGCCAGCCCATTGACATCCCTACTGTTTGAAAGTGGACAATATACTTCTAAAATCGAAAGTGCTAAACTGCGCTCAGGCGTAGTCACAGAACACACAAATGGGCTGTAGGTCTGCAAGGAGATTTCTCCATGGAGCCGAGGCAGAAGAGTTGGGCGGCGGCTGTTGCTACAAGCTTATTCCCTATACGTCCTTCTCTTTCTCAATCAGAAGAAGCGCGCCGGCGCGCGGGTTGTCCTTGCGGACGTTGGACATTCTGGCAGTTGGGGCAATAACGTCAATTGGGCTCTGCACGGGTGGATGCTGCTAGGCCTCATTTCTGGCGCCCGCCCTTGGAACCATCCCGATGGCGCATCGAGACGACAACCTCGCCGCCTACGCACTGCTGGGAATCGTGGGGGGACTTTACATCTTCTTAAAGGGGTTCCGCCAGTTCCGAAACTACCTCCTAATTGCCGACACTCCTGAAATTCCTATCCGCAGCGTCCCGATGGGCTTCGTGCAGGTTCACGGAGAAGCCAAGGGCGATAAGACCGTCCAGTCTCCAGTGAGCCACACAGCATGCTTCGCCTACAAGGTGATGATCGAGCGTTGGGAATCACGCTCAGGCGAGCAGGGAGCCGGCTGGAAACATCACCGCACCGACGTGGATGGCGTGGAGTTTTATCTTACCAATGCCACTGGCAAAATACTGATCAACGCGCAGGCGGCTGACCTCGATCTGCCTCAAACGGCGCGTTGCGAGGCCTGCCAGGGTTCGACGGCGCCGACGGGAGTGGCGGCCGACGGTGAGGAATTGCTGAAATACGTCTCCCAAGCCGACGCGCACTGGGCCGGAAGGCTATTTGAGAGCGGGCTGAAGTTTGTGGGACCGCTGCCGGAATCCGCCAAGGAACAGCAACGGCAAGCCTTGATGGGAGTGTTTCAACATGCGCCCGGCTCGCCGGATTTCATGCGCGGAATGATGGTCATGATGGCGCCCAAAATGCAACAGCAACTGGAATCGCTCGGGCCGCAGTCCGACCCCAAACACGAAGAGGCTCGCCAGACGGCGCTCCAGGCGCTCCAGTATCCTCCCGGAAGCCCGGAATTCCTGGAAGGCATCCAGCGCGCCGGACAGATGGCCGGAGGGCTGGGCTCGTCCCATAAAATCAGCGCTATGCTCCAAGCCGCCGCCGGGGCTCCAGGATCAAGCAGCGGCTTGTTCAGTGCCGCCGGCGGCCGCTATCGCTTTACGGAATACTGCGTGGTTCCCGCCACCACCTACAACATCAGCGGCACCTGCGTGGAGAATCCCCATCCGCAGGACGCGAACGACCACAACATGATCGTGAAAGGGACAAACGAAAAAGAGTTCCTCATTTCAAGCAAGACGGAAAAACAAGTCGAAAGCGGCATGCGAAAGCGCGCCGTGATGATGATTTTTTGGGGTGCGGCCCTTTCCGTGGTCTCTCTGGCGATTCTGCTAGCCAAATTGGGATTGTTATGAGCGCGTTTCGGCAGCCATCCCGTGGCCGGACCTCATCGTAAAAAGGCGCATGGGCTCGCGCGCTCCGAAAACGGAGATGCGGCGAAGCACAGAGAATGGTTTGGATTTAAGAATAAAATTCGTGGAGGCTTGAATGCGAAAACTTATTTTGGGAATGGTGATTTGTTTGAGCGTGGAACTTCTTTGGGCGGCGGGTTCGAAGTATCAGCCGCTCAATATCAAGACCGGTCTATGGGAAACAACCTCCGTTACCAAAACCAGCGGGCGTCTCCCCATCTCTCCAGACATGCTGGCCCAGATGACACCTGAACAGCGCGCCAGATTTGAAGCGGCGATGAACCAGATGACCAGTCAACAACCCAAAACACGTATCACCAGAACCGGCGTTACCAAAGACAGGCTGGAAAAAGACCCTTTCAACAACGATGAGAAATCGTGCACAGAAACCGTGCTCAATTCGACGGGCAGCAAGATTGACGTCCATGAGTTGTGCACAGAGGAAAACACAAAGATTGATATCACGGTGCACATCGAAGCCGTCAACTCGGAATCCGTCAAAGGGACCGTACAATCGAACGCTTCCGGCAGCGGCAACACGATGAAAGTTAACGGAACATTCACTTCCAAGTGGATCGGCGCAATTTGCAAGGACAAAGACTAAGCACCCAGGAACTATTTACCGCTTAGTCGGGCCCACAAGTGCGATTCACTTTGACCTGTCTGTGTCCCCGTATTGTGACAGCCAAAATGAAGACGGCCCGCGGCTTTGGGCTGTATTTTTCACAGAGTGGCTGATCCGGCGAACAAAAAGCTGAGAAGCTACCGATTGCGGGGACTGACAGGAATTCATCCCGGTAACATGAAACACTACTTTATCTATTGAAACTCTCTCCTCGCGCCCCTTGCATCAGATACAATCATCTCCGTAAATTGAAGTTTTAAAATGAATCCGTCGCGGGTGGAAGAATTCGTGTTGGGTGGATTTGCCGGCTCCGCTGCGGTTTGCATGTTGCGAACAATCCGACCCAAATTTAACCTTTCCCGCACTGCGGAAAGGTTCACAAGGGAGTGACACATGCGACAGATGAGGTTCTCAAGAGCAGGTATTCTAAGGCGAGACTTTCTTGCGAAGTTAGCGAAAGCCTCCGCTGGAGTGGGGCTTGCCGGCGGGTCGATGCTGTCTACGCCCTTTACATGGGCGGAACGGGCCGCAGACCCAATGGCGGCATCCGGACATACGCTCCGCAATTCCCACGCTTCGCAGGTATGGCCGCTCATCGGCACGGGCTGGCACGGCCACGCGTTTCCCGGAGCGGCCGCGCCGTTTGGCTTGGTGCAGTTAAGCCCGGATACGTCCGGCGCGCCGGAAGCCTGGTACAACTGGGACCACAGCGCGGGCTATCATTACAGCGACCAAGTAATCAACGGCTTCAGCCACACGCACCTCCAGGGAACGGGCGGCCGGGAGTTGGGCGACGTGTTGCTGATGCCGGTGGTGGGCGGGCAGAATTGGGCATGGGACGAGGGCGCGCCGGGCAAGGGATATGGCTCGGCTTTTTCTCACCAGCATGAAGAGGCCCAGGCAGGCTATTACAGCGTTTTCCTTGACACACCAGGCGTAAAGGCGGAACTGACATCGACCTTGCGTTGCGGCATGCACCGTTACACCTATCCGGCAGTGATAGCGGGGGTGTCCAGACCGTTCGGCGTTCTTCTGGATCTCGCTCACGGCTTGAGGTGCCGCGTATACCACGCGGAACTGAACCTTGAAAGTTCCACAAGAGTCAGTGGCTGCCGGTATACGCACGGGTGGGCGCACGACCGGCAGGTCTATTTTGTCATCGAGTTCTCACAGCCGGTGGGTAACGCCGTGGAATTAATGGTGGACGGGAAAGCGGCCGCCGCAGGTGAAAAGCGAATCGCCGGGACTGAAATCAAAGCCCGATTCACTTTGCCTGGCAGCTCGTACGGAAATGCTCTGGTGGCGCGCGTGGGCATTTCCGGCACCAGCATTGAAGGGGCGCGCAAAAACCTGGCAAAGGAAATTCCACATTGGGACTTTGACGCGGTCCGCCACGAGGCTGAATCGCGTTGGAACCAAGCCCTCGGCGCCCTGGAAGCCAAACTCCCGGATAAGAAACTCACCCGCATTTTCTACACGGGCGCATACCACGGCATGACGGGGCCCGCCACCTTCAACGATGTGGACGGCACGTACCGCGGCCAGGATCGCCAAAACCACCCTTATGCCGGATTTACCAAGTACACGGCTCTCTCCATCTGGGATATCTACCGCGGCGAGTTTCCGTTCATCACCATGGTCCGGCCCCAAATTGTGAACGACGTGATTAAAACTCTACTAGCGGATTACAGGGAGTTGAATCAACACTCGCTTCCCATGTGGCCGCTTTGGGGCAACGAAACCTGGGCCATGACCGGCTTCCACGTGGCCAGCATGATCGTAGCGGCTTATACCCGCGGCTTTCAGGATTACGACGTGCAAGCCGCCTATGCCGCCATGCGCGACACCGCCATGGTGGGCGCTTCCGCCAACGGCAATCAGGCCCTCCAGCGGCAGTTTCGGGATTACGGTTACGTGCCGACGGGGCCCCACAAGGAGTCCGTCTCGCACACGCTCGATTTTGCCTACGACTACTGGTCGATTGGGGCGATGGCGCAACTGCTGGGCAAGCAAGAGGATGCCGCCTACTTCTATAAACTGGGACAGAACTACCGGAACCTGTTTGATTCGCGCACGGGATTCATGCGCGGCAAAACCGCGGACGGCAAATGGCGCGAGCCTTTCCGCCCCGATCAGGAATACCGGGAGGATTACACTGAATCTGACGCGTGGCAGGCAACTTTCAATGTGATGCAGGACGTCCAGGGATTAATCGAATTATATGGGGGAGATAAAGCGTTCATTGCCAAACTGGACGCGCTGTTTACAGCTCCCAGCAAGGTTTATGACGCTCCGCCGGATATCACGGGACTCATTGGGCAGGACGCCCAGGGCAATGAGCCCAGCAATCACATTCCGTATCTCTATGCGTTTGCCGGGGCGGCCTGGAAAACCCAGTATTGGGTGCGCAAGGTGATGGCCCGCTGGTACACGAATACTCCTGAAGGGATTCCCGGCAACGACGATTGCGGCCAGCTTTCCAGTTGGTTCGCTCTGAGCGCGCTGGGGTTCTATCCCGTCAACGCGGCGACGGGAGTTTATGTGATCGGAAGTCCGCTGATCCAAAGGGTCAAGATTCACAACCCCCAAGCGGGAACAACCTTCACAATCGTCGCGGAAAAGAATTCACCAGAGAATGTGTACATTCAGCGCGTGGAAATGAACGGCAAAACACATTCGCGGTCGTGGCTTACGCATCGGGACATCATAGCCGGCGGGGAGTTGATCTTCCATATGGGCCGGAGGCCCAACAAGGAATGGGCTTCCGCCGAGGCAGACCGCCCGCCCTCCGGATTAACAGACGAACAAGGCTAACGGCAAGTTCCAGGCAACCATCTCTCAGCATGAAAATCCACGCGGGCAAAACGCTTGAGGCCCGGATAATGCCGCCCCTGAAAAAGCATTGCTGAAGTCCTAGGCTGTCCGGCCGGGTCCGTCCCCCCTGCGTGTTATCCTTTACGCCTTCTTCTCAAGGACAACCAGCCACTGTTCCAGAGTGGGCGTGATGGGCACCTGCCAGGCGCCCGTTCCATCCGCCGTCACATCCTCAAGCGCCTGCTCTTTGCCGGTGCGGGGATTAAAGAAAAACGCCCGGTAAGTTGTCCCAGATTCGAGGCCGTTTAATTTTGGAGGGCTCCACATCGTCGGGATAAAGACTACGCGAACTTCACCCGGGATTCCGGCGGCATAGGGCAGCATGTAGTCCTTTTTGCTCCAACCGGGCTCAACCCACTCCGGGTGCGGCTCAAAGCGCCACCAGGGATAACGCGTCAAGAGCTTCTTGCAGTGGCCGATCTGTTCCGAGCCCGGCAGTTGATAAGCCACCTGCCATGGCGTGTTGCCCCAGCAGCGGCCGTGGGGCGAAGGCCCATAAGGATGCTCGGGCGTATTCACCTGCCAAATGCCGTTCGCGCCGTAGGTATGTCCGGCCGCCCCGCTCAGGATGCAAGTCATAAACATGAAACGTTCGATTTCCTGGCGATTCTCGTCAAGGATTCCCTCGTAACAGCATTCGCCCACCAGGACGGGCATGCGAGGCAGTCGCGCGAGGTCTCCGGTCACGGTATCGATGGTGGAAGGAATACTCTGCCGGTCGCTGTGTCCTGTCTGGAGCATGTCAAAATCAAGCACGGCGGGGTCTTCCACGTTGTTCATGGCGCTCCGGGAAGGATGGACCGTAATGGGGCGGTGGTAGGGATCGACGCTTCGCACGTATTTTGCCACTTCCGTCCAGCCGTGTTTTTGCAGGGCGCTATCCTCGGCTTTGTGCTTGGAGAGATAGTAAGGCATCGCTGCTTCACCCGCCAGACACCAGACGACGGGATAAGCCGCCCACCGGGCAATAATATTTCGCCAGTGCTTTTTGATTTTCGAGAGGCCCATGATCGGCAGAAAGTATCCCCAGCATCCCACTACGCAGGGGACCAGACCCTGGCCGGCCAGGTAACGAATGCGCAGATCCGCCATGTCAAAATAGCCGGGATTGATTCGAGCGTAGCCGGCTTCCCAGGGATAGCCCGCCTCATTTGCGCCGCGCGGATCAAAAGGGGGCATGTCAGGATAGAGGCCGGCGACAATCTGCACCACGGAAAAACCTTTGCGGACGCGGTCCGCCGCAAGCATCTCGAAATCATCCGGCCAACCGAGACGCCGGCACAGGCCCATCCACCAGGTATCTCCCAGCCAGAAGAACGGCGTGCCGTCCTCGTGTTCAAAGTGCCGGCGGTCCCGGGCCACGCGGATTCCGCCGTGCTTGATGAGCGGCCTGTCCCCTTCATAAGGCGAAACCTCCAGCGTGCCGGTTTGCCCGTGAAGGTCCGGATTGCCGGGATCGCTCGATACCGTGCGGTACGTATAGCGCCCGGAGCGCGGAGGAGCATAGCGAATCCTCCATTCCTGCCCACCCGCCCAGAAAGCGGGCACGCGCTGCTCGTTGCCCTCCGGGCCGCGGAAAACCACGTCCAGTTCCACCTGGTTGAACGGATCAGCGTAAGGTTTGCTTGAAACGTACGCCCACTCCGCCGCGCACCGCTCAACTCCATATAGCTCGCGGGCCGCCCCGGCGGTATCCGGTTTGCCAGGGTTCGGCGAAGCCGATCCCTGCGCCTCTCCAAACTGGCCGGCCGCCAAGGCTCCGGCTCCTACCTTGCCCAAAAATGACCTTCGGTTGATTGGATTCATTATCCTCTCCCTGATGGTTGAAAAACAGCCAGAACACTCCTGAAGGTTCGCTGCAGTTCAGAATTTAAGAACTCCCACAAACAAGCTGGCGCATGGTTGCACGGCTCTCAACGCCCGACTCTGGTTTGACGGCTGACGTAGTACCATGATACAAACTGCGCGTCAAGGAATTTAGAGGGTTCGGCTGTGCGGAAGTCGGGGCTCCTCGCAAGCAGAGGCTGGCCATCTGAGAGGCAACCATGGAGAAGTTTCGAGTTGGACTCACACGTGATTTTCTGGCTCCCAACGGCGAGCTGGCGCTCGGCGATATCGGGCTGCAAAAGCTGACGACCCATAGCTGCATTTCCGTTGAGTTCTTTCAAGAGCGCCTGCCGGAAGTTTCTGAAAAACAAACCCAGTGCTACGATGCCATCATCTCCATGGCTCCTCGTTACACGCGGAGCAGCTTTGGGAGCGCGGATCTAGGGCTCAGCCTGGTGGCCAGGCTGGGGGTGGGCTACGACATGGTGGATGTGGAAGCGCTGACGGAGCACGACGTCATGCTCACGATCACGCCGGATGGCGTGCGGCGGCCGATGGCCGGCGGGATTGTGGCCCTGCTGCTGGCCTTGACCCACAAGCTGGTTGCCAAGGATCGCCTGGTCCGCGCGGGAAGGTGGCAAGAGCGGACCAGCCTGAAAGCAGCCGGCCTGACCGGGCGCACTTTCGGAGCCGTTGGTCTCGGCAATATCGGGCGCGAAGTGTTCCATCTGCTCAAGCCGTTTGAGATGGTCCACCTGGCGGCCGACCCTTTTGTAAAACCCGCGGAGGCCGCCGCGCTCGAAGTGGAATTGGTAGATTTAGAAACCCTGATGCGCCGGAGCGATGTGGTAAGCATTCATTGCCCCCTCAACAACGAGACTCGAAACATGATCGGCCAGCGGGAATTATCCTGGATGAAGCCCACGGCCTTCTTTATCAACGCGGCGCGCGGCCCGATTGTCGACCAAGCAGCGCTTTACGATGCGCTCAAAGAGGGAAGAATCGGGGGCGCAGGCTTGGATGTATTCGGACCGGAGCCTCTCGGGAATGATGATCCCCTCCTGGCACTGGACAACGTCATCCTGACGCCCCACACCTTGTGCTGGACGGATGAATGCTTTCGCAGGATGGGAGAGTCAGCCATTAAGTCTGTGCTGGCGGCGCTGCGGGGAGAAATTCCCCAACACGTGGTGAATCGGAAGGTGCTTGAAAGTCCGGGAATGCGCGCCAAGCTGGAAGCCAATCGGTCTCGATGGCGCGAACTGGCGCAGAGGCAAAAAAATTGAACAGCCAGTCGATGAAAGAAGCTCTCAGTCGCGAAGAAGCAGTTGTCGGAACCTGGGTGTTTGAGTTCAACACGCCCGGGATTGCGCGTTTGCTGGCCAGCACCGGGATCGATTTTGTCGTCTACGACATGGAGCACAGCGGTTTTGGTTTGGATTCCATCCGGTCGCTCATTGCCCAAACGCGGCCGCTTGACTTGGCAGCCCTGGTACGTCCTCCTGCGAATGAATACCACCTGATCGCTCCGCTGCTGGATGCAGGAGCGTCCGGCATCATTGTTCCCAAGATGGAAAGCGCGGCCGCAGCAAGAAGATTCGTGGATGCCTGCCGGTACTTTCCGGACGGCCATCGGGGAGCGGCTTTTTCTGTTGCGCATGATGATTTTCTTCCAGGTGATGTGACAGGAAAAATGCGGGCAGCCAATGACGCCGTGATCTGCGGCATTTTGATTGAAACCGAGCAGGGAGTCAAAAACCTAGATAAGATCCTCGATGTGAAGGGAATCGATCTGGTCTGGGTCGGATTTCTAGACTTATCGCTGTCCCTGCGCATTCCGGGACAGTATGCCCATCCTCGATTCAAGAAAGCCGTAAGGCGCATCCTGCAAGTTTCGAAGGCTCACAAGATTCCGGTCGGCATCCTTTCCACCAGCCCCGAGCAGGCGCGGGAACATCTCAAGGAAGGATTCCGATGCATCGGCTACAGTGGCGATATCTGGCTGCTTCAGAGGGCGCTTTCCGAAGGCGTCAAGGCCGTCCGGGGCGAGTTCCTTTGATCGTTTCGCTGCCATGGCGGAGACCGTAAAGGATAAGGCCCATTCTGTGAATTCAACTTCGGCACGCTTCCAAAACTTTGTTCGAATTTGGCCTTTGTCCGCGCCACAAAAGAGGAGAGTAAAACTTTGACGACGAATCTGCCATTTTCACGAGCTTTTGTCTCAGTCCTTGTCTTAGCGGCATTCGTGGGCTTCATGGCGTCTTGCGAAGGGAAACAGCAAACCCGGACAAGCCCCGAGACGGCCCAGAGCAATCCAACAGCCGCCAAGGCGGCGGCCGGAAATTATCCCACGCTCATCGGGATGCAGTATGAAACTTGGTTTACGCCTCATAACAACCGGGATTATGGCACCGCCGAAGCCATTCCCATCCTCGGCAAATACAACTCCTACGACGTCCGGGTTCTGCGCAAGCACGAGGAATGGTTTGAGGACATGGGAATCAACTGGCTGTTGCTCGATTGGAGCAACATGTTGTGGACAAAGCCCGCGTGGGAAGAACATAAGGACGCGACACACGAGCTCGAAGAAACCACCGATCTGCTGTTCAAAACCTACGCCCAGTTGCAGAAAGAGGGCCAGCATCCTCCCAAGCTGGTCATCATGCTGGGCCTCCAGAATGGGGGTCCGGTTCCGCACGGTGTCGAGAGATTAAATGGGATTATCGCCTGGCTGGACAAGAACTTTTTGGACAAGCCCGCCTACAAGGATCTCTGGCTCGATTACGAGGGCAAGCCGTTGCTGACCATTCTATACAACGTCGGCTCGCCGTGCGGTGAGATCGCGCGGAAGACGGCCGGAGTGGTAGCGCCGCGCTGGACGGTGCGCTGGATGGGATCGCAACTTCAGAATACTCACGTGGAGAATTGCGGGTTCTGGTCGTGGATGGACGGGCCGATCCGCCAGGTGGTGACTGATCGCGGCGGCCGCGCCGAAGAAGTGGTGGTAACTCCTTCCAGTTTTCCCATTCCTGGCGGCTGGCTCGATCCGCGGGCGGTGGGCCGGGACCATGGCGCTCCATACCTGGAAAGCTGGAAAGTCGCCTTTGAAAGCCGTCCCGAGTTTATTCAAGTCCACCAGTGGAACGAATTTGCGGGGCAGAAGGAAGGCCAGGGCTTTGGCCCCCGCCACAACGTCTACGGCGACGAATACAACCTGGAATTGAGTGACGACATTGAACCCACCAACCTGCACAAGTGCGCTTACCGCGGCTGCGGGGGCTGGGGCTACTATTACATGAACCTGACGACTGCTTTGATTTCGCTCTACCGGCACGAGACTCCCGACATCACCGTGATGGCGCTCTCACGCCCCTTCCAGCCGGGGACAGTAAAGAAGCCCGTGTTGCCTTTAAGCTGGGAAACAATCGGCAAGTCTCCCACCGGCTACACGCTGCAACTGGACGGGAAGGTTGTGGCCGAAAATATCCACGGCGAAAGCTACGCCTTGGACTTGCAGCACGAAAGGCCAGGCAAACACCGGGTGACGCTGATCGCGAACGGAGTCCATACCTACTTCGATCTCTCACCCGAGAAATTGGCGAAGAAGTCCAGCACGCCGCTACCCGTAACCTCGACCATTGAATTCACATATTCACCGCGCCATTGACGGAAGCTTCGTCGGCTGGAGTCGAGCCTGCATGGATGCCCGGTCGCCTTCGCTCCGGGCATCCATGACTCTTCAATCGCAGCCAAGCTCAGCCGCGCATGCCGCCGCGGCTGCCATATCAGCCGACACACACACCCGCATAAAGGTTCACCTACCGCAATCCCGCCGTTTTGGTAAGATTAAACTGTGATGAAACCTTCTACTGATTTTTCCGTTGCACCCTTTCTGGTTATCTGGGAGACAACCCAGGCCTGCGACCTCGCATGCATGCACTGCCGCGCATCGGCCCAGCCCTTGCGCCATCCTGAAGAACTCACAACCGAGGAAGGCTTCAAGCTGCTGGCTGATACCGCCCAGATGGGCACAGGAGTTTTTGTTCTGAGCGGCGGCGATCCTGCCAAACGGCCCGACCTGCTGGACTTGGTGAGAGAGGGAAGGAGGCTTGGCCTCCGCATGGGGACCGTGCCGGCCGCAACTCCTACTCTGTCCCGAGAGACGGTTCGCAATCTGAAACAGGCAGGACTTGACCAGATGGCCCTCAGTCTTGATTACCCCCGCGCCGACCTGCACGACGGGTTCCGCTGCGTTAAAGGGGCCTTTGACAAGACGCTGCAAGCAGCGGAATGGGCGCACCAGAATAAACTCCCGTTACAGATCAACACAACGCTCTGGGCCGGTTCGGCGCCCTACCTTTCCGAGATGGCCGAACTGGTTGATCGCCTTCAGGCAGTCTTCTGGGAGGTGTTTTTCCTGGTTCCGGTTGGGCGCGGAGAAGCCCTGGACGGAATCGAAGCACGCCGCTGCGAGGAATTGTTCGCCATCCTGTACGAAGTGCAGAAAAAGTCCCACTTTATCCTGAAGGTCACCGAAGCTCCGCACTATCGCCGCTACGTGGCGCAGCGCGAGGCCGGAGGCGAAGCCGCTCGGCCCTCGCAAGGACAACAGGCTTCCCGTGGAATGGTGTCGATGCCTGAAATGCTGCGGCGGTCTGAAGGCCCCGGGCACACCATCGGATTTGCGCCCCACGGGGTGAATGCAGGCAAGGGCTTTGTTTTTGTTTCCCATCTGGGAGAAGTTTATCCGAGCGGCTTCCTGCCAAAGTCAGCAGGCAACGTGCGAGCGCAGGGCTTAGCTGAAATCTATCGTGACGCTCCGCTCATGCGCGAACTGCGCGACCCCGATCTCCTGCACGGCCGGTGCCAGCGGTGCGAATACCGCACCATCTGCGGCGGCTCTCGCTCAAGGGCCTATGCACTGACCAACGACTATCTCGCGACCGACCCGTGGTGCGCCTATCAGCCTCAGCGGGACAAAACATAGCCTGACATCCGCGATGGTTTATAGACGCCTTGTTTGATGGATGCGGGGAGAGTCGAATCATGAGACCGTATTGAAAACACGCGGCTCACAATCCGCTGATATCTCAGGAAACACGGATAACTGGAGCTCAGGGCAAAACAGGGAGACGGGCAGCCGCCTGCTGGCGCTTGAACCAGTTGAGCGCCTCGCTCAGCCGTGTGACTTCCCCGACAATGATCAGCATGGGGGTCTCGAGGCCGGCCTGTGCCACTTGCTCCGCGATGGTCTCAAGCGTACCCAGCACGGTCACCTGGGATTCACAGGTTGCGTTGCTGACAACAGCGACGGGCCTGGTTCCGGGCAAACCGGATTCGATAAGCGCATCCGCGATCCGCCCGAGCCACGCTGAACCCATAAAGATAACCAGAGTGTCGACGGCATTGGCAAGGTTGATCCAACTGAGATCAGGAGATTCGCCACAGCGCGCGCCATGAGCCGTGACAAAAGCTACGGACGACGCTATGCCGCGGTGAGTGAGCGGAATTCCTGCGAAAGCAGCCGCGCCCAGAACCGCGGAAACGCCGGGAACGATTTCAAAGTCCACGCCGGCCTCCGCGCACGCCAGCGCTTCCTCCCCGCCCCGCCCGAAGATCAGAGGGTCGCCGCCCTTCAGGCGAACCACAATTTTCCCTTCGCGCGCTTTGGCGAGGATGAGACGAGTAATCTCTTCCTGCTTTAGGGAATGGCGGCCGCAACGCTTGCCCACGTAGATGCGTTCGGCAGACGACGGGGCCTGCTCCAGGAGCTTCGCCGGCATCAAGGCATCATAAAGAATCACTTCCGCCTGTTGCAGCGCATGGAGGCCGCGGAGAGTCACCAGGTCATCGGCGCCGGGTCCGGCCCCGACAATGAAGACCTTGCCCGCGGGTTTGACCGGATGTTTCATTTCTTCAGGACCTTTTCGACGAACTCATCCACCAACTTCTTCTGTGCCGCCAGGTCTCCCGGAATTTTCAGCCGCAGTTTTGAACGTAAGAGTCCCACGGTCTCCGTCAGGTCGGCGGCATTTTCAGGAATCGCTTCTTCAAGATATTCGCGAAGCTTTCCGGCCAGAGAGGGACTTCGGCCGCTGGTGCTGATGGCGATTTTCAGTTTTCCGCGCTCGACAACCGCAGGGGTATAGAAGTTGCAGTACGCAGGACTATCCACGACATTGCAAAGGATGCCGTGGCGCTCCGCCTCTTCGGAAACGGCTTGCTGCACCTCAGGATCACCGGTCGCGGCGATGACAATAAAGTAGCGCTTGCTGAGATCGGTTCGCTCAAACCCGCGGCGGACCAGGCCAATCGAGCCTGCCTCGGCCAGTTTTTCAATCTCAGCACCCGCCTTCGGCGAAACGACGGTAACTCCGGCGCCCGCCTTGATCAACTGCTTCACGCGCAAGCAGGCGATTTTCCCGCCGCCCACAACCAGTGCGCGCCGCCTGTTCAGCTTGAGAAAAATCGGGAATAGCTCTGCCATTTGCCGCTCCGGCACCGGCAGCCGCCTGCCCGCCACGGCTCCTGCGGTCTGCAAAGGCATGCCGAATACCTCCAGCCCAGTCTCAACAGGGCGCAGCTGCCACGCTAATCTCAGGTTCCAACTTGACCGCAGCTGTAATTGAATTCGTGATGATGCAGTCGCGATGCGCCTCTTCGAGAACCATCCGGGCAATTTCTGCGTCATCCTCGGTCTTGAACGTCAGGCTGGGCCGCAGGATCACTTCCGTAAAGCGATACTTTCCATCGGCGAACTCCAACGCGCCGTCCGCACTGCTCTCATACTTGACCAACTCAAGTTCCTCCCGTTGCGAGTAAGCAAGGAAGGTCATCAGCAGGCAGGCATCTGCGGCGGCTACCAGCATGTCCTCAGGCGACCAGCAGGCCGGATCGCCCTTGAATTCCGGAGGACTGGAGACCGGCACGGCAGGCTTGCCGTCAACCGACGTGCTCGCGCGCCTCGCCGCGTCCCAGACCAGTCGGCTCTGATAGTGAAAACTTCGGTGTGATTCTTTGGGTTTCAAGGCCATTTCCTTATGCTCATCAAATGCTGCTTCATATCGTGAAAAGCCTCTCGACCGGCGGAAAACGTCTGGCTTGCCGCTTGGGAGCTTGCACGGCGGAAGCGGAGCAAACCCGCCCGATTACGGTTCAGCGAATTCGGGGAACCTGTGAAGATTCACAACGACTCCCTTGACGCCTTCCACGGCCTTCGCAATCGTCTGGACTTCCTCCTCGCTTGGCCCCGCCTGCCGGATCAGCACCCCGCCGGTCGCGACCTCCCCAAAAACCTCCACCTTCCCGTCATCCGCTCGCACGTCAAACTTGATGGCTCGCCACTTTGAATTCGCGGCCAAGGCAACTTTGATCTTGCAGGCCAGCGCGTAATCTCGAAGCCATTTTTTTACTTCTTCAGTCGTAGCAAACGCCGGCAACTTCACCGCGGCGGCAACCATCGCGCATGCCGTGCCAATCTCGATGTTGCCAAGATTGATGACGATGTCATAGTTTTGGGGGTCGCGCCAATCCAGGCCATAAACGAATTTGGTCCATCTCACGCGTTCTTCATCCACCAGGCGGATATAATCACGGGCGGACCCATAATTCAGTCCCTGGCGCTCCATCACCTCGCGAATTCTGGCGGACAGGGGAGCAATCAGCCTGACCCGTAAGACGTTTGGGAGATCTTTGAGCAGCAGGTGACCGGCGTGACCGTGATAGACAAGGTCGCCATCGACGGAAGCATCGGCCAAGGCGGATTGCAAGGCAACCAGGTAGATGCGCCGATCCGACGTCATCCGTTCCCAAAAGCGCGCGCTCTTTTCAATCTTTCCGCGCAACTTCTCTTCTGACACACCCAGTTTGCCGGCAGCCTGAACCAGGACTTCCCGCGCCAGCGATGGATAGCCCAAAGTCTTGGCCAGGCACTCGGCAAACGCCATGCCGCCGCTCATCGAACCTCGCGAAATCGTTATAATTGCCATGGATTCTCTTCCTTTAGCTCCACTGCTTCAGGCATCCAAGCCTGCGGACAATATCCTTAATGTCCTCCTACCAGCCCACTATAAATCATCTGCGCCGCCATGAGAAACACAAGCATGCTGAAAAACACCCTGAGGGATCTCGACTTTACTACGGTGAGGAACTTTGCGCCAATCATCGCACCCAGAAAGACGCCCAGCATCACGGGCATGGTAAGGCCCGGATCAATAAAGCCTTTACTGAAGTAAACGCCCGCGCTGGCAGCGGCCGTAATTCCAATCATAAAGTTGCTTGTGGTGCTCGAAACCTTATAAGGAAGCCGCATAACCTGGTCCATGGAGAGCACGTTGACGGCGCCCGCTCCGATACCCAGAAGACCTGAAAGCCCACCGGCCAGGATCATCAGAAGGAAGCCGCTCGCGACATGGTAGACGCGGTAAGGGCGCCAGCCTTCAATCGCCGGATAGCTGCCTTCCAGGTGCAGGCGCTGGGCGAGCGGATCGGACGGATCGGGCGACTCGCTTTCTTCCCGGCGCCGCCAGGAGAGGATGCCACAGAAAAACAGGACCATACCGAAAACTGCGGTGATGGTTGCCGGGGCCAGCCGTCCCGAAATCAGGGCGCCAACCACGCCTCCGACACATGCAGCAACCACCAGAAACATTCCGATCCTCATATTGGTGTAGCCTTCGCGGATGTAGGTGGCCGTACCGCCGGACGAAGTCGCAATGACCGAAACGAGAGACGCCCCCACGGCATAGTGCGCGTTGACGTGAAAAAGCATGATCAGCATCGGCACCAGAATGATTCCGCCTCCCATCCCGACCATCACTCCGATTGAGCCGGCGAACAATGATCCTGCCAGAAGATATAAGGTGAAGGACCAAGTCACCATCTCAAAACTCCACCAGCCAGGGCTGCCTTAAATGCATACCATTTGGCCGCAACCACCATGCCTCCCGGAAATTCTATTCGCAGAGCCCTCATTCTCCTTGATTCCAGCCCTGTCTCGCTCATGCCGCTCTGCCCGAACTGCCCGGTTCCCGGAGGTGCAGCGTAACGGACTGGACTCCCTCAACCGTCTTCACAGCCTGCCGGACCTCCTCTTGGCCTGCCTCCGACAGCGTGGCCGCTGCGCCGCCCGGAGCGCGCGGCCAGATGATTTCCACCTTGCCGCCGTCCGCCTGAACGTCGAATGGGATGCTTTGCCATTTCGGCCTTGCAACCAGCGTTACCTTCACCTTGCAGGCCACAGCAAAATCCCTGAGCTTCTTTTTCACTGCCTCGGTGGTGGCATAAGCGGGTGACTTCACCACTCCCGACACCATGGCGCACGCGCTCTCAAGGCTGACCCTCCGCAAGTTGATAATCAGGTCGTAATTTCTTGCGTCGCGCCAATCCGCTCCATAGACAAACTTGGTCCATTCGATGCGCTCCTGATCGACGTACCGGATGTAATCCGCAGCCGCATCAGAGGACAGTCCCTCCTTTTCCATCACGGCTCGGACCCGCATGGCCATGGGCGCAATCAACCGCGCCCGCAGGACGTTCGGCACGTCTTTCAGCAGGAAGTGGCCTGCGTTACCGTGATAGATCAGGTCGCCGGATACACACTGATCGGCCAAGGCGGATTGAAGAGCAACCAGATAAACGTGCCGGTCTGTTGTCAACCTCTCAAAAAGGCCGACGCTGGTTTGGATTTTTTCCCTCAAAAGCTCTTCCGGGACGCCCAGCCTTGCTGCGGCTTCCACCAAAACCTCCCGACCGAGAACCGGGTATCCCAAGGTGGAAGCCAGGCAGTTGGCGAAAGCTTCTCCACCACTCATCGAACCCCTTGAAATCGTTACGATGGCCATAATCAGTACCTCCTTTGCTTCACTCTCCAGTCCAACACGGAGGCGATCACTCACCGGCGAAGAAGAGTGCGTACGTCAACATGGCGAGGACCAGAAATGTGATGACCACAAAAATTTTGTCCCGATTCAGCAGAAAGAGAACACCCGTCAACGCGACTCGAACCAGTTGGACGCCCACCAATAGCATGAGTCCGAACTGGATAGCTCCCCGGCCGGACCCCTGCTCAAAATCCTTCCAAATGCCTGCGAGGCTCCTGAGATCGGAGGGCTCTCCCCGGAAGATGCGGTAGTGGACCGGGCTCGAGCCGTGCCGCCACATGTAGAGTACGCCACCAAAAAGCACGATGAAGGCCGAGATCAACACCCCCGCCAGCAGCACAATCCCGATCAGCTTTTCCATCCGTCGAATTGCTACCATCGGACCAGACCCTTATAGATCATCTCGATCGCCATGATCAGGACCACCACGCTGAAGAAAATCCGCAGTGGTTTCGCTCGAAGAAACATCAGGAGCCGCGCTCCCACCACTGCGCCTCCGAAAACGCCCAGCATCACCGGCATCGCCAGCACCGGATCGATATAGCCATGGTGAAGGTAAATACCAGCGCTCGCCGCCGCCGTGATCCCAATCATGAAATTGCTCGTGCTGGTTGAAACCTTGTAAGGGAGCCGCATAACCTGATCCATGGCCAGGACGTTGACGGCGCCAGCGCCGATTCCCAGCAGCCCTGAAATGATTCCTGCCACTCCCATCAGGAGAAAAGAGGGAATCACGCGGAACACCTTGTAAGACTCCCAGCCTCCGGCAGCCGGGTAGCTTCCCTCCATACGCAGTCGCACCGCCAAGGGGTCGGAAGGCCGGCCCGCCTCGACTTCTTCCTTCCGGCGAAAGGAAAGGTAGCCGGAATAGAGCAATACCAGGCCAAAAACCGTCATGAGCGCCGGAACCGGAACGAGTGCCAGCATGAAGGCGCCCGCAATGCCGCCGCCAATGGAGGTGAGCTGCAGAAACATGCCCACGCGCAGGTTCGTGTAACCCTCGCTGAGGAAGGCTGCCGCCGCACCCGACGAAGTTGCAATCACGGCGATGAGCGATGCCCCGGCGGCATAGCGAATGTGGATGTGGAAAATCAGGACCAGCATCGGGACCAGAATGATTCCTCCGCCCAGGCCCGTCAGCGCTCCCACCACACCGGTGGCAAACGATCCCAATGCCATCAGGATCAGGATCAAAGATGTCGACATCGGGAGTCTCCTTCATAGGCCCTTCTCCATGGACTCGCCACACCTCAATGCAAAACTCCTCTCGCCAGTCCTTTGTAAATCATCTCAAGGGCTGCGACGAGCACAAGGACACTGAAAAAGATTCGCAAGGGTTTGACCCTTACGATCATCAAGAGTCTCGCTCCCACAGCCGCGCCCAGAAAGATACCCAGCACCACCGGCATGGTCAGCACCGGGTCAATGTAACCCCGGTGAAGATAGACGCCCGCACTGCCCGCAGCCGTGATTCCAATCATGAAGTTGCTCGTGGTTGTGGAAACCTTGTACGGGAGTCTCATGACCTGATCCATCACCAGCACATTGACCGCTCCGGCGCCGATCCCCAAAAGCCCCGAAATGATTCCCGCCACACCCATCAGAAGCGCTCCGGGAATCACCCGGAAAACCTTGTACGGCCTCCAACCCCCAAGCACCGGATAACTGCTTTCCATGTGGAGTCGCACCGCCAGGGAATCGGAAGGCCGGTCCGGTTCGCTTTCTTCCTTCCGGCAAAAGGACATATAGCTGGAATAGAGCAGCACCGCGCCAAAAATCGCCAGGAGCGCCGGCACGGGTACAAGAGCAACCAGAAGAGCTCCCGTGATGCCTCCGCCGATCGAGGTCGTCTGAAGAAACATCCCAATCCGCAGGTTCGTGTAACCCTGGCTCAGGAACGCAATGGTTGCCGCTGTTGAGGTGGCAGTGACGGCAATGAGGGAGGCGCCGGCCGCGTTGTGCATGTTGACGTCAAAAAGCAATACCAACATGGGGACCAGAATGATGCCTCCCCCCTCGCCGGTTAGAGCGCCTACGATTCCGGCAGCAAAGGCGCCGGCCGCCACCAGAGATAAATACGGCAACGCTTCCATCGTGAGGTCCTCCGAAAGCCCTTCTGTCCGGACCCAGCGGCAGGTGCACGGCCGAGCACTTGCGACCCTTAGGTCTTCGCCGTCCCGCCCGTTGCCGCGTTGTGGAGCTTCACTTCCACTTTTTCCTCAAGGTGGTCGTAGTAGTCCTTCAAAATGGCAATCACTTCCGGCTTCGAGAACTCTGCCGGAACCGGCTTCCCCTCGCTCATGAGTTTGCGAAGCAGGGTTCCGGAAAGAAGGAGTCTGGCGCCACCCTTGTAGTTGCCGTTCTCGTCGATGACGGCCTTGCTTTCATGCGGGCAGGTTTTCATCGATGCCATGCTCTTGCACTCGAAGCAGTAGAAAGTCCAGTCCATGCATAGAGGCTGGATCGCAAGCGCGCCGGTCGGCACCTCATGGAAAATCGTCTGGGCGTCAAAGGGGCCGTAGTAGTTCCCTACGCCGGCATGGTCACGGCCGACGATCAGATGGGAACAACCATAGTTCTGGCGGAACAGGGCATGCAGAAGGGCCTCGCGAGGTCCGGCGTACCTCATCTCCATGGGATAGCCGCCCTGGATCACGCGTTCCCTGCGGAAGTAATTGTTGACGAGAGCATCGATGGCGCGCACACGAACGTCAGCCGGGATGTCTCCGGCCTTCAGCTTGCCCAGCAACTGGTGGATGTAAACGCCATCGCACACTTCGATGGCAACCCATGCCAGGTAGGCGTGCGAGTTGTGCATGGGATTCCGCAGTTGCAGCGCGGCAACCCTTTGCCAGTTCCGTTCCTCGAAGAGCTTCCTCGCTTCCGCAGGAGTTTGATAGATCCCTTTAAACTCTTCCGGAAAAAACGATTCGGATAGCACCTTGATGGGACCAGCCAGGTTGATGGCGGGCTGTCCCATCACCTTTTGCACGCCGGGGTGCGCGGGATCAATCGTCTTGAACACTTCTTTGCATTCAAGTTCCTTGTCGATGCTGTATTTCTCAGTGACTTTCATGGTGCCCATCAGCTCTTCCGTTTCGGTATCCCAAAGAGCCACTTCCTCGCCGATGGAAATGGATTTCGCCAGATCTTCAGTGGCGGACAAAGTGATCGGGATGGGCCAGAAAAGATTCTTTTTGCTGGGCAGCGCGAACCGCTCGCAGCAACCTTTCCAGTCATCTTTTCCCATAAAGCCGTCAAGCGGCGTGAAGGCGCCGATTCCCATCATGATCAGGTCACCGGTTTCACGGCTGGTCAGTGGCACTTTTTTCAGGCCCTTCGCCCGCCTGGCTTCATCCTTCCTCTGCTCCTGATTCAGAAGCAGCGGCTTCAGCTCAGGACTTCCATGGGGTGGTACGAGTCTGCTCATATCGGATCTCCTTTCCGTGTCAATGCATAAATTCTCTCAGCAGTGAGGTCATTTGGCCTCGTTCGCCTTGGCCGGCGTGGCCGGCGGCAACACCACCAGCCGCCCCGTAAGAGCGCGCCGGCGGTAAAGCAAGTTCTGGGCGCCGGCATAATTCAACTTCCCCTTGTGGCATTCCACGCAGCGGGCGACTTCGGGTTTGTTCTCCTTCAGGGCAACTTTGGCGTGGCAGCCAATGCAAAGCTGGTGCATGGCGTCTACGTACGAAGGTGCCGTGTAAGTCTTGATCTTGATCGTGGCTCCGGCCGGAACAAGGTGCTTGTGGCAGTCCACGCAAGGCTTGACGTGCGCAGAGGTCCGCGCGTATCCGCGGGCGTGGCACTCCACGCAGGCAAGATTCGCGCCGCTCGGCGACGCGTGCCAGTCATGCCGGAATGAATCCGTCGGCAGATACATGTCCCGGTGGCACTCGTAGCAGCCGGAATCTTTGTCGCGCGGCATATTCATGTGGTGGCACAGGACGCACGACTTCTCGCCACCGTTGCGATCGACTTCCCTCTGGTGATAGAACTTGACGCCATAACCCGTAAGGTCTGCGTCAAGGTACAAAATGCCTTCTCCTCCATCTTCCTGCGGTCCCGGCCGGTTCTGATAGGTTGCAAGGCCCGTCTTGAGATACATCACGTCTCCGCGGGCGCGGTGCACCGGCGTCGGCTCAACACCCTGGCTGGCCGCGCGTGGGTTGCCCAGGAAAAGGAAGCCGGCGCCTGCCGCAACCACAAAGGCCAGAGAGTATTTAACGCGACCGGCGATGACCGGCGTGCCCAGCCATGTTAAGCCGACCTTGTTGAACTCAGGCAGCTTGCGCGGATCAGCCTCCCGGTCCGCAGGTCTTTGCTCCCAGACCTTGAAGTGCTCGATCATGACAAGAAAGACCAGCGTCGCAGCTGCCACAATTCCAAGGCTAACCACGATCTCCGTCCATTCGGGCAAGTAGAGCGTGTTTCCGCGGCTGAGGTCCGCCAGGCCACCCACGTCGATGCGGTTGAGAACGATACCGGATGTTGCGATGGCAGCCGTGGCCCATTGCCAGTTGGTCTTCTCGCGGAATTGCGGGGTAAACAACAAGATGAGCGGGATGACCAGCATGAGCGCAATTTCAAACCAGAAAAGCTTCACCTGCCACTGGCCGCCCAGCAGGCCGTGCAGTTCCCCGCGGACCGCCATATCACCGAACCGAAGCGCCAGGTACAGGATCAGCACCCAACGGGCTGCTACGCCCAGCGGGTACATCAAATGGGTTTCCGGCTTCCGCCGGTAGAGGAAAGCCGTGAAGTGGCTTTCAAGAATAACCATCATCAGCCCCAGCCCCACGGCCGAGACGAAAAAGAGAACCGGCAGGATCGGCGAATACCACAACGGGAACAGGCGATAAGGCATGATCAGAAACAGCGAACCCAGAGATGATTGGTGGAGCGTGGAAAGAGCAATGCCCAGGATCACCAGAGGGATGCGGAACTTGATCAGGAAGCGCCGCACGCGCGCGAGAGCGGAAAAATCTTCAGCCGCCACAGGAAAGAATTCCATCGTCAACACGGTGAGGTAGAGCATCACGCACCAGCCAACCTCAAACAGCGGCGAATGCGGATTCCAATAGATCATCATGTGCCAGATGTGCCAGGGCAATCCGAGATCGAACAGCAGCCCCACCACGACAGCGACATACCCAAGGAACGCCGTCAGGACGGCGGGCCGGACGATGGAATGGTATTTCTCGAGTTTGAAAATATAGACGGTTGCGGTGACAACAAAACCACCCGCGGCCAGCGCGACGCCACCCATAACGTCAAAGCCGACCCACAAGCCCCAGGGCGTGCCATCAGAGAGATGAGTGGTCGCTCCAAGGCCGAAAAGGAAACGAGCGGTGGCAACAGCCGCGGCCAGACCCACAAACATCCAGAGAATCAATTTCAGCCGCGCGACCCTTTCCATTTATTCCTCCGAACCCGACTTCCCTTCTGAGTTTTCCCCGGCCTGCTCCTCCTGGAGCTTCATGCGCCGCTGGATAATCCAGTACAGGCCTGTCATGGCCGCGCCCACACCAAGGAAAGTAAACGGAACGGCGTCCATCGCCACCCGGGTTATCTGCGTTAGGGGTTTGTCCCCGAAGTGTTCCCCGTAAGTCAGGAATGACAAGTCGATGTCCGAGATATAGAGCACCGAAGTTCCGCCAACCTCGGATTCGCCCCAGACCTGGTCGTGGTATTTCCCGGGATTTTCCCGGATGCGCTGGTGAGCTTCAGCCAGGAGTGCGTCACGATCGCCGAAGATGGTGGCTTTGGTTGGGCACACTTCGGTGCAGGCGGGCTGCCGGCCGTGCTTAAGCCGAGTGTCATAACACAGGATGCACTTGCGAACGTAAGGGACAATGGTGCTCCACTCGTAGCGCGGGATGCCAAACGGACAGGCCATCATGCAATACCGGCAACCAATGCACTTTGAGCTGTCGTAGATCACCGGCCCAAGTTCCGTCTTGTGCATGGCTCCCACCGGACATGCGGCGACGCAGGCAGGTTCCAGGCAATGCCGGCATTGTTTGCGCACGAATTTGCTGTCAGGCTCGCCAATCACCGAGGTCCAGTTCCTTGCGGAAAGCCCGTCATTGGTGTCCCACCGCCGGGGCACATCACTCTTCAGGTGATTGACCTGCTTGCAGGCCAGCACGCACTCGCTACATCCGATGCATTTGGTGGTGTCGGTCAGGATGGCCGCTTTCATTTCCTGATCTCTCCCTTCTTGGCGGGCTCAACTGCGTCCGGCGCTGTGGCAAGCCGCGCCTGGGGCACCCAGGTCGGGCGGTCAGCAAACCCTAAAGTTTCGGCCACACGATCGCCAGCACCCGCCGGGAATTTCCAGGCAATGCCCGTCACCAGTTGGGAGAGCGGAGCCAGCACGCAGTGAGCGAGCTTGGTAAAAGGGATCATCAGCAGGATGAGGTCTCCCGCATAAATGTGGACCAGCATCATCCCCTGATAGGTCCGAGGGCTAATAACGGCGTTGGAAGCGATATAGCCGGTGGCAAAAGGCGTTATCATCAGCAGTGGCCACAGGAAATCCTGGAGCTTGCTCAACTTTCGCGCTCCGGAGTGAAGCACCCGGCCCAGAAAAATTCCTATTCCCGTAAAAATCACGAGCAGCACCAGCCAGTTCGCCACTTCTTGTGGAAGAGCCGGCCAGCCAAATCCCACCGAGTTGCGCCACAGCAGGATGTGAGAGGCAAGAAAGAGCGGCGTGAGGATCATCCCGGCGTGAAAGAGGAATGAGAGCACGCTGTAGATCGGCCGTTGTCTCCAGAGGCGCCCGACGGGAAACAGCCACCCCACGGTCTGGCGGCGAATCTCTCTCCAGGACACGATCTTGTCCGTATTCCGCTGGTAGGCCTCCTTGACGCCAAGCAAGGTGATGAGCACGATACGCAGCAGGCCCAGCACCATCAGTGCAAAGCAAAAACGGAACAGTGGCCCGCGGGCAAAGTCAATCCATGCCGTCACGATGTGCCTCCCGTCGACAATGAGGCCGAAGTACTTGCAGAGCCTGCCTCCTCTTCTTCTGACTTTGGATCTGCAGGAAGAATAATCGCCCTATATATCAAATCGTGCAGGCCGAGGATTTCGCATTCGACACCCTGGTCCTCCATGAGTTCCCGAAGTTGCTTCTTGCAGTTGGCGCAGGGAGCGACGCAGTAGTTCGCTCCTGTCCTGCGGATCTGTTCGGCCTTCAGCCTTCCGCCCACCGTGGTTCGGAAGGCCCGAACCTCGTCGAGTGAAACCGTTCCACCTCCGCCACCACAGCAGAGGTTACTCCGGCCGTTGGGTGCCATTTCCACGTAGGCCGGGCAGAAGGCTTTCAGGACTTCGCGTGGCTGATTCACAATCCAGCCTGTTCGCGCAAAATTGCAGGGATCGTGATAAGTCACCCCTTCAGAGACGATCTCCGGGTCAAGCTTAATCCTGCCCTCTTTCAGGGCCTTCTGCGTGTACTCCAGGATGCTGATCACGGGCAGCGCATCCTTGCCGCCACAGTAGGTGGGATAAAAGTACTTAGCGGTTCTGGACGCGTGGCCGCATTCACCCATCAGAATCTTCTTGGCTTTTAACCGTCGCGCTTCTGCCTCCATCTTTTGGAGGGCGTGCTCCATGACCTGATCGCTATAGAAAAGGCCGTAATTAATGCCGTCATAGTATCCGGTGCCAATCGTCCAGCTATCACCGGTAGCCTTCATAACCGTGGCGATACCCTTGAGCGTGTCCGCCTCCATCATGTAGTCCGAAACAGCAGTAAAGAAAATGTACTCTGCGCCTTCCTGGTCGACGGGAAAGGGTACGTTGATACCCTTTTCGTCGTGGATGTCTTCACTCAGGAACTCCAGCGTGTCAATGAGTGCGGGCACTGGAATGGCAGAGGTGTTGCCGGTAGCGCCGATCAACTGTTCGCGCACGCTAACGGCAAGAGCCCGCGGCACAATACCGATCTCCGAGAGGATATAACGGCCCAGATGAGTGACAAGGGCGTGGTCAATCCCCATGGGGCAATCGAAGTGGCAGCGCCGGCAGGCGGTGCAGTTGTAGTATGAGTCCGCCAATTCCTGAATCTTCTCGTCAGTCAGCCCCGGGTCACCCAGCAGGCGCGCTCGCAGGATGCCCGAGACCGTAAAGTGGCGGCGGTAGATGGAGAGCAACAGTTCCGAACGATAGCAGGGGATGTCACGGGGATCGTGCGTCGCGTCATAGATCGGGCAAGCCACCGCACAACGCGCGCACCTGGCGGTGACCCGAACGTAATGGTCCAGTGCAAGTCGGTAATTTGTATGCTTCAAAATTGAAGCAAAGGCCTCAAGAAAGCGCCGCGGCCGGTCTTCGACGTCGAAATCCTCAACGTGATAGCGAACCGGCAGACGCTGGCTTTCAATAACTTCCGCTTTCTTCCGTGAGGCAAAAGCTTTCTCCCGTTCCTCGGGAGTCAGGGGACGGGCAAGGGACTTCATCACTGATGCCATTCTTCCCCCTCCTTTCCGGAAACCCCCTCGTTTGCCTGCGCGGCCGCGCGGGAACCCGGAGCAAAAGCAACGCTGCTGGAGTGCGTCTGCAAACCGATTGCGTTTGTCGCCGCTGCGAATTCGTAAGCCGGAACATAGGAAGTTTCCTTCCCGATTTTCACCGACAGAGCAATCTTGTAGAAGACGGTCAGCATCAACGCCCCAACCGCCCAGACGCCCAGCGTGATGGCCATTTCCGGAAACGTGGGAACGTAGCGGGTGATGGTCCCCAGTGGAGATGGAATGAAGCCGCCCACCACCATGCAGACACCCTTGTCAATCCACAGGGATGAGAAAACCAGCGCGCAGGCCACCGCGAGAGTCTTTTCGTTCCGGCGCATTCTGGGCACAAGCAGCAGGACCAGTGCGGCGACCATCAGGACCACAGAACTCCGGCCCCAGGGAAGAAGCGAAGTGTGGCTTACCGTCCCCAGATATAAATCCTGGAAGTCTTCCGTCAGTCCCGGAACTCGGCTGTACATGGCGGTAAAGAATTCCATGACGATGAAAAACACATTGATGACCATCGCGTAAGTGACAATCACGGCAAGCCCGTTGATGGCTTTTTTGCCCACGTCGTAGCCCGTCTGCCTGCGCAGCAGGAAGCAGAGCAGGATCAGCAAGGCAGGTCCCGCCGCGAAAGCCGAAGCGAGAAAACGCGGGGCCATGATGGCTGTGCGCCAGGCCAGCCTGCCGGGCAAGCCGGCGTACAGGAATCCTGTTACGGTGTGAATGCTGATGGCCCAGGGAATCGATAGCAGGATAATGGGCTTGATCCAGCGAGGGGGGTGAACGTCCTGCTGTTCGGCGTGCAAGGTCACCAGTGTGATGGTGATATTCAGAATGAGGTAACCCGACAGCGAGACCATGTCCCAGAACATGACGGAGTGAAACTGCGGGTAGAGGAAGACGTTGAAAACCCGCATGGGTTTCCCCATGTCGATCATGATAAACAGCATGCACATCGTGACGGCGGCAACGGCCAGAAATTCGCCGAGGATGGTCATTCGCGCGAATTCCTTCTGGTTGTGCAAATAATAAGGCAGCACCACCATGACGGCAGAGGCGGCAACGCCCACCATAAAAGTGAACTGCCCGATGTAGATCCCCCAGGAGACATTCCGGCTCATGCCGGTAAGGCCCAGGCCATAGCTGAGCTGGTGAAGATAAAAACCGAACGCGACCGCGATCACCGCGAGCAGGGCTCCGACCCAGATCCAGTATCTACGGCCTCCCACCATTGCTTTTTCGAGCATAAACATCGGCAGCGCCTCAAATGAGGTAATAAATGTTCGGCCCGGTTCCCAGTTCAGGCCGCCGGCGCAAGGTGTAGCTCTTTGCGAGCAACTGCCTGATCTCCGACTTGGGGTCGTTCACATCGCCGAACACCAATGCCTTTTCAGGACACGCTTCCACGCACGCCGGCAACTGGCCCTTGGCCAGCAACTCCGAACAGAAAGTGCACTTTTCAACCACGCCCTTAGTCCGCGTTGGGAAATTGGGGTTGAGAGTTTCGATATGCGGACGAGGATCAACCCAGTTGAAGCTTCGCGCTCCGTAGGGACAGGCTGCCATGCAATACCGGCATCCAATGCAACGGTGCCAGTCCATCATGACGATGCCGTCCTCTTTCCTCTTCCAGGTCGCACCCGTAGGGCATACCCTCACGCAGGGAGGGTTGTCACAGTGGTTGCACAAAACAGGCGTTGATTCATCCTTCAGTGAAGTCTCCAGGTATTGGGTCTCATAGGAAGAAAAAAGATCGCCAAAAGGCTTCTCCCAGATCCACTTGACCTGGTGTGCCGGGTTCTGGAAGGACGGGACGTTATGCGCGTTGTTGCAAGCCTCGATACACTTGGTGCACCCTTGTGCCTTGGCGCATTTTCTCGTGTCCACAATCATTCCCAACTGCTTACAAACTTGGCGAGCGGAAGGCGACGAAGTTCGACGGTTCCCGGGGCTGTCGAGAACGGCCAGCGCCTTCTTCCCCGAAAGGCCAAGCAGGCACGCCCCGGAAATCTTGAGGAATTCTTTCCGTGTAATCTTCATCGGGCGCTCCTCGTGATCTGTTTGGGGTCCAAATGGCAGTTCCAGCAGTAGGGAGTCCGGACACCGGCATAATCGTGACACCGCACGCAAAACTGCTGCCGGTCATGGCAGTTGAGACAGGTTCCCGTAAGGCTCATGTCATAAACCTTTCCGTTGAACGCCACGTATTTCTGCTTGTTCCCTCGAACAACGCTCTGCCGCCATTCCAGCAATAACTTCATATGCGAGGTACGCATATAGCTGGCGGGCGCAACACACTGCTTTTCGTGCGCGGGCAGGACAAGATCGGGCGGTTTGGAGGTTGTGTGCGCAACAAGGTCGTGCCACACGGGGTACGTGACGAACCCGAGAAACAAGAAGAGGCCGGCAATGATCCAAATCCTGTCACGCATGGACGGCCGCCTCCTTTTGAAGAAGAGGCTCGCCTCGCAAATCGGTGGTCCTCGCGTTTTCGCCCTTCATCACCAGAGCGTTGCCGACAAGTTCGTGAACTCCTCCGACCTCGACCCCGGGAGTCCAGTATTCAAGGGCTGTGGGAAGGGTGGCCTTGTCAATGGCACAGATGCAGGTGAGCAGGTTCACGCCGTATTTGTCCCTAACATACTTGACCGCATTCGCCCTGGGCAGACCGCCACGCAGCCGCATCTCAATGTTTTCATCCGTCCCCAGGCCAGCGCCGCTTCCGCAGCAGAAAGTCTGCTCGCGAATGGTGTTTTCAGGCATCTCGTAGAACTGGTTGCTGACGCTCCTCAGGATGTAGCGCGGTTCTTCGAGGAGTCCCATTGCCCGTGCCGGATTGCAGGAGTCGTGAAAAGTGACTTTCCAGCGGTCGTTGCGGCTGGGATCGAGTTTCAGCTTACGGTTGTGGATCAGGTCGGAAGTGAACTCGCAGATGTGGACCATCCTGGTGGCGCGCGCGTTCTCAAAGCGCGTTCCGGTGACCGGCGAAACCGGCTCTTCAAGAAAATCCGCCGGGCCGTTCATGGTGTTCATGTATTGGTGAACCACACGCCACATGTGCCCGCACTCGCCGCCAAGAATCCATTTCACGCCCAGGCGTTTGGCCTCGGCGTACATCTTTGCGTTCAGCTGCTTCATCATTTCGTGGGAACTGAAAAGCCCGAAATTGCCACCCTCCGAGGCATACGCGCTGAAGGTGTAGTCCAGCCCGATCTCATGGAAGAGCATCAGGTAACCCAGCAATGTGTAATAGTGCGGAGTTCCAAAGTAATCCGCGGAAGGAACAATAAAAAGAATCTCGGCGCCTTTCCGGTTGATGGGCGCCTCGACGCGAATGCCGGTGATTTCTTCCAGCTCGTCAACAGCGAAGTCGATGCTGTCCTTGAAACCGTGAGGCTGAATGCCGAGGTGGTTTCCTGTTCTGAAACAGTTTGCTGCCGGCTCCAGAACCCAATTGGTGTTGACGCCGACCAGGTTCAGAAGCTCACGAACCATCATGGTGATTTCTGCTGTATCAATGCCGAAAGGACAGAAGACGGAACAGCGACGGCACTCCGTACACTGGTAGAAGTAATAGAACCATTCCTTAAGAACATCTTCGGTCAGGTCCCTGCCCCCTGCCAAGCCGCGGAATATCCGGCCGGAGAGCGTGAAGTATCGCCGGTAAACCGAACGGATCAGTTCAGCGCGCAGCACGGGCATGTTCTTGGGATCAGCCGAGCCCAAAAAGAAGTGACATTTATCAGCGCAGGCTCCGCAGCGGACGCAGATGTCCATAAAAAGACGGAAAGAACGGAATTTCTGGAGCCGCTCCTTCATACCCTGGAGGATGATTTCGCGCCAGTTTGGCGGGAGCTTCCAGTCTGCGTCAAACGGCTGCCAATTCCTGGGGTTCGGCATGTCCAGGTACCGAATGTTCTTTGCGGCGGCACTATAGCAAAACGTCCCCTTGCGATAATCAACCCGGGCGTCGCGCCAGTCAGTGTGAGGAGGATCGTAGCTGATCTGGACAAGTTCTTCCGGTTTTGGAGGGGCTTCAGCCATTTCCTACTCCCTCTCCAGCGGCAGACCTGCCGCCTTGATCTTGTCGTGAAATTCCGCTTCCCACTCCTCGTAGGTGTGAACCTTGACGGGATAATTCCAGGGGTTCACGTGCCTCAACATCCGGCTGTCGTTGGCCAGATTGCGCGTTGGGCTCAAGAAGATGCCGCCCATGTGCACCAGTTTGCTGAATGGGAAATAAGCCAGAAGGAAGCTCACCAGGGTCAGGTGGACAAAAAACAGCGGTCCGATGCTGGCAGGCACGGTCGGTGAAAAGGTAACCAATCCGATAGCAAGTTGCTTGACGCCTTCAATATCCACTTTGTAGAGGTACCGCATGAGAATCCCGGAGACGGCAACGCCCAGGAGCAGGAACAGGGCCAGGTAATCCGAAAACAGGGAGATGTAGCGCACTTCGGGGTTTGTAAAGCGACGTTGAAGCAGAAACAACAGAGCAACCACGACAACAACATCGGTCATTAGAAACTGTGGAGCGCCAATTTGGAAGAAACCGTCAACGGCGCCCAGCCCGAGGATAAAACGGGGTACAGGTGTAACAAAGAAGCGCAAATGCCGGATCAAGATGATCAACAGCGACCAGTGGAACGCCAGGGCGCCCAGCCAGAGCCACTTATTTTCAGCGTACAGGAACCTCGGACCCTCACGCAGCTGCGCGCGGCTGTTTCGAAAAAGAGAGCGGAAAAGCAGGACCTCCAGGGCCATTCGAACCGCGACCCCAAGCTTGGTGTGAGGGCTCTCAATCCAGCTCGACTTAATCCAGGGCAGCGATTTCTGCTGTCCGCAGGTGGTGGGAATGTGGAAGGGAACAGGCGAGTTTGCCCATTTGAGAACGCGGTAAATAAGTCCCGTCAGGAAAGCGGCCATAGCCGCGTACGGAAGAATCACGCCCAACAAAACGCGCGAACTATTTACCTCCCCGCCGGCGAACGAAAGCCCGGCTACCACCAGGATCAAGATGAATGAAGCCAGTCCGCTCAAAAAAACATCACCGTCCCTCAACTTCTGAGTAAATCCTCTGCAGCAGGGTTACCCTGCGCCTTGCCTCGCTAACCTGGATGTGGGAGATTTCCCTCTGGCACTGCGCGTAGAGATCAAACGCCGCCAGAGCCATCTCATCCACCCTGCTGTCCAGCTTGAGACGAATGTCAACGCTGGCTGACAATTCCTCATAGAGAATCTTCTTCAGCAGGAAAACGAATCCGACAGCTTCACTGGCGGAGAAATTCTGCACAGCCCGGATGCGCACAATGCTCTCCAGTGTCTGCCTGACCCTGTCGGAGTCCATCTCGGCAAACAGTTCGTCAACCAGCAGAGGAATTCCGTCCTTAAGGGTCTGCCCCACGGGATTCCGAAAACAGTCCGTCTCATGAAGCAGGAATTGCATGCTCTGGAAGGGGTAGGTCTCAAGTGTCTGGGTCAGCCATTCCTGGGCGACGGCTCGCTTCTGCTCTGAGGAAATGTTCAACATCACACCCTCCTAAACGCACCCGGTGGGCTTGGGCAGGCCGGCCAGCTTGCAAGCCCCTTTAGCGGGTCCGGAGGGGAACAGGTTGTAGATTTCTTTTAGACTGAAGCCGGTCTGCTTGCACACCTTGCGGACCATCGGGGCGATGCCAAACTGCAGATAATAGTTGCGAATGTAATGGATGACTTTCCAGTGGTCCTCGGTTAATTCGGCGATTCCCTCGGTCGACATAAAATCCTTGGCTACATCGTCATTCCACAAGCTGGGATCCTGAAGGAAACCATCCTCGTCGACGTCGTAAACCTTTCCTTCACATTGATAGCTAGGCATACTCTCTATCTCCTTTAGACCATGTCGATATACCCGCACGGGCACTCCTGCGCACACTTCTGGCACCCGTTGCAGAGCTCTAACTTGATCTTGTAGTGTTCCCCTTTCGGAAGCTTGGCAAAGCAGTTGTTGGTGCAAAACATCCAGCACGTTTCGCAGTCCATGCACATGCCACAGGACATGCAGCGTTTGGCTTCCGCCAGGGCATCCGCTTCCGAAAGACTTTGCTCGATTTCGGTCCCCAGGTAGCGCTCGGCGACGGGGACTCGGGGCCGCTCATGGGGGCTACTGCCTTCGTAATAGCCCAGCTTCATGTGGTCCGCCTTGATGACACCCGGGAGAATGGTCTTTTCCGCCGTCTTCCCGCGCAAGCGGGCATCGATGGCCTCGGCGGCAAAGCGTCCCTGGGAAATCGCGATGGTCACCAGTCCCAGTTCCACGTCGTCGCCGCCCGCGTAAACGCCCTCGACGGGGGTCGTCCCCCACGCGTCCGCCTTGATCCAATCCTTGCCCTCGTGCAGCCCGTTGAAACCGGCGAACTCGGGTTCCTGGCTGATGGCCGCGATGATCGCCGTGGCCTCGAGATCGAACTCCGTGCCCGGTTTGGGAAGCGGCCGGCGCCGCCCGGAAGCGTCCGGCTCGCCCAGTTCCATACGAATACAGCGCATGCCTGTGGCTTGGCCATCATTCGTAAGGATTTGAACTGGAGCGGCCAGAAATTGAATATCAACGCCTTCCTCGATGGCGCCTTCGATCTCCTGCTTGATCGCGGGCATCTCCTGCCGGGAGCGCCGGTAAAGGATGGTGACCGCAGCGCCCAAACGCATGCTCACCCGCGCCGCGTCAATGGCCGTATCGCCCCCGCCAATCACAATCACCTTGTCGCCCAACACCGCCTTTTCACCGCTGTTGACGTGATTCAGGAACTCGGTCCCGGTAAAAACGTTCGGAGCCTCTTCGCCCGGCACGCCCAGCTTCAAACCCTTGTGCGCGCCGATACCCACAAAGACCGCCTTGTATTCCTTTCGCAGGGTCTCGAGCGGCAGCCCGTCGCCAACGCTCTGGTTGCATCGCAATTCGACCCCAAGGTCAAGGATGCGCTGGATCTCCGCATCCAGCACGTCGTGCGGCAGGCGGTATGGGGGGATGCCATACCGCAACATTCCGCCCGGCTTGCTGAACGCCTCAAAAACCGTCACCCTGTAGCCACGCCTGGCAAGCTGATAGGCGCACGACAGGCCCGCCGGTCCCGCGCCCACGACCGCGATCTTCTCCTCGTGCTTTTCTTCGCTCAGGGCCGCCAGCTTCAAACCCTTTGTAATGCCGAAGTCGCCGACAAATCGCTCCAGAGCGTTGATGGCCACCGCGCCGTCTTTCTCAACCCGGTTGCAGGTGTCTTCGCAGGGATGCGGGCAAACGCGCCCGCACGCGGAGGGAAAGGGGTTGCGGTCGACAATCGTGTTCCAGGCAATTTCATATGCCTGTTCGTTGGTCCGTCCGTACTCCGCCGCCTGGGCGATCGTATTGACCCACCCTCGAATGTCCGTGCCGCAGGGACACTTGTCCACGCACGGGGGTGTTTTGGCAATGTAGCGTGGACGCAGGTGGCTGACTTCAGCGCCCGCATTCGACGCTCCCTTGACGACCGGCTTCTTCACAGCTTTAAAAATCGACATGGGTTCGTACCACCCTACGCATAGGGATAGATTCCGCGTTTGAAGCTCTCCAGCTGGGCTAGCAGACGATCGTGTTTCTGCTCATCCTCAATGAGATAGGTCAGCAGGTGCCTCAAGACGAAGAGCTTGCAATTCTGCCGGGCCTTTTCGGCCAGCACGAGCGTCTCCCGCTCCATCTCCGCGTGCCGCTCGATGCTCTCCCAGATTTGGCCCAGGTCCTCAGGCGTCAGGCTAATCGCCTGCTTTTCCATGCTGTCGATCATCACCTGCTGAACCTTCTTGTGCATTACCGAGTCCTGCCGGATGATTTCCATCACCAGACGGATCAGCGGGTTCCCGGTCTTCTCGATGATTCCGGTACACGCAGCCACACTGGCGTCTTCGATTTCCTGCCATTTCCGGAGCGTGGAAGCGAGTTCCGGAAGGTTTGCCGCATCGTTCTCTTTCTTTGGAAGAGCCTTGCTCATGGCGACTCCTTCTCAGTCGATTTTCTTTCTTGGCAAGTCGCGATCCCTGCGTCACCCCTTGCTACTCCGGAGCGGCGCCCTCCTTGTGCGGAATCGTGATAAAGCTTCCGCCAAAATAGCTGTAAACGCAGCGCCCGGAGTCGATCAACTGCCGGATGGCGTGTTTGCAGTCATCCTTGCTGCACTCGGCGGCGCCGTGTTTGGCAATCATGGCCTTGGTCAGGTCTGTGGCCTTCAGGTTCTTCTTGCCCAGACACTCGGACACCATCGTGTACATTTCCTCGGCAAGTGCTTCGATTTGGACAGCCATGGTTTTCTCCTAAAACCTCAAGTGGGCCGATCGCGCAAAGGTCAATCCGGCATTCTTGAAGTCGTCGATGTGGTAACGAGTAAACTCGATACCGGTCAGTTCAAAGAATTTCGGCCAGCCGATCCGGTCAATCCACTCACCGACCCGCTCGTACTTCCGGGCGTTGCGGGCGTAAACGTCCACGATGTTCACCACCGCATCCACCACCTCCGGCCAGCGCGGCGGATTGTTGGGAATAAAGGGAATGGCCAGCTTGGAAAAGGCGGGAGTGGAACGCGCGTTGCTGACTTTTCCGCCCACCCAGATGGAAAGCCCGTCGTTTTCAGGATCGTTGAGCGGCATCGCGGGGCAGACGGTGTAGCAGTTGCCGCAATACATGCACTGGTCCTCAATCACTTCGACGGAAGGTTTGCCATCCACCGTGGCGGACCGGATGGCGCCCGTCGGGCAAGAGGAAATCACGGTGGGAATTTCGCAGACCTTCTTCAGGGTGTCGTGACGCACTTTAGGAGCGCGCCGGTGAATGCCCAGAATGGCGATGTCGGAGCAATGGACGGCGCCGCACATGTTCAGGCAGCAGGCCAGCGCGATCCGAAGCTTGGCGGGGAGTTTCTGCTCCGTGAAGTGATCATAGACAGCATCCATCACCGCTTTCACGATGCCGGAGGCGTCCGTCGCCGAAGAATGGCAGTGCACCCAGCCCTGGGTATGAACAATGTTGCTGATGGCGTTCCCGGTTCCGCCCACCGGAAATCCCGCCTCGGCCAGGTCCTTCTGCAGCGGCTCAATGTTGCCGGGATTGTCCAGCAGGAACTCCACGTTGTTGCGGCTGGTAAAGCGCAAAAAGCCGCTGCAGTACTTGTCGGCCAGGTCCGCGAACAACCTCACCGTCTGGATGCTCAACAGGCGCGGCGAGCCGGCCCGGACGGTGAAGATCCGGTCACCCGTCTCCGACACGTGGCAGAGAATTCCCGGCGCCAGGTCCTCGTGGTACTTCCACTTGCCATAATTCTTCTTGATAACTGGATGCAGAAACAGCTCGTAGTTTGGCGGTCCAATGTCGGTGATACGCTCAGTTTGAGTTCCCATTATTTCGTCTCCTTGAGAATTTCTCCGTTTTGCACTTCCTCGCCCGAGGCCGTCTCCGGGGCCCCTGCAACGTCTTCCTTCTGGAAGAAGATATAGGGGTTGTCGCGGGGAGCAGAGATCATTTCCGGAACGGGATCGAGGCCGATGGCGTCCAGGAAGGCCGGCAACCCGATGCGCTGGATCAGTTCTCCCACCCGCTCGCGGTTGTTCCCATACTCGCCCCAGAAATCCCAGATCCGTGAGACCAGTTCCTTGATGGTCTCCAGCAGTTCGTCGGCCGGAACAAAAGGAATGAGGACGGAGGAGAGCAGGGCGCCCTGGAGGATCGGCGCTTTGGCGCCAATTAGCAGGGTCGCGCCCTTTTCCTTCCCGGGACGCAGCGCCTTGGGCATCACGTTAATGCAGTGCATGCAGCGCACGCACTCGCGATTGTTGATGCTGAGCTTCTTGCCGTCCCACTCCATGCACTTTGTCGGGCAGCGGCCGCAGACGTCTTTCTGGATGTCCAGGCCCGCCGCGGCATAGTCAGACACGGCGGCGTCATCCTGCTGGATATCGTCCTTCCAGGTGCCAATGATGGAAAGGTCCGACCGCGCGATGGAGGCCACGCAATCGTTGGGACAGCCGCTGCACTTGAACTTGAATTTGTAAGGAAAGGCCGGGCGATGAAGCTCATCCTGATAGGTCTGGGTGAGATCATTGCACAGCGCCATGGTGTCGTAGCAGGCCCACTCGCACCGCGCCTGCCCAACGCAGGCGGAAGGCGTGCGCATGACTGATCCGGAACCGCCCAGGTCAAACCCGAGTTTTGTCAGGTCGTTGAAGGTAGCTTCCAGTTCATCGGTCTTGGTTCCCAGCAAAATGATGTCGCCCGTGGAACCGTGGAAGTTCGTCAGCTCGGAGCCGTGTTTCTCCCAGATGTCGCACAGTTTCCTCAGCACGTCACTGGTGTAGAACCAGCCGGAAGGGTGGTTGACGCGCAAGGTGTGAAAGTGCGATACGTTCGGAAATTTTTCAGGTACGTCACTGTAACGGCCGATCACGCCGCCGCCGTAGCCCATCACGCCCACAATCCCGCCGTGCTTCCAGTGGCTGATCTTCTCTTCGTAGGAAAGCTCCAGCTGGCCCAACAGGTCTTCCGCCATGGGTTTCGCTTTCGCCGCAGCCTTAATTTCCTTGACGAAACTCGGCCAGGGGCCTTTTTCCAATTCATCGAGCAATGGAGTTGCGCGTTTCTGGTCTGCCATGCTTATCTCCTTCTGCGAACCACCGGGAGGTGGTTCCAGCTTGCGTTATCATTTCGACCGGCGCTTAACTTCGCGCCTCCTAAATTCGCCGGCGACTTGCAGCGCCGGGCACGCCGGCGTTATGCCCTACCTTCAGGCGATCACCCGGCCAATGGGAGCCACCTCCCGGCTTGAAAATCCCGTTGCCTCTCTTCTGACCGCCGCCACATAGATTGCGAGCGGCCGGTACAGTAGGTGCGCCCACTTGCCAAAGGGTACCTCGACGGCCAGCATCGGAACCGCGATCGCCATGTGCACCGTGTACATCACGTAGGTCGCCATCGCGAAATCGTTCACCCGAAGCACGTGGAGCCCGATGCCCGTGACGGCTGTCAGGAAGAGCAGAATCGGGAACAGCCAGTCGGAAAGGTGGCTGAACTGGTACATTTCTCCACGCTTCCTGATGCGGTCGATGAGCATCCAGACCGTCGCACCCACCAGGACGGCCGTCGCGTAATAACCCAGAAAACTGGTCCAACGAATGCTGCTGTTGTCCACCTGAAACCAAGGCAGGAAAACGACCACCAGGGTAAACATGATCACGTAGCCGGTGACCAGCAGCAGGTGCCGCACCCAGTTTTTGGTCGCTTCGCTGTCCTTGCACTCTTTCCACCGTTTCTGGGTTGCGGCCTGGAGGATCAGGTGCGGTAGGCACATCAGGTATAAACGCGCGGGAATCTTCTGGCCCCGCGTCAGCCGGTAGAACATGCGAGCTGCGTTCGTCAGCAGGAAGAAACTGAGGACCACGACCAGCATCCTATCGCCCAGGTCCACAAGCCCGACCGGCGCAAACTTGCCGAGCATCACCGAAGACAGAGGCGCCGGACCCGAACGGCTAAGCAGGCCAAACCCAAAGTTCTGGGGCACGGTAAATAGCGCCACAATGATTGCCGAAACCAGGGCCAGGATGCCAATCTCCCAGAACGCTGAGCGGTACATCAGCCGGGACAGGCCCGTCCAGTCATACTCGGCCGTCAGATACCTGCGCAGCGCCATCATCGTCTCGGCGGGATTGGCCTTCCGGGGACAGTTTTTCGAGCACTCGCCGCAGTAGAAGCAGAGCCACGGCCCGGGATCTTCAAGCAGCTTGTCCTTCAATCCCCACTGGGCCTCAATCATCTGCTTGCGCGGGAAAGCAACCCCGTCATTTGAAAGGGTGCAGACCGCGGAGCAAGTAGCGCATTGAAAGCACTTCTTGAAGTCGTGCGCGCCTGAAGCCATCACGCCTTCGATAAACTCGCTGTCAGGTTGGACAAGAAGTGTTTCTGCCATGTCAGAACCCTTTGTAGGGATTCGGTCCGAGTTCCCGGATTCGCTCCATGAAGGTGTTGATCATTTCCGGCATCTTTTCGTACTGGTCGATTGAAACTTGCGACACTTCAACCCTCTCGGATTCAAGTTGAAGCCGCTGCAAGGTCTCTTTCACGTTTTCCAACCTGCGGTGGGCGATCTCGCTTCCCTTGGCAAAGTGGCACTGATAGTCCTCGCCATACTTGCAACCCATCAGCATCACCCCGTCAATACCACGCGAAAGAGCGTCCGCAATCCAGACAATGTTCATCGAGCCCAGGCACCGGAGAGGAATCACGCGCACACTGGCGTCGTAGACCGCGTGGTTCATCCCGGCAACATCGAGCGCCGGATAGGCGTCGTTCTCGCACATGAAGAGAAGAACTCGCAGTTTCTCCTCCTCATCTTCGGGCACCTTGATGGCCTTAATCATGCTTGCGATCATGTCCACCGAATAATTCTTGAAAGAGATAATCCGCTCCGGACAGGCGCCCATGCACACTCCGCAGCGGCGGCACCGGTACGGATTCAACTTCGGAGTGCCTTTCGCGTCCTCGTCGATGGAGCCGAAGGGGCACTCCACCGTGCACCGCTTGCACTGCGTGCAACGTTGCAGAAGGAAGCTGGGATAGGAAAGGTCGCCGGCCCGGGGATGGACCGCCTGGCCGGAGGAAGCCATTTCCACACTCTGGATGGCCTTCATGGCGGCGCCCATAGCGTCTTCCTCAGCGCCGGCCGAGTCCATCGGAGCCCGCACGGCCCCGGCGGCATAAATGCCGGTCCGCAGAGTCTCGTAAGGAAAACAAACGAAATTCGAGTTGGGAAAGCCGTCGCGAAGGATGGGCAGGTCGGGCCCCTGGCGGTAAGCCAGGTTCAAAATCTCCGTTCCTTCATGGGAACGTAACCGCTCGACGGTCTTCTCTGCTTCGGCCCGCTGCGTTTCGGATTCGTTCCGCCGGACCTTTGCGTGGGCGTCACGCAGATCGCGAATGGCGTCATTATCGGCGGCATTGGGAACAAGCCCCGTAGCCAGCACCACGATGTCCGCCGGAACCGTGATGTCTTCGTCCAGCAGCGTGTTTTTCACATCAACCTGGAGCCGCTCCCCACTTTGGGCGCGAACCGCAACCACATCTCCCTTCATCAAGAACGTCGCAGGGTGATTTTGAACCTTGGCAAAATACCGCTCATATTGTCCTGTAGTGATGATGTCGCGGTAGACGATATAAACCTTGGTCGCGGGGTTGGCCTGGTGGGTCACGTCCGCCTGCTTAAGCGTAGCCATGCAGCAGACCGAGGAGCAGTAAGGCAAGTGTTCCTTGTCCCGCGATCCGGCACACTGGATAAACAAGACGCTCCGGGCCGGCTTGCCATCCGAGGGACGCACCAGCGCACCCTTGCCGATCATCGCTTCAAACTGGTCGTTGGTGACGATGTCCGGAGAAGATCCGTAGCCAAGGTGGGAGAGCTTTGAGGCATCGTAGGGCTTCCAACCCGTGGCCATCACAATGGCGCCAGCACGGTGGACGAACGGCTGGCCGCCGTTCTGGAGTGTGACATCAAACATTCCAGGCTGGCCTTCCGTCTTCACAATTCGGGTGGACGTATAAACTTTGATCTTGGGGTGACGGGTCACCTTCGCGATCTTTTCTGGAAGGCCCGTCTCCTGAAGCTCGGTATACGGCGGGTGTGTAGGAAAATGCTTTTTGACCGCTGCGAGCGAGCCCCCAAGCTGCGGTTTTTTCTCAACCAGAACAACGTCATAGTCCGCATCCGCTGCTTCGAGCGCCGCTGTAATGCCGGTGACGCCACCGCCTACAACCAGGATCGTTTTCGATATCCCGTCAGAAACCGGTTCAAGGGGCTCCGTCTTCCGGGCCTTTACAATGCCCATTCGCAGGCAGTCTTCCGCCAGCATCTGGGTATCTTCATTCCCAGGCTCGTGACTCCACGCCACGTGCTCGCGGAGATTGACGCGGTCCATGACTGTTGGGGAATCGAAACTGAAAGCGCTGGTCTTCGTGCGGGGGGAGCAGCCGGCAATCACCAGAGAGTCGATAGCGCCCTGTGCGAGATCATTTCGGATGGCTGCCAATCCCTCCTCGCCGCAAAGGAATGGATGCGTTCTGCAGACCGGGGCTTTGTACTCCTTCTGCGCGACGTCCACCAATCGGTTGACGTCGATGGACTCACCAATGGAGCAGCCGCTACAGATGTAGACCCCGAGCTTCCTATCCATGGTGAGCGCTCCTTACAGCGCATTGCAGAGCCTTCAACGCAACTCCAGTAGCATCTCGAACCGTGGCAGAAACCTCTTCAGGCCGCTTCGCGCAGCCTGTTGCATAAATCCCGGGTGTTCCGTTTGCTACAAATCCAAACTCATCCTGCGCCAGCTTCAGCGGAAGCCCGTTTGTCTGCGGCACCATTCCTGTCGCGAGAACAACCAGGCTGAATCTCTCGGTGAGTTTCCTCCCCGTGAGCACTTCTTCAGCCGTCACCAGCAGGTCGTGAGTTTGCGGCTCCTCTTCAACTCTCCCCACCTTTCCCTTGATCATTTTCAAGTGATCGTTCGTGGCCACTTTCGCGTAGAAGTCCTGCAGGAACCCGGGCGTCCGGGTATCGATGTAGAAAATGGTGACCTGGGCTTCGGGATACAGGGTGTGGATGTAGGTGCTGTGCTTCAGCGAGGCGGAGCAGCACACGCTTGAGCAATAAGGCAGGTGATTCTCGTCCCGCGACCCCGCGCACTGAACGAAGGCAACTGTGGCGGGCTTCTTCCCATCCGATGGCCGCAGGATCTTTCCTGCGGTGGGCCCGTTCGAGGAGGCCATCCGCTCAAGCAAAACGTTGGTGACCACGTTGGGGAATTGGCCGAATCCAAGGTTCGTAATTCTGGAGGCGTCATAAGGAGCCCAGCCCGTCGCAACCACAACGGCAGCCACGTGGAACTTCTTCCGTTCGGGTTGCTGCTCAAGGTCAATTGCGCCGTACCGGCAGGCATCCACGCAGGCAGTGCAATCTTTTTTGCAGGCGTTTCGGTCAATGACATATTCCGCCGGGAAAACCATTTTGTGGGGCCGGTAAGCTGCTCTGGTTTTCGACAAGCCGAAGTTGAATTCATCCGGCCTTAACGCAGGGCATGTTTCAGCACAAGCCCCGCAAAGCGTGCAGGCCTCGGTCACAAAGCGGGGCGAAACCTTCACGGTCGCCTCGTAGTTTCCGGTCGAGCCAGTCAGTTCCTCCAGCTCGGCCTGAGTAAGGACCGTGATCCGGGGATTGTTCCTGATGCGCCGGAAATTGATTTCGAATCCACACGCCGGAGGGCACAACTTGGGGAAATAGAGATTAAAGCCGATGGCACGCCCACCCAGGAAAGCGGATTTTTCGATGAGAATAACGTTACATCCAGCTTCCGCCGCTTCAATGGCAGCGGTCAGACCGGCAACGCCTCCGCCGATTACCAGGAGGCTGCTTCCATTGCTCGATGCTGTATTCCCATTATTCATCTCAACTACCGTGGCGTTCCAGACTCGATACCGGCCTTGTCGTCAGCGCGTTGCATGGAGTCCAGCACTGAGACCTTCAGCTTCATCGTTTTCTCGTTGAAGAGGCTGAACCGCAGCCATTCCATCGCGAAAACCAGCAATTCCTCGTCGTCGGTGCGAAGGGCTTCCAGCCGTGCCTCATCAACATCAAAGACCTCCGCAAATCGCGTCTCGAAAACGAAGCGACGGAAGCGGTCCAGGTCGTAACAGGCCATCAGGTACATTTCGAGCTTCCTGGGCTCTAAAGGCTCTCCTTTCTCCCAGAACTCGTTCAGCATCAAATCCTTGAAGGGCTCGCCCATCATTTCAAACGTGTCGATCGACTGGCTCGAAATCCAGTCGCGGATTGAGCATTGCGATCCATTTCCATGCCCATGGCATAAGTCTTCATGAATGACGAAATAGAAGCCGCGCTCCGTCGGATGGGGGCCTTTGGGCTCTGCCAACCCCAGGGGGTACATGCGGCACGCCCAGGGACGATGGGCATAAACGCTGCAGCCTTCATCCGAAACAAACGGACATCGCTTGTCTCCGGCATTCATCTTCAGGAGAACCACGGGAAGTTTCTGGTCTTTCGTGCAACCCAGGATCGTGTGCATCTCCAAAAACTCTGTAGAGTCAAGATGCACAGCCTTTTTTATCCGGAGCACGTCGTAGGGGGTCAGGACAATCGAGACATCGCGGCAACAACTTGTGAAACAATCCACACCCTTGGCGCAATGGAAGTCGAGAGTGTCGTCCAGGCTGAGCCGCGGGTATTCGCGCAGAATAGCTTCCTGTGTAGTGCATCCGTCAGGCATGGGTCACATCCTTTTCGTTGATGATGTGGTCTCGCAATGCTCCTTTGGACCAGACGGGGAGTGGCCCGCTGTCTCCGCTGACCGGATCAAAGCGATGCCGGTAGGACACTCGAACATGAAAGTGGGTTTCCATCCAGTCCCACCCGCAGACGAAGTAAGAGCATTCGTCGTTGAAGCAGACATACTGATATTCACCGCTCCAGCAGCCCATCTCAGGATTGGCCCATCGGGTCATTGGTTTGCGGCAATAGGGGCACACATTCTTTCCCGGGTTAGCCATAACACAGCCTCCTCTGGGAGGCACCCGATTGAACCGGGCGCCTCCTGTTGAAGGGAAAGCTAGCGGATCTCCGCCTATGCAAAGATCCGATGGATATGACGTGTCCGCATCTGCCAGTCACCGGTACCCGGATCAAACCGGCAGTTGGCGAACACATGCCACTTGTCCTCATCCATCTTGGGTTTGTCCGCCCGATAGTAATAACCGGGCCAACGAGTCTCATCCCGGAAAAGGACCGTCCGGACGTGCGCCTCTGCCTGCCACATGCGGTGGATGTTTTCCCAGCACCGCATCAGTTCGTGAAGGTTCGGAGCGGCCAGCTTCTCGGAATCTTCCTTGAGGAATTCCAGCAGTTCCAGGGCTCGTTCGAGTTGCGCCTTGTTGGTCGTGAATTGCGAACTTACCCCGCCGGCGTACTCGTCCATGATCTTCTGCAGGCGGAACATGAACATGCGTGGCCGGATATAGTTGGGATTTACCTCAGGATCAGTGGTTTCATCCTTGTGAGCGTCGTAGGCATCCAGAGGCTTCAGGATTTCAGCAGCCACTGCCTCGATCTTCGCTTGTTCCAAAGCGGGAGCCGAGTTGTTCTCCAGGATGAACTTGATCGCAGACTTGGCGGCGATACGGCCTTCTGCATGGGAACCGGAGGAGAACTTGTGGCTTGACGCTCCGGAAGCGTCGCCCGCGCAGAACAACCCCTGGACAGTCGACATGTTCGTATAACCCCAGAAGTACTCGTTCTTGCTGTCGCCGGATTGCAAATCCTCAGGCCCGCTGATCCAGGCGCCGGAGGCTCCAGAATGCGATCCGATGAAGTACGGCTCGGCAGGGGCAATTTCCGAGCTCTTCTCTTCAGGCTGGACGTTCGTCCCGGCCCAGAGCAAAGCTTGCGAGATGGTCATATCCAGAAAGTCTTCCCAAGCTTCAGACTCCAGATCCTTCATCTTTTTCTTGTAGGCCTTGGGATCGTCTTTGAAGGTATCCGCAATCTTCTGGATCGCCTCCTCGGTCCGCATGGAGAGCGGTCCTTTGCCCTCCATGATGTCGAGCATTCCGAGGTAGTTGCGGAGGTTGGCCGGGACGGGTTTCACGCGGCCGTAAGGCAGCCAATTGTCAAGCTCTGCCTTGCGCTCAACCATGTAATTTCCGTCCATGGCGTTGGTGGCCCGGGATTTGAACAACAGGAACCAGGCACCGACCGGTCCGTAAGCGTCTTTAAAGCGAACCGGGATAAAACGCACCTCCTGGCAAGTCATCTCAGCTCCGGCCTTCATGGTGAAATAGGCGGACGAACCGGAGTTCCAGGGTGGATACCAGGCCCGCCCCATGCCTTCACCGGAACTCCGCGGTTTGAAGACATGCACGGCGCCGCCCATGGCATCCAGAGTTGCCTTGGCTTTGAAGATGTAGATTTTGTTTTCGCGTACGGAAAAGCCGACCGCACCGGCGCATCGGTCGCCGTCCATCAGAGGCCCAACGATAAACACGCGCTCAAAGATCTGTCCCACGCCATCCTGCAGCAGAGCGTTCTTCGCCGCCTCTGACACAATGACCTTGTAGGACTCACCATTGATCATGAGCTGCCATCGGCCTTCGTGAACGTATTTGCCCTCGGCATCTTTCCAGATGGGAAGCCCCCATTTCTCAAAAAGGTGCACGGAGGAGTCCACGTGACGGGCGATGTTCGCCACCAGATCTTCACGAGTGACGCCCATCAAGTCGTTTCTCACATAGTCCACATAGTCCTTGATGGAGTTGGTACCATCCTTGAGTCCTACGTATTGATTGATCGCGGAAAGGCCCATCGCCACGGCGCCCGAGCGGTCCATCGCGGCCTTGTCCACGAGGGTTACCTTAAGGCCGTTCTGTTTGGCCCAGTGAGCCGCTTCTACGGCGGCGCCGCAGGCAGCCATTCCACCTCCCAGAATAAGCAGGTCCGTATCGACGACAACGGTCTCGAAATTAGCCATGGAGCGCCTCCTTGCTGCCCAGAGTAAAGACCGCAGGCAAACCAAGAGATTCAGGTTCTGTAAACAAAGCGGAGCTACTCAGGCCGTCGGTACCGCTCTTGAAACCACCGTCGGGGACCGCGGAACCTTCCGCTGTGGTCCGAATCGGGAACTTGAATCGTTTTAGGGTTCCGTTGCGGAATTTGACGGTCCACATAATGGAGTCCGTCGAACGCATCGGCGTCGCCGAAGCCCCCAGGGGGACGAAATCGGCGTAACTACGAACTTCAATGGCTTGCGTCGGGCAAATCTTGACGCAGTTGTAGCATTCCCAGCACATCGAAACATCACGGTTGTAGGCTTTCATCTTGTCCTTGTCCAAAACCATCAAGTCGTTTGGACAAATGTACTGACACGCTGTCCTGTCCAGCGCTTGACACCCATCACATTTGTCAGGATTTACATAGCTCGGCATGGAGCCTCCTTCGCGTTGGCCATCCCTTGGAGGAATAGTTCCTACCCTAGACAGGACAGGGTGGCATTTGGTTGCCTGCAAGGAGCCTTCTTCGCGTCTCACCGCGGATTAAATTTCCCGTCGCAGGCCTTCGCACCTGCGGCGTGCGCCGGCGGGATTGGCTTTGGGTGTGTTTTTCCGCTTCCGCATGCGAATTGCTTGCAAGAAGGTTCGCACTGAGAGTATGTTGAAATGTAAAGATATGTTCTGGACGCCACTCCGGCTTGCAAAGAGCCGCGGTAGAGACAAAGTTAAACGGACTGACGAACCTTCCACTCCAACTCTCGATCAGATCAGGGCTGGCCAGGAGGTCAAGGTGGTACAAATCGTCGCAGGCCAATCCGCCACGCGGCAACTGGCCCAACTCGGCATCTGCGCAGGGACCAGGCTCAAAGTCCGGCGCAGCGCGCCAATGGGAGGTGCCATCCTGGTAGATTCCGGAGGAAGCATGGTGGCAATTGGACGCGGCATGGCGCGCAAGGTGGGCGTGCGAATCCTAGAATGAAGATAGCTCTGGTCGGCCAGCCCAACTGCGGCAAGAGTACGATCTTCAATTCAGTGGCCGGGTACCGGGCCGCGACGGGCAACTTCCCCGGAACAACCGTGCGGCTGGCCTGGAGCACCGTGCGCCTCAACGGCGTCGTCGCTGAACTGGTGGATGTGCCCGGAATCTATTCCCTCACTTCAAACAACCCGGCTGAAAGCGCGGCCAAGAAGTTTCTCCTCAATGAAAACATCAGCCTGATCATCAACGTGCTCGACGCGTCCCTGTTGAGCCGGAGCCTCGAACTAACGCTCGAACTGCGCGAGATGGGCATCCCAATGATTGTGTGCCTGAACATGATGGATGAGGCCGAGCGCAGGGGCGTCAGGATTTCTTCCCAGGAACTCTCTGCCCTGCTCGAGTTGCCGGTCGTGGAAACCATCGGCTATCGCGGCGTGGGCGTCAGAGAACTTTTCCGGCAGGGAACACGCCAGATCAACCAGCCGCTCAGGCCGGCTGAGTTCATCCGGTGGCATCGTGACGTTGAAACCTCCGTCGAGCAAATGCAAGGCGTGATTGAATCCAACGCGCACGCGCACCGGCTCCCCAGCAGGTTTCTCGCCATCAAGCTGCTTGAAAACGACGACGATATTTTCCGCGAAACCGGGCCGGAAGCGAGTGATACGGCTGTCCGTTTGCGCGCGCAGCTCGAAACGACGCGGGGGCGCCCGGCCGAATCCGTCATCATGTCGGAGCGCCACGATCGGGCCATGCGGCTGTTCGAGCAGACGGCCACCGTCACCCGACCGCACCGGGACCCGCGCGCAACTTTGGATAGTCTGCTCACACACCCGCTGTGGGGATATGTCTTTCTGGCCGTCATCCTTGTGGGCTTTTTCTGGGCGGTCTTTGGCTTTGGCTCGATGCTTGAGAATGCAATTTCCGGAAGGCTCGACCTGTTGACCACTTACCTCCTTGCGCAAGTTCCAAAAGGCGGATTGAAGCACGCCCTCATAGCAAGCCTGATGGACGGGGTCCAGGGTGGCGCCGGGATCGTTCTTCCCTACCTGGTTCCGTTCCTGTTCGGCCTGGCCTTTCTGGAAGACGTCGGCTACCTGCCTCGGGTGGCTTACCTGATGGACGGGCTACTCCACCGAATCGGCCTGCACGGCACCTCGATGCTGCCTATCATCCTGGGCTACGGCTGCAGCGTCCCGGCGTGCATGGCCACGCGCATCCTTCCCTCGCGGCGCGACCGTTTTCTTGCTTCCGTGCTGGCCACACTTGTGCCGTGCTCGGCGCGCTCAACCGTCATCTTTGCCCTGGTTGCCTTCTACCTGGGTCCGATGTGGGCGCTGGGGATTTTTTGCTTCAACGCGTTGGTGGTGATCTTTTCCGGATGGCTGCTCGCCAGGGTCTGGCCGGAAATAAGCGCCGGCATGATCCTCGAGGTGCCTCGCTACCAGTGGCCGACGTTTCGCATGCTGACGGGAAAGGTCTGGCTGCGCCTTCGGGAGTTCGTTATATTGAGCTGGCCGTTGCTGATCGCCGGCAGCCTGGTGCTGGGTCTGGGTGCTTACTGGAATTTCGATCACTATGCCAATGTGGCTCTCAGCCCACTGACCTTGATCTTGGGCCTGCCGGTGGTGCTTGGAACAACCCTGGTGTTTGGCGTGCTGCGGAAAGAACTGGCTCTCATCATGCTGGCGCAGGCCCTCGGCACAACGTCCGTAGCAACGGTACTAACGGCAACGCAGATCGTTGTTTTTACCATCTTCATTACCTTCTACATTCCCTGCCTCGCTACGCTGGTCGCGCTGGTAAAAGAGATTGGCAAGAAAATGACGGCCTTGGCAGCGGCATACACCTTCGTCCTCGCGACGCTCATGGGCGTTGCGGCTCGGCTGGTTCTCCCACTGATATTGGGACGGTAAGTCTTGGTGCAGGAGCATTCGGAGCAGGCCTTGCTTAGCCCGTCAGGGCTCGACGATCCCGGTGCGGATGGCATAGTGGACCAGATCGGCAAAGGAAGGGAGATTCAGTTTATGCATGATGTTGGCGCGATGGGCCTCGACAGTCTTCACACTGATGTTCAGCGCTGAAGCCACTTCTTTATTGCTCTTTCCTTTGGCAAGAAGCTGGACGATTTCCCGCTCTCTCGGTGTCAGCCGATCGATGGGTTCGGCCTCGGCACTGGAATGCAGGAAACCCTCCACCGCCACGCCTGACGCCCCGGGCGAAAGGTATCGCTTGTGGTCGAGAAGCGCGTTGATGGCGGCGACCATGTCGCACATGGCGTCGGACTTCAGCACGTAGCCGTGTACGCCAGCCTCTAGAACCTCGCGCAGCAGTTGTTCCGAGTCATGCATAGTCAGAATCACGATCTCCATTTGCGGCAGCGCCTTGAGGATTTGGCGCGCAGCCTCGGCGCCGCTCAACTCCGGCATGCTGTGATCAAGAATCACGATGTCCGGCTTCAATTGCCAGGTCTTTTCCACTGCCTCCCGGCCGGACCCTGCTTCCCCGCAGATATTCCAACCTGGTTGTGTTTCAAGGAGCCGGCGAAGCCCGTGACGGACGATTTCGTGATCGTCCGCCAGCAGGATTCGGACATTTTCCATCAGGCAACCTCCTTGATTTCAAGCGGCAGGATAACCCGAACCACTGTGCCGTGTGAGTCCGATTCAATTTCCAGCCGCCCGCCCAGTTCCCGCATGCGCTCTCTGACGCCCGCAATTCCCACGCCAATCCTTTCGTCGCGCCCCTCCAGTCCGTTAATTCCGGGAGAAATCCCATGCCCTTCATCGGCGATCTCCAGCAGAAGACCTCCCGATTTCTGGTGCAGGGAAATCTTTGCCCACGTACTCCCGGAGTGCCGGTGGACGTTGGTCAGGCACTCCTGCACAACCCGGAACAGGGCCGTTTCCACGTGACGCGGGAGCCGGGGCAGGTCGAGCGGAGCATCCAGGTCAACATTGATTCCACTTCTTTGCGAGAAACCATGGACATACCACCGAAGGGCGGCGCACAGACCGTATTCATCCAGCACTGGAGGATGAAGCAGGTAAGAGAAGTTGCGAATTTCTGACAGCGCCCGCTTCACCAGCTCGATGCTTTCTTTGACGACGGACCGAACTTTGGGATCCAGCTCACAGGAAGGCTGATTCATCCAGGAAAGGTTCATGGACAAAGCGGAAAGGTACTGCCCCGTGCTATCGTGAAGCTCTCGCGCGATCCGGCGCCGCTCATCATCCTGCGCGTGTAGCAACTGCGAGGAAAGTCTTCGAAGCACCTCTTCGGCCTTCTTATGCTCCGTGACATCTCTCAAGGTTCCCTCGTAGTACAACACTTTTCCGTCGTCGTCACAGACCGCATAGGCGCTTCCCATCACCCAGATCAACGTCCCATCTTTGCGCCGCATCTGCGCTTCAAATTCGGAAATAGCCCCTTGCTGCCGGAGCAGCGGAATGAATCCGCTCGGGTGCCGGGGTTCAATGTACAAGCGTTGTTCCAGGTTTCGAACTTCTTCCATGAATTTCTGCGTTGTGCTGTAACCCAAGGTTCGAGCCATGGCGGGATTGGCCGTCAGCATACTCCCGTCTTCCCGCACCTGGAAGATGCCTTCCATCGCGTTTTCAAAAATGCTGTGATACTTGCGCTCGGCTTCCTCAAGGCACCGCTCGGCCTGCTTGCGCTCGGTGATGTCCGCAAAAACGATGGCGAAATGCCCCGCACGGGGCCGAAAAGATGTTACGTCAAAGTACTTCTTGAAAACATCGGAATAGCTTTCAAAATGGACCGATTCGCCGGTGAGAGCAACCTGCCCCAGCTTCTCGAACCAGGAAGAGCGAATTTGAGGGAAGACCTCCGACACCTTTTCCTCGGCGACCGATTCTTTCGCATAGCCGGTGATTCGTTCAAAAGCTGGGTTTACATCCACAAACCACGCATCACACGGGTTCCCTTGCGCGTCGCAGATAACCTGGAGAAGAGCACACCCGACATTCATCTCATTGAACAACTGCCGGTAACGCTCCTCACTTTCAAGTAGAGCTTCGCCAGCCAACCTGCGCTCCGTGATGTCTTCTGAAATTCCTACAATCCGTTCCGTCTGGCCGCCATGATTTCGAATCGGGAAGGAGCGGTCACGGATCCAGTGCAGCGATCCATCCGGCCACACGACTCGAAATTCGATTTCGAACTGCTGCTGGGGAAGGTCGCCCCCAAGAGCCTCCCGAACCCGGCTGCGATCCTCAGGATGGATGGCGTCCAGCCAACCAAGCCCCCGCTCGAAGATTGCTTCCGCCGAACGGCCCCAGACACTTTCATAGCTTGGGCTTACATAAAGAACCCTGGTTCGGGTTGGGTCCACCATCCACAGGACCTCACGGATGTTCTCCGCCATCTCCCGGAACCTTTCCTCGCTTTGGCGCAGAGCCTCCGTTGCCTCGGCTCGCTCGGCTCGGGTCCGTAAGGCCTGCACGCCATACGCAAGGTCGCCCGCCATTTCCATAAGCAGCTTGATTTCTTCGTCGTCAAAAGCATCGGGAGCTTTGGCGTAGACACGGAGCACACCCAGAGGTTGGTCGTTAACAATCAGCGGTAGAGCAGCCGTGGAAGCATAACCATGCCTCGAGGCATCTTCGCGCCACGGAACAAAACGTTCATCATTTAGGATGTTTCTGACCACGCAGGGCTTCCGTGTGCGAATGGCCGTACCCGTAGGCCCGTGGCCCAACTCCTCATCAGCCCAGGTAATTTTCACCGATGCAAGGTAGCCCTCGTCGGCACCAGAGACAGCAACCGGCCGCACGGTCCTTGCCTGATCCCATTCGGCATAACCCGCCCAGGCCATCCGATAACCACCTTGATCCACTAAGATATCGCAGACCTTCTGAAGAAGTTCCTGCTCGGCTGTCGAACGGACCATCGCCAGATTGCATTCACTCAGCGTTCGGATCGCCCGATTGAACCTGCGCAAGTCTATCTCGGTCCGCTTGCGTTCGATGGCTGCCGCCAGAATATTAGCCACAGCTTCAAGGAAGTTGACGTCGTCTCTGGTGAAACTTCGGGGCCGGCTTGTGTGAGCGCCCAGAACGCCAAACGGCTGGTCCTTCCCCGGTATGATCACGCTCAATCCGCTTACGATGTCATGGTCTGCCAGTAAGGGTGATGGAACAAACCGCTTTTCTTCCATGAGGTTTCGGACAATCACCGGCCGCTCACTCACCAGCGTGTATCCCGCCTGAGACTCGGGTCCCGCGTCAGCCGTCGCCTGGCCCGCAACTCCCGCTTTCCACCCCACGCCCGCCCGCAGGATCAGCGCCTTGCGGTCTGGCAGCAATTCCTGCACTTTGCTGTACTCAACATTGAGGGTTCGTGCCACAAGCGCCACCGCCTCGTCCAGGAGCGCGGACAGGCTAATCCCTCGCAGAGCGCGGTGGCCCAAATCGGCTATGGCTGCCTGCTGTCGTGCTCGAGTGGCAAGTTCAGCAGTGGCAGCCCGCCGGGCTTGATCGGCCTCATCCAGTGACTCCGTTGTCCACATCACCACCAGCACGAACGCTGTCATGGTCATAACGACCAGCAGTGTCAGGCCAACGTACCTGGAGAAGAGGCTAATCGTTTGTCCCTGTCCCACCATGGCAGCCAGCGCCAGCGGAATGACGACTGCCGCAGGAAGCAGACGGCGGAACGCCGCCCCCCCGCTGTAGCCACTCTCCAGCAACTTCCGGAACTGGTGATCGGCGCGCGCCGTAAGCAGTCCAGCGCCCAGCACACACAGGGCCAGCGAGCTGCTCGGCGCAATTCCCGTCAGGGTAAACTCCGGGTGCAGGATGCAGTCGAACAGGCCGAGCATGCCATTGAGAACCACTGCGAGGGCAAGTAATTCCGAAGGCTGAAGGCCAGACCTCTTCCTCCAATCTAACGCCAGAAACCCGCAACCCAGGAATGCAAGGCTCAACGCACCAGTAGGAGTCATACGGCCCGCGGCCAATCCCACGATAGGCGCTTGCACATCGCGAAAGAACAGTTGGTCCACGCCCAGGTTGAAACTGAACAGATATTCAGACAGCGTCAGCACGCCGCATGCGACAACCACACCAGCGCAAGCCTGTCCCACGCGCCGCCAGACTTGAGAGGACGGGCGGTCGCTCCCCTCCCGAAGGAGCCAGAGCGCCAGACCCGCAAGAATGTAGGCCACTGCGGAGTTTGGGCGCATCGAAGTCTGTCGGGGAAGCAAACTTGTAAGGATCTGAAGATTCAGCGCCCACCCAAGAAGGACCATGGCCCCCAAGAAGACACCCACTGCGCTGGCAATAGCTGGGGCTTTCCGGGTCCACAAGACGACTCTTGAACAGGTCTCTTCGATCATCGATTTTCCACCCTCCGGGCAGAAGGCGAAAATTGCAGGAGGCGAGCCGCTTTCACTCTCGCCAACTGAGGTTCCCTTTTCTCCAAAGCGCTGATCTTTTTGGCGCTCTCGCATTCCGGAGAAGGGCATCCAGTTCGGGCAGGCAGTATGCCAGAGGGATATTGGTGTCCTCTCCTCTTACTTATAGCCCTTTTGGCCGGACGGTTCAACTGCTCGAAGTAAAGTTTCTTTTTGTGCCGGCTGCGCGCATACGTCTTATAGCTCCCTAGGTAACACCACCTAGGTGCTAATCGTTAGCGCAATAGGGTTTAACCGAATTGTCCACCCTTTTTGAACCGCTCATACTTGACGTATTAGGGATCAGAAAGGCAAGCGAACCATGGCAACTGTGGCACTGGAAAGACACATTCAGCAGGCTACCCTAAGTTGTTGGGAGACTCAATCAGATCTACCAAGGCAATCGAACCAGGCGTTAGTCGACGAATTTGAAGATTTATATCGGACGTACAGGTCACGGGTATGGGCCCTGTGTCTTCGCATGACGGGCAATCCGGACGATGCTGAGGACCTGACACAAGAGACTTTCATCCGAATGTTCCAGAAACTCGATACTTTCCGGGGCGAATCAGCGGTTTGCACATGGTTGCGCCGGATCGCCATCAACGTCGTCCTGCTGCGATTCCAAAAAGCCAGTTGGCGCAGGGAGAGATCCATCGAGGGACTTACGGGTGTGGACCCGATCACCGGATGTCCCCGCAAAATGGAGTTTGGCTGCGTCGATCCCCAACTGACGGGAGCAGTCGATCGGATTACTTTGCAGCGAGCTATCGATCAGCTCCCCCCGGGATTCAAAGCTGTTTTTATTCTGCATGACATTGAGGGCTACGAACACATCGAGATATCCGAGTTGATGGGTTGCTCAGTCGGCACTTCGAAATCGCAGCTCCACAAGGCCAGGTTTAAGTTGCGCGAACTCCTTGAGCAAGTACCACGCAAGGAGTCCGCACCTCGAAGTTCAGAGGCGAACGGAACATCACGGACGTCGGACGGGAGAAGTCCAGTGGTTATGCAGTTTCCACACACGACGCCTCAAAGGTACCCGGCCGCCTCTTCTGAAGCCGCGTAATTGCAGGGGCCGTCTGGGGATACAGTCGACCAGAGATGGTCGAAGTTGTAATATCGAGGCCGCGGCCCTCATCTCAGCGAGGTTAGCGTTTCGATGGCCGCAAACCAACCTCCAGTATCCAGTTGCCCAGATGCCGGAAGCGGTATGCAACGCCTTTCGGCATCCTCAGCGCGGTTGGTGGTAGCCGGGCTTTCCGGCGATTCCGGGAAGACTCTGGTTTCGCTCGGGCTGCTGCTCCTTGCCCGGCAGTCTGGAATCCCCGTAAAGGCCTTTAAGAAGGGGCCCGATTATATCGATGCCGCTTGGCTCAGTTGGGCCTCCAGCAGCCCGGCGAGAAATCTCGACACATTCTTAATGGGGCCGGAAAAAACAGCACAGCTTTTTATTGCCAATGCCCTGCCAGATGGCCTGAATCTGGTCGAAGGCAATCGGGGTCTTTTTGACGGCGTTGATGCGCACGGAACCCACAGCACAGCGGAACTGGCAAAACTGCTGAAAGCTCCTATCCTGCTGGTGGTGAACGCCGCCAAGGTCACCCACACGGTTGCGGCTCTTGTGCTGGGCTGCATGAAGCTCGACCCGGACATTCAAATCGGAGGGGTCATCCTCAATCATGTCTCTGGTTGCCGGCACGAATCAATCCTCAGAGAATCGCTGGAATCCGTGTGCGGCGTACCTGTGCTCGGTGCCCTGCCGAATGTCGATGCAAGCGCGCTGCTGCCAAGCCGCCACCTGGGATTGATAACGCCGCAGGAACATGCGAGCACCGACCATCTTCGCGAGAAGGTCCTGACAGCGGTTCGAGGCCGGCTCGATACCGGCCGAATATTTGAAGCGGCCCGGTCTGCACCTTCAATACAGTGCCAGTTCCAGAAGACATCGGGAACTGAAGACGGCCACGGGCTGAAGATTGCCTATGTGAAAGATTCGGCGTTCACCTTCTATTATCCCGAGAATATCGAGGCGCTCGAAAGGTCTGGGGCGGATCTTCAGCCCGTCTCGGCTCTCTCGGCGGCATCACTACCGGAAGGCCTGGATGCTCTCTACATTGGAGGAGGATTCCCCGAAACGCATGCAGAGGCACTCTCCCAAAACGGTGCCTTTCTGGCATCCGTTCGCGATCATGCGTTAAAGGGACTTCCCGTATACGCCGAGTGCGGGGGGCTCATGCTGCTTTCGCGAGCCATTCACTGGAAGGGGCGGAAGCTCCCGATGGCAGGTGCGCTTCCCTTTGAGGTGGAAGTATGCAGTAAGCCGCAGGGACACGGTTATGTCGAACTGCTGGTTGATTCGCCCAACCCGTACTACCCGGTGGGGAGCAAGATCCGCGGTCACGAATTCCACTACTCGAGGATTGTGGCAACGGCTTCCCTTCCTCCGACAGCTTGTGCAGTTCACCGAGGGACGGGCTGCTCCGAGAGGCGCGACGGGATACTCGTGGAAAACATTTGGGCCAGCTACGCGCATGTTCATGCAGCCGCCACGATCGGGTGGGCCCAAGGACTCCTCACCCAAGCGCGGAATTTCCGGATGCGAAGACTTCATGCGAATCTGTTCGAGCGTGCTTCATGGGCTGGGTCTAGCGCTGAGTTTAGGGTTTCTTGAAACTCCCTCGGAGCCCTGGCATGCCCGGGCTTTGGTACCAGTAGAAGAGAGAGTTTACATCACAGCTCCTGGCTGTAAAACTGGTCTTGGTGTGACCAGAGGGCTATAGGCC